>Ga0209115_1000015_pt1 | contig 14701 bp, 12 predicted proteins | sample JacPinW_OM2H0_O2_FD_187967 | JGI IMG/M metagenome (GOLD analysis project Ga0209115, IMG submission 187967) | Forest soil microbial communities from Algoma, Ontario, Canada - Jack Pine, Ontario site 1_JW_OM2H0_O2 (SPAdes) (version 2) | ecosystem: Environmental > Terrestrial > Soil > Boreal... | reverse complement strand
TCTGACGCCTGAGTCCCAGCTCGCCCCGGAAACAGTCGAACTGGAGAGCGACGGGGCACACATCGACAAGCCGGACGAGACCGGCTCGGCCTGGCGAGACGAACTCACTGCCAAGCTGAGCAACTATCGTGCTCGCCGCAAACCTCGCCCGCCGCGATATCCCTCATTGCGTCTGCGGTTTGAGGCGGAGTCGTCGCGCTCCACCGCGGCCAACTCGGAGCTCCCTGGATTCGAGACAATGTCCCACCAGGCCTTGGCGCTGGATGGCATGACCGAACTACCTGCGACCGCCGAGGCCGAATGGCAGCCATCGCACTCCAAACCATCCCCCGACCCAGCAGGCGGCGGAAACTCGCCGGCGCCGGTCGGGCCCCGGGCGAATCAGGGGGCAAGGATCATAGAATTCCCCCGCTCTCCTGAATTTCGCTCTGAATTCTTAAGATCGGATCAGGCGCCCCCAACTTCCAACAACGAACTGGCCGGGCCGGTGATGGCCCCGCCCCGCATCTTGGAGGCTCCAGAAATTGTCCCGCCGCCTCCGGCGCTCGGAGGAATCACCATTGAAGCGGCCGAACCCGAGGGTGTCCAACGGCGGCCCGGGATCGACGTTCCGCTGCAAGCCGCACCGCTGTCCCGGCGCATGGTCGCCGCGGCGATCGATGGGCTAGTCAGCCTGCTGGCCACCGCGCTGTTCGCTCTGATTTTCTGGAAGATGACGGCCCTGCGGCCGCCTTTGTCGCAGATGCTCGGGCTGGCTGTCGCCGTGCCTTGCTTCTTATGGGCAGCCTACCAATATCTATTGCTGGTCTACGCTGGCACCACGCCGGGCCTGCACTTTGCCGGGCTCGGAGTAGCTCGCTTCGACGGAACCATGGCGAATCGCCGCCTGCGCCGTTGGCGCGTGCTGGCATCCTACCTCGGCGCCGTTTCTTTGGGGATGGGATACGCCTGGGTCCTGCTCGACGAAGACTCCCTTTGCTGGCACGACCGGATCACGCACACCTATCTTGCGCCGAACAAGAAGGGCTGAGGGCGGGGACGTCTGCAGTTTCTAAACTGCTCATGTGGGGAGAGCCGACCTCGGCTGTCCATCGAGCGAAGCTCGACAGTTTTCCTGCCCGCCCTATGCTATCTTCAATACGTTTACCTGTTCCCATTACTCTGTTCGCGTTACCCACGCTCATTGCATGGCTACTTCCTCTGGTTCCCGGCCGGCGGTAAAAGTCTTCGTCGCCACCACGGTGATGTTGACCTTCATTTCTTTCTGGCGAGCGTCTGCCATCGTGCTATCGGACCTCGCTTCTTCGGCTTATTACGCCGGCGGCGACGCCGAGAAGGTCATCGGCAAGAGCGCTCCCTGGTTCATTCTGGCGGTGATGCTGTTCAGCTACGCCGTGCGGGCGCTCTATATCGAATCCAGCAGCATGTTTGTGCGGGGCGGCGTTTACCGCGTGGTCAAGGAAGCCATGGGGGGAACGCTGGCCAAGTTTTCCGTCTCAGCGCTGCTTTTCGACTACGTGCTCACCGGCCCCATCAGCGCGGTTTCCGCCGGGCAGTATCTGTCCGGCTTCATCAAAGACATGGGCCTGTATTTCCATCGGCCGCTGAATTTTTCTGACGATCATTTCGCCGCTGGGCTCGCCGTGGTGGTAGTGATTTATTTCTGGTGGAAAAACACACAGGGTATTCACGAGTCCAGCCAGAAAGCTTTGCAGATTATGGTGATCACCACGGTGATGGTGGTGATTCTGATTTTGTGGTGCACCGTCACGGTGCTGCGTGCTCCGATTCAATTGCCGCCCAGTCCGTTTCACGGGGCCGGAGCCATTCCCCTGAACAAGGATTCGCTGGGATGGCTGAACGGCACTTTTTTCAGTCACCTCACGTTTATCATCCTGTTCGTAGGCTTCGGCCACTCCGTGCTGGCCATGAGCGGCGAAGAGACGCTGGCCCAGGTCAATCGCGAAATCGAACATCCCAAGCTGAAGAATCTGGAAAAAACCGGGCTGGTCATCTTTGTCTACAGCCTGCTGTTCACCTCGCTGGTTTCATTCTTCGCGGTAATGATTATTCCCGACAGCGTCCGGCCGAATTATTTCGCCAACCTCATCGGCGGCATCGCCGTATATCTGGTGGGCCCCACCAGCATCAAGCTGCTGTTCCATGGCTTCGTCGTGCTGGTGGGAGTGTTGATTCTCGCGGGTGCGCAGAATACTTCCATTGTGGGAGCCAACGGAGTTCTGAATCGCGTGGCCGAAGATGGAGTGCTCACCAGCTGGTTCCAGAAACCGCATCACCGCTACGGCACGAGCTACCGCATCATCAATCTGATCGTCTGCATGCAGTTGCTGACTATTGTTTTGAGCCGCGGCGATGTCTACCAGTTGGCCGCGCTCTACGCCTTCGGAGTGATCTGGAGTTTCACCATGAAGTCCCTGGCCGTGCTGGTGTTGCGTTTCACCGAGCCGGGGAATCGCCAGTGGAAAGTTCCGGGCAATCTGCACATCGGCAAAACTGAAATTCCACTGGGTCTGATCATCATCTCCGCGGTGCTGTTTATGACCGCAATCGTGAATCTGTTTACCAAGTACGAAGCGACGATTGCCGGTGTCATATTCAGCGTAGTGTTTTTCACCATCTTCACCCTCTCCGAACATCATGTCGCCAAAGAACGCCACGGCAAACCCGAGCAACTCGACCAGTTCCGCGTGTACGGCAATCAGGAATTGGGAAGCGGGGCGATGGGCGTGCGTCCGGGCAACATCCTGGTCGCGGTGCGCGACCCACGTAATCTTTACTACCTGCGGCACATCCTCGGCCACACCAACACCATGAAGCAGGACGTGGTGGTGATGAGCGCCCGCCTTTACCATCGCGAGCACAGCTTCAGCGGCAACACAGTTTTCGAAGCCAGCCAGGTTTTTGACCACTACGAGCAGGAACTCTTCACCGCCGCCGTTTCGGTCGCGGAAAAAGAGGGCAAGCCAATTTCACTTCTGGTTGTGCCGGCAACCGACGTGTTTGAAGCCATCATGGTGACGGCGCAGCGGCTCGAGTCCAGCCGCGTGATCTGCGGCCTCTCGAACAAACTCACCGCCGACGAGCAGGCCAAACTTACGGGTGACGCATGGGAGCGCATGCCCGAGCCGCGTCCGCGGCTTACACTGGAAGTTTGCGCCCCGGACGGAACGGTTCGGGAATTCGCGCTGGGACCGCACACTCCGCGTCTGCGCCCGCAGGATGTGGAACTCATGCATAAACTCTGGCTCAACATCACCGCTGACTCGAAATTTGCCGGGGCGCACCACTACCACATCGTCGCCCTGGCCCTGGAAGAATTGCAGCGGGAGTTGAGCACCGAGCAGCGGGCGCAGCTGCTGGCGAAACTGCAACAGGAAATGGGACAAAAAGAAGAAGACGACCCAGGACCAGGCGACCTTAACTGAACTGGAGGTGCGAGGGCATGCCATGGTTCTGGGCTGTGGTCTTCCTGGCGCTCACAGCGTCGGCCTGTCGGGCCCAAGAGCCGGCGGGAAAATGCTCTCCCGCGTATCAAAACAACAACAACATCGACTATGGGCCGCTCGTGTTTCGCAATTTGTCGGGATACGACATCGACCCTGCTTCGGCGCGAAAGGCCGGGGGCTGCATGGGACTCTTCCCCGAAGAGGATCATCGATTGGTTGCAGCCACGGCGGCGGATCAAGACGGCAACTTCTCATTCGCCGCGGTTGTGCCGGGCAGCTATAGGCTGGTGTTCGACTTTCGTGGATATTGCGCCGCGAATGTCCCATTGAGAATCGTGCGGTGACCGCGCGGCGGCTGGCACCGGAAGCTGGTGGCGCATCTGAGCGTGGGACACATCGATGCTTGTAGCGTTGGCGACTACAAATGAAGCCACCCGCCTGAATCGGAGATCACCGCCCCAGCGTAGCTTTCAGCGAGTTCCGCAACTCGCGAAACTGAAACGAATATCCGCTCGCAACCAACTGCGCGGGTTCCACTCGCTGGCTTCCCAGCAGCACAGTCTCTCCCATTTCGCCAAAGATCAACTTCACGATAAACGCCGGCATCGGAAAAATTGCCGGACGCGACAGCACACTCGCCAGCGTTTTAGTGAACTCGGCATTGCTCACCGGAGCTGGCGCGACCAGATTGACCGGACCGCGCAGCTGATCGGTTTTCACGATGTGCTGAATCGCGCCGACCATGTCTTGCACGTCAATCCAGCTCATCCACTGCAGCCCGCTGCCGATGGTCCCGCCCAGGCCGAGTTTGAATGGCGTCAGCATTTTGGCGAGCGCCCCACCGGCCGCGCTCAACACAACTCCGGTGCGAATCTGCACCGTGCGGATGCCGGCCTTCGCCGCGGCTTCCGTCGCCATTTCCCACTCGCGGCAAACGTCAGGAAGGAAACCGGTCCCCACCGCGCTCTCTTCTTTCAGAATCTCGTCGCCGCGATCGCCGTAATATCCAATCGCCGAACTGCTGACGAATACGCGCGGCTTTAGTTGCGCATTCGCCAGCGCCTGTACCAGATTGCTGGTGCCGGCGACGCGGCTCACGCGGATCTTCTGCTTCTTCTCCGTCGTCCAGCGTCCGATGATGCTTTCGCCCGCGAGATGAATCACCGCATCGAATCCCGAAACCGCATCAGGAGAAATCGGCCGGGCCGGATCCCAGGCAATTTGCTCGTCATTCTGAGCCGAACCCTGCGCCCCGCCCGTGGCCGCTCCGCGCACCAGGCGTACCACTGAGTATCCGGCGGCGCGAAGTGAAGGAAGAAGCGCCGCGCCAATCGGCCCCGAAACTCCGCTGACCAGGATTCTGGAATTCATGACCTGCCGAATGCAACTCTACCAGTGCGCGGCGCGTCTCACCAAATTGCAGACCAATTTGAAACCTTCGTAACCGGCGAAATGCGAGAACGCCCTGTAGGCTATCTCCCAAAAGGTTCTGTTCGTAACGATTCAATCGGGACGCTGGTGTAATCTTTGAGCACGGATTCTCATCCGGTTCACGATTCCCACCATCTGCATCGATGAACCGCAACGATGAACTAGTGACGATGAACGAGTGTCGACCCGCGCGAGAGGACAAAGAACTTTATTCATGGATTTCCGCTCCAATTCCGGACAGATGATGTTTACGTTCTTCGTTCTCTGTTGCTCAGCGCCCTGCTTCGGACAATCCCCTCAGCAAACGCCCGCTCTTGTTGCCGCACGGCCCGCTACGGAACAATCCGCGACAGAACAGCCCGCCCCCGATCCGAAGGTTTCCGGAAGCATCAGCGGAACGGTGCTTGATCAAAGCGGCGCCATCCTGGCCGGAGCGCGTGTGGCCCTTACCAGGACTGGCGAAAATCAATCTGCCGATGCCCAGTCGCCCAGGCGAGAAGTCCTATCCGGCGAGGACGGGCAATTTTTTTTCGCCAGCGTCGCTCCCGGACCCTTCCGGCTTACGGTCACGGCCGCGGGCTTCGCGACGCAAACATCCTCCGGAACACTGCATCCGGGCGAGTTCTATCTGGTCCCGCGGATCGCATTGGCCATAGCCGCCAATGTCACCGATGTGCAAGTCAACCTCACACGCATCCAGGTGGCGCAGGAGCAGGTCAGGGACGAAGAGAAACAGCGCGTGTTCGGCTTCATTCCCAATTTTTATGTCACTTACGACCCCCATCCGCTTCCGCTCAACATGAGGCAAAAATATAACCTGGCCTGGAAGACTACGATCGATCCATTCACGTTCGCGATGGTCGGCGCCATCGCGGGAGTTCAGCAGGCGGATAATTCGTTCAGCGGATATGGGCAAGGCGCGCAAGGTTATAGCAAGCGCTACGCCGCGTCGTTTGCCGACATCGGAATCGGTACTTTTCTTGGAGGCGCCATCTTGCCAGCGGTCTTTAAGCAGGATCCGCGTTATTTCTACAAAGGGACGGGCAGCACGCGGTCGCGGTTTTTCTATGCCATCGCCAATGCCGTGATCTGCAAAGGTGACAACGGACGCTGGCAGACGAACTACTCGAACATTCTTGGAAACCTCGCCGCCGGCGGAATCTCAAACCTCTACTACCCGGCACAAAATCGCAACGGCGCGGGACTAACTCTGGAAAATGGTCTGATCGGAATTGGCTCCACGGCGGCCGCCGGCGTCTTCGAAGAATTTTTCATGAAAAAGTTAACCTCGAACGTTCCCCGCAGCCCCGCCCCACGCTAAAGCCCGCACAGGCCTTCGAGACGGGCTTCGCAAGCTATAATCCTACATGGCGAGTCTCCGCCAACAGATCGCGACCACTGCTCTCACTTTCACGAAGTTCCGTGAACTGATGAAGCAGATGCAGGCCAACCGCCCGCAGGACGATCTCTCCATCGTCAAGAAAGCCTACGACTACTCGCTGAAACATCACGACGGCCAGACCCGCGCCTCGGGCGAGCCTTACCTCGTCCATCCCCTGGAAGTGGCGCTGGTGCTAACGGAAATGAAAATGGACTCGGTCGCGGTCGCGGCCGGACTGTTACACGATTCCGTCGAAGACACCTCGGTCACCATCATTGATATCCGCAAGGAATTCGGCGAGCAGGTCGCGCACATTGTCGAAGGCGTCACCAAGATCAGCAAAATCGACTTTGCCACGCGAGAAGAACAGCAAGCCGAAAACCTGCGCAAGATGATGCTGGCCATGGTCGATGACATCCGTGTGGTGCTCATCAAACTGGCCGATCGCCTGCACAACATGCGCACGCTCGAACACCTGCCGCCCGATCGCCGCCACAAAATCGCCGAAGAGACTCTGGAGATTTATGCGCCCATCGCTCACCGCCTGGGCATGGGAAAAATTCGCGGCGAACTCGAAGATTTGGGTTTTCGCTTCCTCGATCCCCTGGGCTACGAGCAGGTCGAAAAATCGGTCAACGCCCGCCGCAAAGAGGGCGAAGTTTTCTTGGCGAAGATGCAGCAGGTGATCGGCGACAAGCTGAAAGAGGCCGGCATTCAGGCGCGCGTCGAGAGTCGCATCAAGCGCCTCTACAGCATCCACAAGAAGTTGCAACGCCAGCACATCGCCGTGGATCAGGTTTACGATCTGTTCGCCATGCGCGTGGTCACGCGCTCGCTTCCGGATTGCTACGCGGTGCTCGGCATCATTCACAACCTGTGGCGGCCGGTGCCGGGGCGCATCAAGGATTTCATCGCCATGCCCCGCCCGAATTTCTACCAGTCGCTGCACACTTCGGTGATCACTGAAGACGGCACGCCGTTTGAAATCCAGATTCGCACCGAAGAAATGCACAAGATGGCGGAGGAGGGAATCGCCGCCCACTGGAAATACAAAGATGGGCCTGTCTCCGCCCAGGACGAACAGCGCCTTGCCTGGCTGCGGCAAGTGGTCGAGTGGCAGCGCGACGTCAGCGATCCCAACGAATTTCTTTCCACGCTGAAAGTCGACCTCTATCCCGAAGAGGTCTACACCTTCACTCCCAAGGGAAAAGTCGTGGTTCTGCCGCGCGATGCCACGCCCGTCGATTTCGCCTACACCATTCACACCGAAGTGGGCCACACCTGCGTCGGGGCCAAAGTTAACGGACGCATGGTTCCGCTGCGCCACAAGCTGCACTCCGGTGACATCGTCGAAATTCAAACACAGCCCGGCCACAAGCCCAGCCGCGATTGGCTGGCGCTGGTTAAATCCTCGCGCTCGCGTAACAAAATCAAGCACTGGCTCAACGTGCACCAGCGCGAGCGTGCCATTGAGATTGGCCGCAAGCTGATCGAAAAAGAAGCTCGCAAATACCGCATCGCCCTAAAAGAAATCAAAGACGAAGCGCTGCTGAAAGTCGCTTCCGGCTATGGACTGGGCAAGGCCGACGACCTCATGGCCGGCATCGGTTACGGAAAATATTCGGCGCGCCAGGTGCTCGCCCGGTTGCTTCCTCCCGGTGTCACCCCCACCATCGAAGGAGAAATCGAAGCTTCCGACGAACTCAGCGACAAAACCGGAACCATCGCCAGCGTGGTGCGCCGTGTCTTCGGCGGCGAGCAGGACGCCATCACCGTCAAAGGCCAGGGCGATATGCTGGTCTACCGCGCGCGCTGTTGTAACCCCATCCGTGGCGAAGGCATCATCGGCTACATCACGCGCGGCAAAGGAGTTGCCGTCCACTCCATCAACTGTTCAAACGTCACCAATCTTCTTTACGAGCCCGAGCGAAAAATTGAGGTGGGATGGGCGCGCGACGAAACCACTCCCACAGCCTATCCCGTAAAACTCACCGTCTTCTGCGACGATCGTTTCGGAATGCTGAAGAGTATTACCAGCGTGATCGGCGACGCCAAAAGCAACATCCGCAACATCTCCGCCCGCACCGCCAACAGCCAGGCCAGCGTGGAAGTCGTGCTCGATATCTCCGACCTCAAACATCTCGAACAGATCATCGCCGGACTGCGAAAAATTCCCGGCGTCCATGAAGTACAGAGGCTGCAGAAAATCTGAGGGCAGTTGTCAGTTGCCAGTCAAACCCCTTTGTTATCCCGAAGGCCCGCGTTTTTCATCGCGGCGGAGGGATCTCGGTCTCCTCTGCGTGGCCCGCCAACCGGTGAGATTACACGAGCCAGCTGAACAGTCCTCGAATCACGAACAGAGACAGCTCTAGCGCCACAGTTCCTGATTAATCCGGGCCAGACCAGTCTCGAACTTCGACTTGGGTTTCGCGGCTCCCCCGCACGACCCAGCGTACGTTCGTTACCAAATGCAGATGTTGATTACATGCCACGTCCTTTTCCGCGTGCCTGGAGGTTTCCAGGAACCAGACGCCTCCCAGTTTTACTATCGGCAGATTGCGAAAGAATTTGAACCGCGATGCTCACGTGGCGACAGCCGCCTCGGCTGTCCTGCCGAGCGCAGCGAAGCGGTTTCTTCCCAGTCCTCATCTAAGTTAGAATCGTCTCAGCCACACTTTTTTCAGGGAGCAAGGTGTTCTTACTGGCCCCTGACCGCTGGCCACTGCTTATGCGCGAAGTCATTTCCACCAAAGACGCTCCCCAGGCTATCGGTCCCTACTCGCAAGCCATCAAGGCGAACGGATTCATCTTCGTCTCCGGGCAGGTCGCGATTGATCCCGCGACCCAACAGGTCGTCACCGGAGACGTAGCCGTGCAGACCGACCGTGTCCTGCGCAATCTGTCAGAGATTCTGGAAGCGGCCGGCAGCGGTCTCGGCAAAGTTGTCCGGACCACGGTCTTCCTCAAGAACATGAGCGAATTTGCTGCCATGAACCAGGTTTACGGGAAATATTTCAGTTCCGCTCCGCCCGCCCGCTCCACCGTGGAAGTGGCGCGCCTGCCCAAGGATGTGCTGGTAGAGATTGACGTGATCGCGCTGGAATAGAAACGCTCAACCAGACGAGCGATGAGCACAAAAGGCAATCGCAGAGCACGGCAGGCAACCTCTGTGAACTCTGCGCCTTCTGTGGTTAATATGTTCTTGGAGGAAGCATGATGAAGCGCTTGTTCTCAGGAGCGATAGTTACAGGAGCCATAATTCTGCTAGCGGCGGTCGCCGTGGCGCAGACCGCGGCTGCAAAACCGAAAACTCCCAACACCAACGCTCCCACCAAGGTGACCGGTGACGGAGTGAAAACTGATTCCGGCCTGCAATACTGGGAGATCCGGGTTGGCCCCGGAGAGGTTGCCAAAGAGGGCAGCCACGTCCGCGTGCACTATACCGGCTGGCTCACTACGGGTAAAAAGTTTGACAGCTCCGTCGATGCGGGCAAGCCGTTCGATTTCACCATCGGCAACGGCGAGGTCATCAAGGGATGGGAAGAAGGCGTCGCCGGAATGAAAGTCGGCGGCAAGCGACAGTTGCGCATTCCGCCGGAACTCGCCTACGGCGCAGAAGGCTCTCCGCCCACCATTCCTCCCAACGCAACCTTGATCTTCGACATCCAGTTGCTGGGAGTGCAGTAGAGAAGCAAATACGCTTGGGGGTACTCAGGCGAGATGCTTATGGGGGAACAGCCGCCTCGGCTCTCCGTCGAGCGAAGCTCGACGGTTTTTTCCGTCCTTGCGGTTTCAGTTGGACTTGGGGGTCGCTTAGGCCTTGACCACTTTGCCGCTGCGCAGGCACGACGTGCAGACACGCATACGCTTAGCGGCGGTGGGACCCACGCGGGCGTGCACCGGACGCAGATTCACATTCCAGCGCCGCTTCGTCACGTTGTGGGCGTGGCTGATGCGGTTTCCCGCCTGCGGCTTCTTGCCGCAAATATCACACTGTTGAGCCATAACGGGTACAGATTCCTTTCAGGAGTCGTCTGGTAAACCTTTATTCTACAGGACTTAGGCCTGCCTGACAAATTCTCCGAAACCCCGGCACTCCCTTCGCCTGTCAACCCGAGCAAGCGCTCTTCGCGACGCAATAATCGCGGGTTTGGCTCGCTTCCTCTCCAATTTACGGCTACCGGTCCCGCCCGGACATGGAAAATGGGTTGGTTCTGGCTCTGATGGGCATGCTTGTCGGAGCGGCGGGCGGTCTCGTCGTCGGTATCGTCACCGGACGCACCTCGTCCACAACCAGCAACCCCAGCGCAGTTCGCTAAGTCTGGAGCGTTAACTGGAGCCTCCGCGGCGCGCTCCCAGACGCGGATTCGGTTCCCTGCTTTGTGCGATACTGAAGAGATGCAGTCCCCGCTCCAGGCGCCATCCGCGGCCACAGATCCCAAGTCCGTGAAGGTGAATCTCACCACCGGGACCGGCGTGGATATCGAGTGGAAAGACGGCCACTCGTCCCACTACAACTTTGTCTACTTGCGCGACGCCTGCCCCTGCGCCTTGTGCGAAGACGAGCGCGCCCAGGCGGGCCTCCATCCCGGCGAACCCGCGAAACTCGCCCCCGGAACGCTCCCGATGTTCAAGCCCACCGCCAAGCCTCTCTCGGCGGAAGCCATCGGCAAATACGCCATCAAATTCAACTGGAACGACAAGCACGACCTCGGCCTCTATTCCTGGAAATTCCTGCGCGAAGTCTGCCCCTGTGAAGAATGCAAAGCGGCTGAAGTGAAGGCCTAAGCCTGAGAGACCAACAGCTTGCGGGGAAAATTCACGCTTGCGCCAACTACCGTGCACGACGTACCGATGCATGAAGTACCACCCATGTATGCAGCACCATGGAAGAGCGGCGCTTCAGCGCCGCGTAAAGACCCAGAGCAGCAGGGGCGTCAGCCCCAGTGGTCCTTTTTTTTGGGTCCAGAGTGACTTTTTCAGCGTCGCCATTCACGGAAAGTTTTAACCGATTCTGAGGCGTGAGTCCCAACATGCAAGAAGGCAAGTTCAGCAGAACCGCGCAGCGAGTAGCGATTCGCCGCGCCGCGCACCAGCTTCTTGACGAACCTAAAGTCCTCGACGACCCTCTGGCGCTGCGGATCATCGGCACCGAGGCCGCCGCAGCGCTCCGCTCCGATCCCAAAGAGGATCACGTCTTCGCCCGCGCCTTCCGCGCCTTCATGGCAGCACGCAGCCGCTACGCCGAGGACGAACTCGCCCGCGCTGTCGAGGTTGGAGTCACCCAATATGTAATCCTAGGCGCCGGCCTCGACACCTTCGCCTACCGCAACCCGCATCCCGGCTTGCGCGTGTTTGAAATCGACCACCCCGCCACGCAAGCCTGGAAGCGCCAGCAACTTCAGGAAGCAGGAATTCCGATCCCGCCCTCGTTAACCTTCGTTCCGGTCGATTTCGAGCACCAAACCCTCGCCGACGCGCTCGCCCGCTCCGGACTGAACGCGAACGCGTCTGCATTCTTTTCCTGGCTAGGCGTGACGCCGTATCTAACCCGCGAAGCCTGCATGACCACTCTCAGCGTCATCGCGAAAATGCCCGCAGGCACCGGCGTAGTCTTCGATTTCGCCATCGACCCCGCGCTGCTCAACGCAGGTCAAAGGCAAGCGCTCGCCGCACTCTCCAAACGCGTAGCCGCAGCCGGAGAGCCCTTCCAGCTCTTCTTCGACCCCGCCAAATTGCAAGCCGAGTTGAACTCTCTCGGATTCCACCGCACCGAGTTCCTGCAAGGCGCGCAAATCAATGCCCGCTACTTCAAAGATCGCGCCGACGGCCTCTGCGTCCGCGGCAGCCTCGGCCATCTGATGAGCGCCTGGGTGTAGGGCTAACGAGAGGCAAAAAAAATCTCCGCGGTCCTTTCGGACTGCGGAGGTTTTTCCTGGCGACGTAGATTTATTTCTTTGCTGCCGTAGCCGGTGCGAACCAATCGGCGAAGGCTTTCGCATTCGGTGTTCCCACTCCGGTGATGTTGTCCCAACCCACCTTGGTCGTCATATAGTAGGTTTTGCCGAAAGAGACCACCATGGCCGTATCTTCCTCGAAGGGATAGTTCCAGATCGTGCTGTAGAAACCCCCGAACAGCGGTTCGTCAACTTCCAACGTCTTCGCCGCATTGTAGCGATGGGTCACCGAGCTCGACTCCTCGATCACCGCGGTGACATTATTCCCGGGAGTGTAGGGGACGATGTCGGTGATGGTGGTCGGCGGCATGGAGTACAAATAGGGAGCAGCCTGCCCGAGAGCCGCTCCGGCCTCCTGATTGGCAAGTGCCCACAATGCCGAGAACATCGGAGTCGATAGGCTGGTGCCGCCCACGGCGTACCAGACCTGCTCAGGAATCTGCGTAGGTTCGCTGATCAAAACGGCTACTCCGGTGAACGGGTCGGCCAGCCAAGAAACATCAGGTACTTGGCGAAACTTTCCCGGCACCGCGCCCTTTTGAAACGGCGGCTTCGCGAAAAACGCGCTGGGCCCGCCCCCAGCCCCGCCCGCAAAGCCATAAAAGTCAAGCGCTTGCGGAGGATCGTTAATCACTCCCCCCTGCATCAGGATGGACTCATGGGTCTCCCATCCGGTTTGGAAAAGAATGGAGTTATCCGCGTTCAGTGCCACGCTGACGCCGCCCACCCCGGTAGCGTAGGGAAGATTCGCCGGCATGCTGACCGTGAGCGGAATGTGCTCCGTCAGGTAGTCAGCTTCGTCGCCGGAGGCGAAGTTACTTGAGATACCGGAAATGGCAGACATTTCCGCGATCAGATTCTCTTTCTCCAATTCGGTGGCCGGGACGAAGAACTCCGGCGTGCCAAAGCTGCCCGAGATGACGTTGCCCAAGCCATAATTCACCGCGTAGAGCCAGGCATCGTCGATGTCCTCGAAGGCAGCCGTAGCCGGGACCACGAGGTCAAGCTTGGCGTCGGGAGCGATGGCGTGCGACCACTCCACATCGAGATTGATCTCCAGATCGACCCCGGAACACTGCGACTGGGTGGGAATGTCAATGATGTTGAAGTTCGACGAAGTCAGCTTGGGCAAGCCGAATTTCTTCGAAAAGACGTTGGCATCCGCCAGGATCGTCGGCGAACCGCACCAGTCAAGAATGACAATTGTCTGTCCACTACCGGTGTAGCCCTCGGCATACAGGCCGTTCAAATCGTAGGCGCCGTAAATATTCGCCGGCGAATAGGCGCAGCCCAGCGGGCCCGAGTTGTATCCGTTGCCCGTGTAGGTAGCCTTCGGGTACGTACCGGAGGGGTCGAAGGTCTCGGTTCCCGGGCTGGTGAAGCAAACGGTCTGAAAGAAGCTGGCGTCCTGCGCAGAGGCCGCGTGGGCGAGATCCGCCCGATTGCCGGAAGAAGCCGCGCCCAGGCTGGTGGGCCGCAGATCCAGAGGATGTTCAAACTCGCCGCTGTCGAGTCCGGAAACAGATTGCACCAGCGCAGAGGCCGGTCCCTCAATGTAGGGGTCGTTGGCGCTCGCACGCAGAACTTTGTCGCCCACCTGGTAGTCGTTGAGCTGGACGCGGAAAGCTTTCTCGACATCGGCGACCGTGCCACGTCCTCGAACATAGAAATTGTTGGGCCCGACCCTGACCACCTTCAAGTTGTGCGACTCGAAAAAGTCCTGCACGATTGCGGCTTCAGCCGCGGTAGGCGCAAACCGGGCGGCGATATCGGAACTCTTCAGCCAGTGGCGATAGTTGGGTGAGTTGGGGTTGTAAAGATCGCTGGCCAGCGCATCCAGTGCGGCGCGGTTGTGCGGGTTCAACCAGATGCTCACCTCGATGGTCTGGGTGGGGTCCTCCGCACGGAGATTCGCGGCCGTTGCAACATAGGCGGGCGTGTTGTGGGCGATGAATTGACCATCGGCCGCATGGGCTGGGAGAACGATAGTCGCCAGCATCGCGGGCAAAAGTGCCACAAAGCACAGCCGGGGGAGCGCCAAACTATCGACGGGGGACGGACAGCGGGAACGTTCCTTATACTCTGCGATCACGATTACTCCTTAGGGTTCGGAATCCGGCGACGGCCGCAAATCGGCTTAATAGCAGGCCGAGGTCAAACCGCACTCCCGAAGGAAAACCGGACTCGGCCCAGAGAAGCAGCAACTGCCTATGGCACCGTCTTATAGCACAGAACCGGTCTTTGTTGGCCAACTTTTGTCTCCTCCCGAGGGTTTTCTCTGGCTGGGCATAAACGCTCTATCTCACTGCAAGGCACGCCAATCAACGCCCGCTACTGCAAAGATCGCGCCGACGGCCTCTGCATCCGCGGCGGCCTCGGACGACGCCGTTCCGCGGCTGGAGCATCCTGTAAAATTGAATCATCACTCCCGGAGCCACTTCCGCATTGTCTTTTCTCGATCAACT
>Ga0209115_1000013_pt1 | contig 15819 bp, 10 predicted proteins | sample JacPinW_OM2H0_O2_FD_187967 | JGI IMG/M metagenome (GOLD analysis project Ga0209115, IMG submission 187967) | Forest soil microbial communities from Algoma, Ontario, Canada - Jack Pine, Ontario site 1_JW_OM2H0_O2 (SPAdes) (version 2) | ecosystem: Environmental > Terrestrial > Soil > Boreal... | reverse complement strand
TTTATTAATAGTTTAATGCAATAAATTATATTGTATATAGTATTAATAAAAATTTAAATTAATAATAATAATTATATAATGTATAATACACTATTTTATATATAAAAATTATTTAAGGTACTATTAAATAATCTTTAATTATTATTTTAGTATTAAAAATTCTTTAGGCTTTATAGCCAAATTATTGTTTTAATAATTCTTATCTCAGAGTCGAACTAAGATCCCGATATTAGAAGTATCTTGCTCTACCATTGAGCTAATAAGAATGGTAAAAATAAAATGTAATTTTTACAATAAACTAACTAACTATATGTAGTATTATGCTACATATAATAAAAGGAAAGCCATCATAAGGGCAAATAAACCGGTAGCTTCAGCAAATGCAAATCCCAAAATAGCATATGCAAATAATTGACCTCTTAATGAAGGATTTCTAGCTACACCTAAAATTAATGCTCCAAAAACTACACCAATACCTACCCCAGCTCCTATTAAACCTGTAGTGGCTAGACCTGTTCCTATAATTTTAGCTGCTTGTATCATTTTACAATACTGTACTATAAGGAAGGAAACCTTCGTTGCTTTTAATTATGTTATTAGTTAATATACATATTTATATATATCTTACATTTTTATTTTAAATATTTAATTAGATTATAAAAATTAAAGCCATAGATAATAATTTAGGGAAAAAAATCTTTTTCCCTAAAAGATTTATAAAAAGATTATCGGTAAAGTATAAATCGCTTATACCTATAATTAAAATAGGTATAAAAAATTACTTACTTTTGATTAATAGCTATCTATATTAATAGATAATATCTATTAATATATAGGCATAGAGTTATGGAGGAATCGAACCTCTAATTTATGATCTGCAATCAAAACGCAAACCTTTTGCCACATAACTCTTAACTGTATATAAGTTTAACATTATATACAGTTAAGCCTTCTATAATAAAAGATTAAAGTAAAGTAAATTAGACTAATATTTTTATTATAATAAAAATATAGCTTTGAGAGATATATAAATATAATTTGTTACATTAACCTACAAAACAATCACTACATGCTATGGCATGACATATACTACACACGTGTATTACAGCATTACTTGTGGTGGCAGCCGTATGTATAGGTAAATTAAAATCACAAGCAACTCCAAGCATTGTTGTATCAGAAAATTGTATTCAGCTATGTGTACAAGCTATAATGGTAGCTTGTTTAGCTTGATAACACAAGGTACATAAACCAACTATACCATGAATACAAGTACTAGCTAAAGGTCTAGTTACAAAACCTTGTGTTTTTTGTATATAGGATAAATTAATATAATGTACAATATATTCTAAGGCTGAAAAAACTATACTGGTTTTTTTAGTAAGATTATTACATTGAAATAGTATATTTTTTACTGTAAAAAAATTGCTATAAAAATAACTTTGTATAGGTAAACTCACAAATGCATGAGGCTTAGGTGGACTAGTTAGTGCTCATTCTAAAGAACTGTAACTTCTATTCAACAATGTCTGCAAGCTATCGCTATAGAACTCAGGGCTCAATCATGGATATCTATTTGTAACACGAGACTCTACTAATTGCACATATACAATATATAAGAATAATCAAGTAGCAACAACACTAACAATACTACCAAAGCTACTTACAAGATTTCAACCTGCAAATGCATCAGGATAGTCACTAATTCTACGAGGCATTCCTTGTAAACCTAAAAAATGTTGTGGGAAGAAAGTAAGATTAACTCCTATAAACATTATTCAAAAATGCACTTTACCTAATGTTACATTATACTCTAATCCTAATATCTTAGGAATTCAGAAATATCAAGCACTAAACAATGCGAATACGGCACCCATACTTAATACATAATGGAAGTGAGCAACAACATAGTAAGTGTCGTGAAAAGCTATATCAAGAGAAGCGTTAGCTAAAACAACTCCACTTAATCCTCCAATTGTAAACATAAAAACAAAACCTAAGGCAAATAACATTGAAGGTGTTAATTGTAAAGATCCCCCATAACATGTAGCTAATCAACTAAAAATTTTAATACCAGTTGGAACGGCTATAATTAATGTAGCAGCTGTGAAATAAGCCCTTGTATCCACATCTAATCCAACTGTATACATGTGATGACTTCAAACAACGAATCCTAATACTCCTATAGACATCATAGCATATACCATACCTAAATACCCAAAAACACTTTTATTAGAACTAGCCGATATTGTTGTACTAATTATACCAAAACCTGGTATAATTAAGATATATACTTCAGGATGACCAAAGAATCAAAAGAGATGTTGATAAAGTATAGGATCACCACCCCCTGCTGCCTCAAAAAATGAGGTATTGAAATTTCTATCAGTTAAAACCATTGTAATTGCACCTGCTAAAACAGGTAATGATAATAATAATAATACAGCTGTAACCACTATAGCTCAACCAAATAAAGCTAATTTGTGTAATTTTATACCTGGACTTCTCATATTAAGTATAGTAGTTATAAAGTTTATAGCCCCTAATAAACTACTTACACCTGCTAAGTGTAGGGCAAAAATTGCTAAATCTACACTAGGTCCACTGTGCGCCTGTATTCCGCTTAAAGGCGGGTATAGCGTTCAACCTGTACCAGCACCATTTTCTATACCACTAGCGAATAAAAATAATATTAAACTAGGAGGTAATAATCAGAAACTTATGTTATTTAATCTGGGGAATGCCATATCTGGACCTCCTATTAATAATGGTAATAAAAAATTCCCAAATCCTCCTATCATAGCAGGCATAACCATAAAAAATATCATTAATATAGCATGAGCAGTAATAATACTATTATATAATTGATTATCTGCTATGTACTGAACCCCGGGTCCACTTAATTCTAATCTTATCAATACTGAAAAAGCTGTACCTAATAGCCCAGAAAAGATTGCAAATATTAAATACAGTGTACCTATATCTTTAGCATTTGAAGATAAAAATCATCTTTCTGTTCATAATGAAATATTAGATTTTAAAGTATGTAATTTATTAAAATTATCTTCTTTTGAAAAAAATAGATTGCTGTCTACTATTACATTACTATTATATTTTATAAAATATAAATGCTGATGATAACTTAACATAAATTATATAAAGAACTCTATGCTTGCTATTTAAAGAAGACAGTACAATTTACTATCAGCACTAGGTAGATATAATATTTATAAACGCCCTATATTAAATATATTTAATGTAAGGATTTTAACAGATTAACTGTTAAGAGTTGGCATTTACCAACATTAAAATAAACGTGTTATTACTTATTTGTATATTGTCTTATTTTTATCCAAGATTTAAACTGGGATATAGATAATAAAATAATCTTGCTTTATCATTAAGCTAATAAAAATGTAAATACATTAAATCTAATGTATTTACAATACACAGAGCATTAACTATTTATTAGCTATCCACTATATATTTTATGCATTATTGATATTAAAAAAATATGACTGCAAAGCCACTTATAATTACTCTATATATTTGTCTTAATAAAATGGCTATAATAATTAAATCATATTTTTTTATAATTATTAAAATTAATAATTAAAATCATTAAATACTATAGTAATATAATTTACTTTTTGTAGGTAATCTAATTATCTAAAAAAATGTAAAAAATACATAATATTCTATAAAAATTTCATAAAAAGTCTTACATAATTTGAGCCTTAATTATTATTAATAGTTATTTACTAGATTTACTTCCTAGTTCTATTAAACTATTCTCAAGTAAACTAATAATAGGCACTATTATTAAATAATGTGAGAAATATATAAATGTACTAATTTGTCCAAATTCTATAAAGGGACTTTCCACATGTTTAGCACCCAATACCATTAAAATTAAAAAATTGGCTAGAAAAATAAAGAAGGCTATTTTACTTAGAGGTCTAAATTGTATACCTCTGCTTCTGCTTAAATCAGTATAGGGCATAGCTAGTAAAATTAAAATAGCACTAAACATAGCAATAACACCTAATAATTTATTAGGTATAGATCTTAATATTGCATAAAAAGGTAAAAGATATCACTCAGGGACTATAGCTGGAGGAGTTTGCATAGGATTAGCCATTACATAGTTTTCACTATCTCCCAATAAATTAGGCATAAAGAATACTAATACACTTAATATTATAATAAATATAAATATAGTTATTAAATCTTTGAAAAGAAAGTAAGGAGCAAAAGGTAATCTATCATAATTACCTGAAATACCTAAAGGATTACCCGAACCTGCAGAGTCGTGAAGTGCAATTAAATGCATTAAAGCTAATGCAGCCAATATAAAAGGTAATACATAATGTAAAGAGAAAAATCTATTTAATGTAGCATTATTAACACTAAAACCACCTCAAATAAATTCAACTATATCTTGACCAACTCATGGTATTGCACTCATTAAGTTAGTAATAACTGTTGCTCCTCATAATGACATCTGTCCATAAGGTAAAACATAACCCAAGAAAGCTGTAGCTATCATTAGTATAAATATGACAGTACCAATAGTTCAAACTAATGTTCTAGGAGCTCTATAAGATCCATAGTATAATCCTCTTCCTATATGTAAATAAACAAGAAAAAAAAATGCTGACGCGGTATTACTATGTAAATAACGTATTAATCAGCCATTATTTACATCACGCATTATATGTTCTATGGAATTAAATGCCTCTAGTACACTAGGATTATAATGCATTGCTAAAGTTACACCTGTTATAATTTGTATAATTAAGCAAACAGCCAATAAAGACCCGAAATTTCATAAGTAACTTAAATTACTTGGTTGTGGTGAATCAATTATATAAGAGTTAACTAATCTTAATAGAGGATGGCTTTTTAAAATTCTCATTTTTTTTTAATTAATCCTAATTTTTATTCGTAATTTTTATTCTTAAAAAAAATTTTTTAATGTCTATAGGAAAATGTGAAATATAATAAATGTGTTTATCTATTATATATGTAAATAGAATATATTGTATTCTTTACTTTTCAACTCCATTAATAAAAAGTAAGTAATCTTATGGTTAAAATGTAACACAGTTTTTATAAGAGCTATAAGATAATGAGGATTGCTTGGTTTTACAGTAAAATAGATAAACTTTATATGTCATTACTATTTAATAATAAAATTATCATTTATGGTTTTAAGTAATTAATATTAATTTCCACCGTACATGCTTTTTAATCGTAGATTAGTATAATTTATTTTGTCACTTATGGACTTATTATTAGTAATAGTAAAGAGTGATAACAATATTAATAATAATAAACTATTATCAAATAAATAAAGATAGGGTATTAAAATATAAAATATAAGGCCTACTAAAATATATAGGGCATAACTAGTAATCACGCCCGTATCCAAAGTAGATATACTTCTACTTAATGACAATAGTCCTTTCTCTAAACCAAAAGGTCCTAATAATTCCACACTTCCTTTATCTAAAATTTTAGTAGTTTGACCTCCTAATTTTAAAATAAGACTAGTAATATATTTATTATAAAGAAGTTCAATAAAAAAACGTTGATTAAAAAAATTAAATATATTATAACCCATTTTACTTAACTTAAAATTTATCAGAATTTTTGGAATAAATTCTGATATAAATATAGCTATGATGCTAAGTGAAAGAGTAAAAACTAAAGGTAATAATTTAAATAAAGTAGGTACAGCAAATTCTGTATTTAACATAATTTCCCTTATGGGATGAATAAAGATACTATTATCTGCGAAAAACCCTGTACCTAGACCAATAAACATATCTTTACTTATATACCCAAAGAATATAGAAAATATAGCTAGTATTATTAAAGGCAGGCTCATGAAAATATCTCCTTCATGAGCTGGATGCATAGTAATAGAATCTTTATAATTACTTAATGGTCCATTTGGATTAGTTAAAAAGGTTAAATACAATACTTTAACTGAATACAAAGTAGTAAACATAGCACCAATAGTAGCTATAAAATAAACTACAATACCAGTGAAATAGAACTGACCATACGCAGATTCTAATATGAAATCTTTACTATAAAATCCTGTCATAAAGGGAAAAGCTACTAGGCTAAGACTTGCTATTAACATAACAGAATAAGTTAAGGGTAAGAATGATCTTAATCCACCATATTTCCTAAAATCTTGGTTGTCAGATACTGCATGTATTACAGCACCTGCCCCTAAGAATAGTAATCCCTTATAAAAAGCATGATTTACTAGATGAAATAAGGCAATATTATAAGATGAGAGACCTATAGCTATAACCATCATACCTAATTGACTCATTGTACTATAAGCAATAACTTTTTTAATATCTTGTTGGAATAAACCAATAAGACTACTAAATACAGTAGTTATTGCTCCTAATCATATAGATATAATTAATACAGTTGAACTATATTCTATTAAAGGACTAACACGCATTAATAGATATACACCAGCAGTAACCATAGTAGCTGCATGTATTAATGCACTAACTGGTGTAGGACCTTCCATAGCCATGGGTAATCAAACATGTAATCCTACTTGAGAACTTTTGGCCATAGCTCCAATTACTAGACATATACCTATAATCGTAATTATATTTTCATTAACAAAGGGAGCTATAGAGAATACAGTAGTATAATCAACATTACCAAAAGATCATAATATGGCAAACATACCTATAGTAAGAAAACAATCACCCACTCTATTTGTTAAAAAGGCAGAAATAGAACTTTGATTTGCAGCTATTCTAGTAAATCAGAAACTTACTAAAAGATACGAACAAATACCTACTCCTTCCCAGCCTACAAACATTAGTAAAAAATTATTAGCTGTAACTAGTATTATCATCATAAATGTAAATAAGCTAAGATAACTAAAAAATCTTTGATTATGGGGATCATGACTCATATATCCTATAGAATATATGTGTACTACAGAAGAAACTATTAGAACAGGTATCAACATACTTACTGTTAAGCTATCAAAATGAAAACCCCACAATACATTAAGAGACTCGCTATCTATTCATTTGAATAGGTTTATTGATACTGGTATGTTATTTATACCTACTTCAAAAAAAGTGACTATTGCTAATAAGGTCGTTACAACTATAGAGAAAGATGTAATTAATTGTGCTCCGCTAACTCCGACTTTTCTTCCAAAAAATCCGGAAACTATTGCTCCTAATAAAGGTAAGATTATTATGGCTAGATACATTATTTATATTCTATAGCTATACTTCCCCTTAATCTGTAAAAAGCGACTAGAATACCTAAACCTATTGCTGATTCTGCACCAGCAATTGCTATAATATATATAGCATAGGTTTGACCTAATATATCATCAAAGCTAAGTGAACTTATCAATATTAGAAATGTAATAGCTAAAAGCATTATTTCAATTGAAATAAGCATTAATATTATATTTTTTCTATTTAGGACAAATCCTAAAATTCCAATTAAAAAAAGTATTAAAGATAGATTCATTGTATATTAAAAAAAAAATTATTGTTTTAAAATATAATTGTTATTTTAAATAATATTTGTTATTAGCATAATTTATCCTGAATTTTTGGTTAGGAAAATATACTATGCATTATTGTTCATACAATCATAATAAGAATTTTTCTATTGTTACTGAATCAACAACTATAGGCATAGAACTATGTAAAATACCACATATTTCTGAACATTGTCCATAGAATGTTCCTGTTCTATTAATTAAAACAGATGCCTGATTTAATCTACCCGGATAAGCATCACATTTAATACCTAGAGCTGGACAGGCAAATGAATGAATAACATCCGCTGCCGTAACTATAAATCTTACATGTGTTAATTCAGGTATTATAACTCTATTATCTACCTCTAACATTCTTAATGCTCCTTCTTCTAAATCAGATTCTGGTACTATATATGAATCGAATTCTATAAAGTCATTTTCCGAAGTCAGGAAATCGGGATATTGATAACTTCAATATCATTGGTGTCCTTCAGCCAATACTGACATAGCGGGATCACTAACTTCATCCATTAAGTATAATAATTTAAAAGATGGGAATGCTATAAGTATTAATATTAAAGCAGGAGTAATAGTTCATATTAATTCTATCAAAGTTCCATGATTTAAATATTTATGTGAAATAGGTGATTTTTCACTAACATAATTTATAACTATTGAAATCATTATTCATCCAACAGCAAATAATATTATAACTAAATAGAACATTATATTATCATGTAGTTCTACTAAACCCTCCATTTGTGGTGTTGCACTATCCTGAAAATACAAACCTCAAGGTCTTGCGGCGTCGCAATTGTTGTATATATTTTTTATAATGTGAAAAAACATTTTTTTAACTTAAAAAATTTTCTAGCCCTTCTATTACGTCTTTGAGCTTTTTATAAAGTCTCACATATGATATATAGATGAAAGTTTTTAATAAACTTTCATGATAAATTTTTTAATAAGAAAATACATGATTATAAATGTTTCTCATATTAAGCTATATGTCATATTGTATAATCTTTGTAATGTATATACTTATATATTAAGAGCTAGAAACCCTAGGACAGCTTAGTGTTAAAAAAATTTATTTTATTTTAATTTTATTTTTAACACCAAGAAATTTTACTTACAAACTATCTTATATAATTATATTAATTATATTACTTATAGAAATATAAGTACTAATACTTGAGCTTTTATTTCTTAAGAAAAACATTTGCCTACTATCTATTTTTAATGCATTCTTACCTAATTCAAAAGCAAACCCTAAAGTTAAGGCCAAGAAGAATATAAGCATTAACATTAAACCATATATACCATTACTATAAGAACTTACCACATAAGGATAAACTAAAAGAATTTCTAAATCAAATAATAGAAAAAGAAGCGCAAAGATAAAAAAAGATATACTAAACTGTGTTCTATTTTGACCAAGAAATGAATGAAATCCACATTCGAATGCACTATCTTTTTCTTGGTAAGAATTATGCGGTGCAAATATTAAATTTACTACTAATAAAATAAAAGCTAATAAAGGTATAAAAAAAAAGAAAAATGTTATACTTGTCATTTAATAATTAAATAATATTAGTGCTAATATATTAGCCATACTTAATCATTCTTGAGGCATAAATACAAATAATGAAATAATCAGTGTTAATGTACTAATTGATATAGTTAGGTAACTTGATAAAACTATATTACCACAGTTAAATTTAAATTTTTCTATTAAGATGTCTTTTTTAGTAATACTAGCATGAATGTCTATATTATCTAATTCAGGATTTATTGTATACTCAGATTTATCGAAAAAAATCTGTTTTACTATATTTAAATAATAAACAGCACCTATAACACTAGTTAATATAGCAATTAAAGTAAGAAATACATATCCACTATCCAAAGCAGCACTTAATACCATCTGTTTAGCAAAAAATCCTATAAGGGGTGGTATACCTACAAAGGAAAATATAGTTATCACAAAACTAAGTGATAATATAGGATTTATATGAAAAAATCCTTTTATTTGACTAATCAATTGTATTGGAGAATTATTTTTATCTGATAATTCCTGATATTCTTTATTCTCATTTACATAATAATATAAAGAATATCCTATACTTATAAGCAATATAAAAGCATTTAAATTACTTAAAGTATATTGTAATATATAAAATATAAATGCTTGAATAGATTCTATGCTATTAATAGCTAGAGCTAAAAGTATAAAACCTAAATGACTTATAGTACTATAGGCAAATAATCTTTTTATTCTAGATTGTGTTAAACCTAATATCGTACCTATAATAAGTGAGAGTAGGGAGCTAACTAATAAACTCGAAGTTCAACTGAATTCTGAAGTGAATAAGGAATTACTAGTATAGTGCACCAATTCTAATAAAAATATTAATATAGATATCTTGGCTATTATGGCCACAAATGTTGTTACTATAGTTGGTATAGCATCATATACATCCGGAGATCAGAAGTGAAAAGGAGCAGCACTTATTTTGAATAAGAACCCTACACTTAGTATAAGTAAAGACATATTTATATATTGATGTTTATATCAATATGATATAGTATTACTATTTGCGATATCACTTAAGTTACTTATAATATATAAACCATCTAGATTAGTAAGACCCGAGTTTGAATATAATAAACTAGTTCCTAAAAGTATAAAACAAGAACTTAAACCGCCTAATAAAAAGTAAGTTAAACCACCTGAAGTGGCTAGCTCTGAATTTCTATACAATGTACTTAATAGATATAGACCATAGCTTTGTAATTCTATACTCAAAAATATAGAAACTAAATCACTTGTACTTATTAAAAATACGGATCCTGTTATTATGAATAATATAATTAAAGGATACTCTATTATTTTAAATTGTTCTCCCATTTTATTTATTATTTTTCTTCTGTAATACATAAAATTATAAGAAAAAATCTTACTAAGTGAAGAATATTTTTCTGATCACACTCTTCTAGGAAAAAATGCAGTTAATTGTAATATAACTGCACTTATTAGAAATATAAATATATGAAATATTTGCGTAATACTAGTAGCATGAAACAAACCACTATATATACCTATACCCCTATCTATGGAAGTCATATATAAACTATTTATAGCAAATAAGCTAGAATATAACAATATAATTATGGAAATCCTACTAAAGAGTATTGATTTATCTCGTCTCAATGTGACGGCATTTGATAATAATAAAAATAATATGGAAAAAACTAACATTGCTTTTTAGGATTCGAACCTTTTAATATGTACTCTATAAAATACTTTTTTCTTTCTTTTCTTTTTTATATAATATATATACATATATATTATTATATATGTATTCTATAGTTAACTTTATATTAAGTATATAGCCAGAAGAGAAATTCGAATTCTCATTTTTAATGCATGAAATTAATGTTTTTACCATTAAACTACTCGGGCTAGATTAATTTTAATTGTATATTATACACAGTTAATTATGATGGGAGGATACCCTGGCTCGAACAGGGAACATATTGTGCCACATACAATTGTTCTACCTATTGAACTATATCCACCTAAAATATTTATGCTGGAGTGATTCGAACACTCAATGATAAATACCAAAAATTTATGACTTACCTATTAGTCTACAACATATTTGTGTTAATTATAATATATATATATATATATTTATATAAGGTAAATCCGACTTGAACGGATAAGATTTTAAAATCAAATAGTCCTAAGCTATTCATGTCTACCAATTCCATCATTACCTTTTTCTTAATCTTTCTAAAGTTTATTCATTACTATGAATAAATATTATTACTTTAAGTTGCAATATATTTTTATATTCAATATATATATATTGCTCGAGGTAAGATTTGAACTTACAGCCTAAACATCTTCAGAGTTCCGCTCCACCAATTGAGCTTCTCGAGCGACTTTAAAATTAAGTGGCTTTTGTTTACCTACATCTAATTATATACAAAAGCGGTGTTTTTTTAATTTTTATAAAAGTAACATAACATAATACAAGATATTTGATAGTATTATATGGAGACATCAGGACTCGATCCTGAGATAACGATATGCAAAATCGCAGTTTTACCAATTAAACTATGTCCCCTTTATATAATAATATCCGAGAAACGACTTGAACGTTTACGACATTATGTCAGCAAAGCTTAAACTTGCGCTGTCTACCATTTTCAGCACTCGGATCTATATATAGATAGATATCTATCTAGATTCTATAGGGCAAAAGTGATTCGAACACTTATTTCAACCGTCATGAGCAGTTTGCTTTACCAATTAAGCTATAACCCTTCCTTTTTATAATATGTAATTATTATTATACTAGATATGATATAGTATATAAAACACACTTTTTCTTTTATCATGAAAATAATTCATTATTATATATATAATATATAAGTACGGACAAAGGATTTGCACCTTTATTTACTGGGCATGAGCCAATTATGTTACTATTACATTAATCCGCATATATTATATATATATATATAAATGAGTATGCTTATAGTGAATACAGGTATGTAAATATATAGCCCCAAAGGGGCTCGAACCCTTGAATATAATGATGAAAACATTATGTCTTAAACCACTTGACTATGAGGCCTAGTAATACATATATAAGCCCAGTGCAAGTATCGCACTTGCTTCAACTGGTTACAAAACAGTTACATTACTTTTATGCTAACCAGGCTAACTGAATTAGTGGAAAAATAATACCTAATAATTCATTTTATGAAAGATATTGTAATCTTATAATGTGAGATATAAATAATATTAGTGAATTAAAAATTAGTACTTTATGCCTAAATATATTTAAATCCTTTCAGCTAAAGCCTATTAATTAGACATCTTCACGTCTAAAGTCGTGGTGTTGAACCACGTATATTTAAGAATATCTTAAAGTAAGTTTCGTGCCTAGATGCATTCAACACTTATCTTTAACTAACATAGCGTTCCTGCCATGCCTATGTTATAAATTTACTAAAGTAATAGTAACATCCCTGTATAAATACATTTATACTTAAATTAATATTGGGCACATAAACAACAGGTAAACCAGAGGTTAATATACCCAGCTCCTTTCGTACGAGGGGGCCATCTTTATTTTATTCTAATTTCCCCTAGAAGATAGAAACCATACTGTCTTACGACGTATTTAACCCAGCTCGTGTAACTTTTTAATCGACGAACAGTCGAACCCTTCATGACTTCTGCATTCATGTGGATAAGTTAAGCCGACATCGAGGTGCCAAACTGCGCACTCAATTTGTACTCTCTGGCGCAATTAGCCTGTTCAATACTTGTTAACATAAGGTTGTTTAACCCCTATTTCCATTTTTCACAAAATGGTTCAGACTATTTCTTCATTTTTACTTTTTATATTTAATTAATCCGACACGAAAATTGTAAAATATAATTTCAGTGTTATACTATATAGTATAAATTATACTACTATAATTATTTACCACTAATTCAACCCTTAAGGCCAAAAGCTCCATTACGAGTTTTTGAATTAATCATTGAATATTGTACATTTGACTTCATATGTCCTCTTAGTAAAACTGAACTCAATCCTCTGTAAGAAGAATCTATATTTTTTAAACTACCTATTCATTTTATCTTAAAAACTGATCTTGAAGCTGTAAAACGTCTTGTTAATCTACCTTTTGCCTCTAATCTTATACCTCCTATGTTCTTATTATTTAAATTATCTAAAACATAGTTTACCATATTAATATTTAAGTTACATTTATCTTTATTATAATTATTTTCATTAATCGATCTACCTACCTTTAATTTTTTTAAAAAATTGGTCTTGGTATTAGTAAAAATACCAGTTAATAATTTATTTATACTATCTTCAGCTTCATAAATGCCCAAAGAATTAACGGTTAGATTTTTGACTTTGTTAATTCATAAATTCTTTATATTAATATGAGCAAATTGTTCTTTTAGCAGATTAATTTTTGGTAATTTAACCATATATAAGAAATATCTTAAAACTTTTAATAACCTATTGTTACGATTTCGTAATTTTAAAGATATTGCTTGTGTAAATATATCACTATTTAAATATATGGATTTTAAGTTAACTATATTAAATTCTACTTCTTTATTATAAATTTTACTAATAAAAGGCTTTAATTTTAATAAAAATTTATCTTCAAATTTAGATTTATTTAAACTCAAAAGTAATTTATAATAAGCAATAATTATAATCTCTTTTTCTAATAAAGATTTATTAAAAAATTTATTATACATTTTCTCATAGTTTTTATAAGATATAGGGTCATTTTTACAAGTGGCTATAATAGTTGAAATATTTTTTAAATCATTCTCTAAAGTTTCAATTTCTAGCAATTCATTATTTCTAACATTTAATTTATTGATTGTTTCCAACGCTTTTTTATTTGACTTTATTTCTTCAAGGGTATGCTTTACAATTTCTTCTAATCAATCCTTAAGAGAATGATTTTTTTCTATTATTTCAACTATATCTAATTTTTTTTTTAAAGATAAAAGTTTATTTTTATAGAATTCCTTTGAAGAAAACAAAAAAGAAGGGAAAAGAATACTCTCTATTCTCCTTAATCTATTAAGAAGAGCCCTTTTCTCTTCATTATATACATATAAAGTAATAAGTATTTTAGAGCTAGTATGCTTTAATTCAGCTTTACTTAAAAATACTTTATTTACTGCCATCCTTCTAAATCTTGCAAGGATGCGTTTATTTTTTAAAAGTTTTTTACTAAAGTAAAGATTAAAATAACTTTTAAGTAATTTATTTAAATTTTTATCTGCAATAGTTATGTTTTTAGTATATATATTATTATATGCATATATACTATTAAACCATTCTTGAGTAGCAGGTGGGAAATATCTCATAAATCCTAAAGTATTTGTTGTTTTATTTAAAGGTATAATTTTTATATTATCCTTTAATTTTTTTGTGAAAATATAAGGTTCTTTTGTTTTTGAAATTTCATTTTTATAAATCATATTCGATTTTTCATAAAAACTCAATATTAATATTGCTTTTTATATTATATAATCATATTCTTATAAAAAAATAAGACTTGAATGTATATTAATACAACAGGTGTAGAGTAAAACATGCTATATTAAGAAAGTATTTCAATATAGCATTACTTTTACTTATGTTAAAATTTAATTAAATATAGGTAAAAAGTTGGGCATTTTTAGAAGGATTATTATTAGCATTACTCACCTTCTAGTCGTTGAACGGTTTTACTTATAAATAAAAATAATCTAGGTTTTTATCCTTTTTATAATAAAAAGATTAGAATTATTTTTGTTACAATGCTAAAGCAAATTTCGCTTCAAGTACGCATAACTTTTATAGTATGTTATTCTTGAAATTAACCCAATAAATAACCAATGAATTAATCTCTAATTTTAGATTTTAAGATTAATAGATAAAACATTGGAGGACTAACATCCCTAGCGTAGCTTTTTCAAAAATCCAAGACCTTTCCTTTCTGCATCTTGTGATCATATGCCCCGCTTACGCGACTGATAGATATGTAAATCAAACAGTAAAGCAAGATTAAGCCATTAAACTTGATAAGTAATAAACACAATTATCTTATTAATTAGATAAATCATATCTTTTCATTTTTTTTTATTAAAAATAATATAATAAAGATAAGTAAAAACATAAAAATAGAATATTCTTAATTATGTTTTAATTACATCTATTCCCCATATAGTTAAAATCTTACTTGGAATAAAAATATTATTTCTAACTTAATAGATATATAGCTGAATAAGTTATAGTTTTAACTATAAAAAATAACAAACTAAATTTATAATTCTACTAAAATTAGTAGAATTACTCATCGCTTTAGTTAAAACTAACGACAAGTTTACAAGATTAACTTTGGATACACCCAGGTACTTTTTATGGGATCTGTGCCCCGCATAAACTGCCTCCTAGTCATTGTTCCCTTTAATGGGTTATATCTTATATTAGATAATATAAAAAACACAATTGTGCCAATATGATAAACAAAATAAAGGTGTTTCAATTGTATCCGCGATAAACAAGTGTTTATATTTCACCAATTACCTTATACGCTAATATTTGTTAAATCATATCCAATAACTAGCAACAGTAAAGCTGCATAGGGTCTTCTCGTCTAACTAGAGGTAAACTGTATCTGCACAGTTATTCCAATTTCACTGAGCCAATCATCGA
>Ga0209115_1000012_pt1 | contig 15921 bp, 9 predicted proteins | sample JacPinW_OM2H0_O2_FD_187967 | JGI IMG/M metagenome (GOLD analysis project Ga0209115, IMG submission 187967) | Forest soil microbial communities from Algoma, Ontario, Canada - Jack Pine, Ontario site 1_JW_OM2H0_O2 (SPAdes) (version 2) | ecosystem: Environmental > Terrestrial > Soil > Boreal... | reverse complement strand
GGGCTTCCCGCCTTGGTCCTTTGGACCAAGGCGGGAAGAATTAATATGAAAGAGGTGACTAATATAAATTAATAACATTAATAAATATGATAACGTAGATATGATTAATGTAAACTAACTGAATCTTTAATATAAGAAGAAGTTAATATACTATAAACATAACTTTGTATACCAGCAATAGCTAATTCTAAACCAGAAATAGCAGTAATTAATGCAATAGCTATAGAACCGCCCGTGAATCGTATACCCATAGTCGCTGTTAATCCTAAGAACCCAAAACCAGCTAATATTAACAATAAAAGGTGTCCAGATATTAAATTAGCCCCTAATCTTATACCTAAACTCAAACCTTTTGCTATGTATGAAATTAACTCAATAAGAGCTAATAATGGAACTAAAAATAAAGGAGTTCCTTCAGGTGAAAATAGTGTAAAAAATCTTAAACCATGTAATACTAATCCAATAATAGTAACACCAAATCAAATACTTGAACTCATAGATAATGTACTAAGTAAATGAGCAGTAGTGGCAAAATTGTATGGTATTAAACCTACTAAATTACTAAATAAAATATAAATAAATAAAACAAATATTAATATAAAGAAAAAAAGACCCACTATTGAACCTATTTGGCCTAAAACCATATTATATATTGTATAATATATAGCTTCAGTACTGAAAGATCAACCATTAATTTTAATATTATCTTTAAAAGAACCATATACATAAAAAAAGATTGTAAATATAACAACTAATCCTATATAGACTAAAATATTAGTAAACATACCTACAGGAGTATAATTTAAACCTAAAAAATCACCAAAAAAAGGTTTGATTTCAAATTGATCCATAGGTGATATCATTAAAGCAGGGTAATCTATACAATTCATCTCACCACCAGCAAAACTAATAACATAATACGGTTGAATATCCTTAGACATAAAAAAATAATTAATGGTCACATCCCATATTACAACCCTTATTATCAGAATATAATAAATTCATAAATTATTTATGAATTTATTATAATTAACGTAGTAATGAATCAATATTAATAACTCAATAACTCAATATTAAAAACATCTATAAATACTAATTTAAATATTAATTATTAGATTAGTATTTAGACAACCTGAATGAATTAAGGGTATCCAAGATTCATATAATTAAAAACAGAATTAGACTTAATAATACGGATAGAAATATAAATTTAAAAAATAAATATATATGTACTAGTTCCCGCCTTGGTCCTTTGGACCATGGTGGGGAAAACGTCCCCGTGGCTTCGCCACGGGAATGATCATATAAAATAAATAAATTTTATTTTATAAAATTTATTTATTTTATAAGAACTATATCAATATCGTATATTATAGGCAAAGATTCTATTTTTATTACATTAACCTCAATAAAGGACTAAATCCTATAAATATTAATACAAAACAAACCAAAAATATACAAAATATATTTTAACATTATTAAAAAAAAATTTCTATAAACTATTACAATAGTAGATCAACCCAACATATACTATACAGTCTAATTATAATCATCAAAAAAAAAGAATATTATTATTTTTTAAATCAATAATAATCCCCCTTTTTTGATATAAAAATATATATCTAAATATATATCTAAAGAAACTATTTTTCAATAATCAATTAAACCAAAACGGATAAAAAATTGTAATACTGATATAATAGCTTTGGTAGGGAATTGAATATCCTAATTTTTTCCTATCTAAAACGTTTTTCATTAAACTAACCAAAGAACGATCAGAAGAAAAGTTACCTCTATTTAACCTATTTATTGTCACATGATATTTCAATTTGATCCTTCTTTTAAAAGTTTAAAAGTATTATTCAAATATGCAATTAGAAAAAACAATTCTATTTAATTACTATAACCCGCTTGCTGAATAGCTAGCGGGTGGATTATATCATAACCATCTATCTCTTATACAGAACCCATACGATTAATAACAACCAAAAATAAAAAATAATGCAAATGAAAACAACAAAATTATAATTAATAGAAAACCTCAAAATGAAAACGTAACAATAAAACAAGGAAAATACCCTTTAAAAACCCCACCCCCTCATAAGGGGTGGGGCTCAATGTTCCCGCGAACCAATAAAGGCTCGCGGGGAACTAGTATAATTAAATTAGGAATTCTATTCTTCATTCTATATATTAACTCTTACTTTAAACTATAACCCTATCAGACCCGTACAATAAATCTGATCAGTTATTTGCACATAGAGGTCTCCGATGAGACCCTTCTGTTGATGTCTATCTTCAAAAAAAGAAAATTAATTTTTAGATATTAAAAGTAAGAGCCATAAGGATTCATATCAAAAGTATAAAATAAACATATAGTAAATAATATATATGCGAATACTAAAGGCAATAATTCTTTTCAACATAAAGACATTAATTGATCATATCTAAGTCTAGGGAAAGAAGCTCTAACTCATATATAAAAGAATACTACAATAATTATTTTAAACCCTAAAATATAAGAACCTTGAATTTTATCAATTAAAATATTAATTGATTCTAATGCAGTTTCTTTACTACTAAAATAAGTAGAATAATCACCTGTACAATTAACAATATAATTAGACATACAGAAATCACTATTTTCACTTTCTATCATATCCTCACTTAAATAAAAATCAGAATATTGATATGTTAAAGGTAAAAAGTTAAAAAATTCTGATTCTAAATAATAATAAATAAATAATAAAGGATCAATGAATATTTTATGAATATCAGGACAATGATAACCACCTAAAAAAAAAATAGACATAAAACTAGACATTAATATTAATGATGAATATTCTCCTAAAAAGAAGAAAACGAATATAGACGCACCATGTTCTGTCATGATTAATGTAAATTATTATCCCTGATATTATAATAATAATACATTATAATACTACTGATAATAATTTCAAACAGAACCGTGCATGATAGTTACCCATCACACGGCTCCCTACAAAAATAATATACAAAAAATATAATTAAATCCAATGAATAACAAATAATAAATATAATAAATAAACAAAATGTCTAACTAAATAAATAAAATCGGAACTATATCTTATAGCCTTTAAAATAAAAAAAATGAATTAAATACAATTTTTCATTTTAATAACATATATTTTTAAAAAATAAATAATCATTTATTTTAATATCAGTATCAATATACTCAGATATCTTAGAAACTGGTACATTTAAAATTTTACTTGCCTCTTTATAATTCTTAAAAGGCGAACCCTCGATTAATTTATCATTTTTATAAACAAATACAGAACAATTACTACTCCTATGTTTAACAGCTAAACTTCTATGTTTCAAATTAGAATATATATTAAAAGGGGGTTTTTCCGAAAACACTGTTTGTAGTGATTTATATAAAGATAAAAAATGAAAAGGACTTAAATTACTAGAAAATAATTTATTGCTATATCTTGCATTGTTCATATTTATACTTAATAAAAGAATTAATTTTTTACCTTCTTTTAATTTAAAATAACCATTTATAATTAAATGAATACAAAGTAATCAAATATAAAAATCAAAACCTTTCCGTGTTATAAATATTCTTTTAGGAAAGAAAGGACCAATATATTGATAAATAATATCCTGATCACAAATAGAAATAACGTTGATAGGATTTATATTTTTTTTTTTACGAACCTTAGGAGACATAAAAGGAGTAACTACAAGTTCCTCATAATTATCAATATTACTAATTAAGTGCTCTTTAGCACTAAAATAAATTAAAAATTTACAAATAATACCTAAAATTTGATCATCTTTTTGACAAAGATAAAAATATGCCTTCATCTTAGAAATACAAAAACACCCATCTCCTTCTACAAATCCCACTAGTCAATAAGGAGTAATATCCCTATAATCAGGTAAGACATAATCAACAAAATTAAATCTTTTAGCATTCATATTACTTTTAATTTCCATAATTCGCAAGTAATTATCTTTATTAAAGAAAGCGTATTTAAATGATTTAAAATCCAATTGTTTATGGGTTCAAAGAGGATGTTTATCAAATATATCTATTAAGATTTCAATTTCTTTTATTATATTAACATAAAAAAAAGCAGAATTTTTAACTACTCTTACCTTACCAATATTAAGTCTTTTTTTTATATAAGCTAATGTAGGTACATCGTCCACATGTAAATGTAACTCAAAACTAAAACTACAAGTATGATATCCTTTACGTAATTTAATATAAAAAAGTCCTTCAGCATCCGTAAAACCAGCAAATCAATTTAAAAATTCTTCTTTTAACAATTCCTTATCATAAATATTTCAAAACTGACCTTTATTATTAGATACACTTTCTGCAAAATAAGGATAGATATTTAATAAGTATTCCTTATTATATATACTTTTAAATAATAAACCCTCATTATTATTATTCTTATTATATATAGAATAATTACACCTATTCTTTTCATAACTTTGCTGTATATTAAAAAAATAAACATCGTTTTTCGAACTCTTTTTGTTTATAGAGATGCGGCTATTATTTATATTAATACTACTAAAAGTCCGTTTATTACTTAATGGTTTATTAATAATATACGTAGGTAGTGATCTTAACTCTCTTCCATTCAATCTAACTCTACCCGTATATATAGATTTATCTCAAAGAGAAAAAACTCCTGTCTTATTGTTTCTATTAATTTTACTATATAAATTAAGATCTTTATCACTTCAATCAATATCTTTAATAGAATAAATATTTTTATCAATTAAGAATTTTCTTTTAATATTCTTGATATCCTCTTTAGTATAATATTGAATACAATTATCATTTTTTCTGGTCAACAGGCTAGGATATATATTCCTTAAAGTTTTTCGTATAGTAGATTTATGTTTAGCAGCTAAAGTGTGAAATAAAGACCATCTTATATGATAATCAAGAATTGTTTTTATTTTTTCAATATTATCACAAAAAGAGAAAGAGTTTAAAACTAATTTACCTATCTTCATATAAATTGTAAAAATAAAAAATGAATCAAGACTTAGTAATTTTCTTAAAGCAACAGGTCGACCCTTTTTATTAAGTATACCAGTATTTATTAAAATTCTTTTAATTTTTGTGAGATCTGCATTTAATACAATAGAATACTTATTGTTAAACAATTTCTGATTAATAATAGAAGAATTTTTATTAAATAAAACAGTTTTTTTATAAGAAGATAAATTTTGTTGAATATTACTATTTTCAAAATTACCATTAAAATTATTTTGCTTTGTTTTTAATAACTGTATTTTAGATTTACGAATTTTTATACCTTTTTTTTGTTGTTGTATAAAATTACTTCTTGTATTATAAAATTTTAATGTTTTTAAAGGTTTACTGGCTATTATAACATTAAAAATAAATAAATTATCAGAACGTATATTTATTAAATTACCAGAATTATTCAATAATTCTAAATGTAAATTCGATTTTAGAAAATATTCTACTTTCTTTTTTATATCTAAAGCTACTAATTTAGTACCTTTAACTCCTAATAAAAAAGTATTTAAATATCTAACAAATCTAATATTGCTATAGTCATTCATATAATTTTTCGAATTAAATTTAAATTCATAATTATCATTTTTATTAAAAAAAAAATAGGTATTTTTTATTTTTAAAATTTCTTTATCTAATTCATGAAAAAAAATATTAATTAAAAAACAGGATAACAAATCATAATCTGGTAAGATATATCTATTAAATGTATTATAAATAGATAAAGTACATACACCTGAATTAAATAACTTATTTAAAATATCAAACAACCTTTGATCCTGGATATCTTTTCGAAGAACAGAAAATATTTTTTTTCTATGTATACTCTGAAATATCATATTGTAATCAAATGATATAAATCATATTATATCATTTCATTCATTTTTTATAACTTGTAAAGCGGAGTGTATATTCTTATTTTTTCTACTACCATGACTAAAAGACAAAAATTTATTGTCATTATTATCATATACAGATTCTAACAAAACTCTTATTGCTTCACTAATTATTTTATTTTTATCATGATTAATTAAAACAGATTTATTTTTTTCATTTTTTATATACATATCAATAGGTGTATAATTCCCATTTTTTAATTCAAATGCAATATTTATAAATCACTGATTTTCAATTTCTTCATTTATTAATTTTAAACTTTTTAAATTATTATATATTGTTATTAAAAATAAAGGATCATATAGGAACTTACTTAAATTTCTATATTTTCCATCTTTATTTGGATATATTTTTTGTTGTTTCATTAAATAATTACCATTTACATTATTTTTTTCTAAATGTGTAGTATCTAATGAAACAGTTCTTTTTGTATTAGGGGTACATTTTAAAAAGTTATTCATTAAAGGTACAGAATTATTATTGATACTTCGTTTTATATCCCTTTTAACTCTTACGAACCCTCATCGTTTATTTAATGAAATAAGAGGTAAATTATTAATAGATATTTTATCCATTCATTCAATATAATTTTCAATAAATATTCTATCATAACCTAAAACAATAGCAATATCTGTTATAGAGTTTGATACAAATAATATTTGACCTGTTAAATATTTTTCGATAATAACTTTTTCTTTTCTCCCCTTCTCCAAAGCAATAGTCTTCCGATTATCACTTTTTGCAATGGTTTCACCTTTCCCGTATGTATATTTAAACATAATATACTTAAATATGGAATTCCCAGACTCTATAAGAAATAATTTATTTCTCTTTGATAATTTATTATATCCATTTTTTAATATTCTATTAAAATTAAAATAATAAGAATATAAAAATTGGATATTTACCAAATTATTATTTAATAATATTGGTACTATATATAGGGTTATTCGTTCAGTTGGATCCATAATCTTACTAGTTCATATATAGCAATTATCAAATAATTGAATTTTTAATTTAGCATATTCAACTATCTTGTGGCAAAGAGAATCTTTAAAGGGATTCATAATCTTATTCGCATATTTAATAAGTTTTCTATATAAATTGCTTATAATTCCGACAACACTAGTTAAATCGTTATTTTTATATAGAATTAATCCTATAACCCAGGATAAAGTTTTCCAACTTCAGCGAGAAAGAGTGAATCACATTTCGCACAATCCAGCCACTAATTCTGATTCCTTTTATAGTCTTTTATTTTAATTAATAATACAAATAGTATAAACCCTAAAATAAAAGAATAGGACTTTATCTTTAATAATAATATATTCCAATTAATAAAAGTTTATATACTTAAACATTGGATTATAAACATTATTATGTTCACGTAAAGTCTCTGAAGATCATTTGTCTATCCTATACACTATTTATCTTTTGGTTTATAGCAATAATAAACAAAGTAATAGAAAAACAATCTTGCTGATTCCCTTATATCATCTACTATTAGAAGACATAATAATTCTTTCAGCATATTGTGAACTCAATAAAAAACACAAAAACATCAATATATATTTTGTGTTATTTTATGGCCAAATCTAGCCTCAGGTAAATCAAAAGGAGGTCTATTCGTTTCTGCTAAAATAGCAATAAAAAACATTAGAGCGATAGGAAGCAAAGGAAATATATTTCACACAGCTTGTTGGCACTCAACAATATATGTTAAACTAAAAGACCCGGAAAATATGATAAGTATTAATACAATAGATGAAAAGACTAACTCATAAGATAAGAGTTGTGCAGTAGATCGTATAGCACCCATGAAAGCATATTTAGAATTTGCAGCTCACCCTGAAACTAATATACCATAAGATCCTATTGAAGAAACTGCTAATGCAAAAAAAATACCTAAATCATAATCAAAAATAGTTAAACCTTCTCCAAAAGGTATTATAGCTCATCCTAATAATGCAAATATTAAAGTAATACAAGGACCTATAACAAATAATATACTATTAGACTGTCTTGGTATAATTATTTCTTTCACTAATAATTTAAGGGCATCTGCAACATTTTAATAAATATTAAATAATTTATATTTTATTATACTGATATAGGTATAGTATAATAATAATAACCTTTAAAAGGTATCCCTGTATCTAATTTTTTAACTAAAGTTCCAGAATTAATTGGTAAATTCTTCGCTGCTTCTCTTATACTAATAAAAGGAATATTATTAACTAAAGACAAATCTTTTTCTTTATAAACATAAACTAATTTACTTCTAGCCTTTTGAGCAGCTAACAATGTAGAAGGATGTAACTTTTTTCCAAAATAAAAATTTAATGAACCAGATTTAGATATACTCATTTTTTTTCTCGCTTCCAAACTCATTGTTTTACCTTTCAAAGAAGCACTTATTTTTCTTTTAGTTATGGGTGATAATATTTTCAATTTTCTAGGGTCTCTATAAGAAAAAGTTAAATAATTTAATAAAGGTTTAAATCTCTGTAAATATCAATCTTCCCTTACTTTTAATTTATCTTCAGAACACTGTTCTATTAAAGTCATTGAAAAAGAAGACTAACCAAAAGTATTTAGAAAAAGACCTAAAAAATTATTTCCAAGTTTTCCAAGATAATAGTGATATTTAAGTCTGGCTCCTACATTCTTGGAAGATCCATAATAAGAAAATAATCTATTAGGTAGATAAGTTATTTTATAAATACCTGATATATTTTGTCATTTCTTCTGGTAGATAGAATGATATTTGATCATATCTCTACAATGGTCTTCACTAATATGTTTTTTAAATTTTTCTACATAAGTTCAAGAATGATTTTTCAATATAAAATTTATCAATTCTTTTTCTTCCTTAAAAATTACAATACTCCTTTTACTTATAGTCCCCAGCCCCCTTGGGTTACCCACGGGGGCTGGGGTCAATGTCGCTCGCCCCAACCTATGGGTGGGGGCGAGCGAGATAGTACTATAATAAGTAATTTTATAGAACATTTTTTTAATTAATCTATTATTATTTAAATTCAGAAATAAGTAACAGCGTACACAACTATTAATATCCTGCATACAATATCAATCCCTACCCAAACATAAGGGTTCGGAATATCTAAATTTTGCAGCTTATTAATATATTATTATTTAATATTTAATTAAGACCCTATCATCATAAATTATATAATTATTTATGTAAGACGTAGGGTCGTTGAAAAATAATATAAACTATCTCCCCGCGAACCAATATTGGTTCGCGGGGAAATTGACCCCAGCCCCCCCGTAACGGGGCTGGGGACTATATATTATATTATTTTTGCTGATTTATTTATTATAAACTAATCCTTTTAAATAATATAATAAATTGTTCCAACATTTAGTCTTATTTTAAAACCACCTGCTAATAAATGGTTGCATAATTCCTCAAACACCAACAGCATTAGGACCACATCGACGTTGCATTGCAGCCATAATTTTCCGCTCTGCAATAGTAACAAAGGCCACAGTCATTAAAATAGGTACTAATACTACCAATACCTCTAAAATATTATATAATATCATTTTTTTTTTATTTACCATTTTTTGTGTTATAAAAATACAATACTAATTATATGAAGTAATACATAAATATAATATAAAAAGACATTAAAAATAAATGAAAACTACAATAAAATTGAATTCTATTTAATTCATCTTAAATAAGTATATTATAACTATTAAAAGAAAATATTTGCTTTCTTTTTTTACAATTTATTTATTGACATCTATAAGAGAAAAAAAATAAAATAATCTTATTTATTATAAAAAATAAAATATAATTTTCACTCCTTAATATCTGTAGGATATAACTTCCGCAATTGGAAATTAATATATATATTATTAATAATGCAAACAAATTTTTTATTAACTTTACAGACTAAACCATAAATAAGAGATATATAGATTAATTAATAAATTAATACAAATATTCAAAATTAATAAAGGAAAAAATTTAATAATAAATATATAACATAGGTAATAATTTATATATATAGATTTAAGTAGCCTTTAATCTCTAATATTTATTTCAGTTGAATGAGCTTTTTTGACAATATTAAGAGCACCTTCTTTTAATTCGTAAATAAAACCTACAATTAATATATATAAAAATGCAAGAACATTATTTTTACTGATATTTTGATTTTTTTGATATAAAGCAGGATAAGGAAAAATTAATATAATTTCTAAATCAAAAACTAAAAATAATAGAGAAACCCTATAAAATATAATATTAAACCGTTCTCGAGTTTGTATAAAACTAGTAAATCCACATTCAAATCCTCCTCCTTTTTCTAAATACTTAACACTTAGAGAAAAAAAAGAATTAATAATTAATAATAAAAGTCCTATAAATACATTAGATATAATAAAATATATTAAATTACCTATTATATCCTCTGAATGTATATTATTATTATTAAGTACAAATAAAGGTATGTATCCACTAAGAGTTATATGTATAGGATATTCTTTATTTAATATTACACTATTTTTAACATCTCTATACAATTTATATTTATTATTATATTCTTCTTTATAAAAATAATAATTAAATCGAATTATATTTAAAATTTCAGGAAAAATAAAAAAGCCAGAAAATATATTACTAGATTTTAATTTAGGTTTTCTAATATTCATTATTCTTCTATGAATATTTGATTCTGCTGTTAATATAATAGCCCCGATCATTCCTAATAATAATATAACACTCACTATGTATATATACGAATGATAAACAGAATACAACACATCCCCTATAGCTGATATTTGTGTAATTCTATTTATTGCAGAATCTCAATCAGGAATAATTAATAAGTAATTATTATCATTATATGTAGACATTCCAATTAAATCGCTTAAATCAGGTACAGGTACTTTTTCTATTTTTAATATATTATCTTCTATCATTAAATTTACATTTTCTAATAGTTCATTTACATCTAAATTAAATTTATTATCATCTTCATCTAATACTGAACTAACATCATCATTACTATTTTCTTCTTTACTCTTTATATCATACTCCTGATTTTCAGTATCTTCTTCATTATTTATATCATATACCTCCATTTCTGGAATAATTATTGTTTTCATTTTATTTAATAAATATTTAATATATTCTGAATGTCCTTCTTCCTTTAGTAAAGTATCGATTGCCAAAATTATATCTTCCTGATTCCCTAATTTTTTAAAATTGACAATATCATCTAGGAATGTCAAAATAGCCGTTTCGTTGAATTCTTTAATTGATTCTCAGTCTTCAAATGAAAAAGGCGAATCATTATCCACTACTTCTATTACTAGATCATCATCCTCACCATAGTCATCCCAATAACCTGTACCATGAATTATATTCGAATTTTCAAGTCCTGATTGCGCCTCCTTTTCCGCTCAACTTTCAAAACCCTGACAATTATCATTAATTTTTCATATTAGATCTTTAAGAAATTCAGCTACGTTCTCTTTTTCTGAATCAGAAGATATTAGTACGTTTTCTTTTTCTGAATCAGAAGATATTAAAGGAGATATAACCTTATCCTCATGAATATCAGATTGAGAAATTCTATTAAACAATCTTTCATTTGCACAATCTATTAAAAAAGTATCTTGTTTCTCGTAAGACAAGCTTTTTATTTTTATAACTCCTATGTTATAGAGTATCTTTTTTAATGATATTATAAATCCACCTAATAAAAGAAATAGTAAAGGTAAATAATTATTACTTTTCTTTTCAATGATTTCTACATCAATCATCATGATGACGAACAAAAAGAGAATAGCTATCGCTCCTATATAAACAATTATGTAGGATATACCTAAGTAAGTAATCCCCATATATATTAAATAAAAAGCTACTAATATATATAAAACAATTAAATTAAATACAGATATAATAGCATTTTTTGTTCCTATCACAAATATCCCGGCAATAAAAGCTAAACTAACTAATATCAATTTTAAACTTGGATAAATTATTAAGTTGACTCCCATACTAAAAAAAAAGAGAGAAAATCAAGGTAATACACCTTTTTCTACTTAGTAATGATCCAATATAATAATAAATTAAATTATATTATTAAATCTATAATAAACTATAATATAATTTATAATAAACTTGTTTCACCTCGCCTAGGTCCATCGGACCTAGGCGGGGTCGCCTAGGTCCGATGGACCTAGGCGGGGTATGTAATTAATTTTAACCCACGGTGGCTAGATCCAACGAATCTAGGAAGGTTTTATAATAAAATAATATTTTATTATAAAAAATTGGAGCAACCCTTATCCTAAAGTAGGGGCGGGGTTTGGTCCTTGATCCATAAAAAGTAAACTTTTTTTTTATTTAATCTTCCTCCGATCAAAGGGGGAGAAATTAAGATACCCTGAGTGCCAGCATGGTTTACCTAGCTGGCACTCAGGGTCAAAATAAACAAATACAAACTTAATGTTCTTAGAATTTACCTTTCTAATAGAAGTCCGCAAGATATTATTTTAATTATGTATTGAGGCTAGGTTAATTAGGTTCAAGTATAAAAAATAATATACAATATAAATTTAATTAAACTGTATAAAATTTAATATAAAAAATAAATGTAGGCAATTAATCTGACTTAATAAAAACTAAGTAAAATTATATTAATTTTTAAAATAAGACTAAACAAATGCTCCTTGATTGCATACATAAAGAATTATTATAATTAAAGTCATTAAAAATAAATGAGATAATAAAAAAAATAAACCGGAAAAATAGACAAAATAATAAAAATAATAATATATTAAAAGTTATAAAATAATTACTATATGAATAATGAAATACAAATAGAAAAACAATAATCTATATAATATATATTGAATATAAGAAATATGAAACAGGGGAATTAAAGAATTTTAACTCTTATAAATAAAGTATAAATAGGTTTACCTTATATAAATAAGATAAGAATAGGGATATAATAAATAAATAAACCAAAAGACAACTTGTCTATAATGTAATGAGAACGGACGGAATTGAACCGCCTATGGTAAAACCAATGAGTCTACAGCCCATCTCCCAAACCAAATGAGAATCATTCCCGTGGGGGAATTCATTATTTATCGTGGCTATAATCTTCAGCTGCAGGTTCCCCTACAACTACCTTATTTCGACTTAACAGACATTAAAGGCACACATTAAGATTTCTTCAATAAAACTAAGAATCAACTTTTTAAGATTCCCGAGCTACTTAAACATTAAATAAAAAATAATCAATAATATTTAACATAAAAAGAGCAACATTCAAAAAAAATCACCAAAGAAAGGAAATCTTTCTAAGATGATAATAATTAAACACAACTCCCAATAACTAAAGTAGTTTAATAAAAAAGTAGAAAAGAGGTCAAATCTACATTTCATATAAAAAACTACAAATTACTTGTAGTAAACTGAGTTAAAGAATAAAACCCTTCCTGCACATCCTCCTTTCTCCGCCTGACGAGTGGTTAGTACACCCCAGATGTTTCATTCACCGTAACGTTCTGATTTACGATTACTAGCAATTCCTTCTTCATGTAGCCGAGTTTCAGGCTACAATTCGCATATTTACATTTTTCTTATTTTATAGGATTAGCTCCGACTTTACTTTCATTGCTTCCCTTTGTTAAGAAACTTGCAGCACGTCCAAATAGCCCACTTCATTAGGGCCATAACGACTTGTCTTGGTCCCCTATTAAACTTAAGACAATATCAATCGCCCCCTTTTTATTTTAATTCGATGATGTTCGATCCCAGATATTACTATCTTTAAAATAAAAAAAGCTTAATATAAAACATCGCTTATTACATTATCTGCGTGTTCTTCTTATTTACCAAAAAAATCATTTAGCTGTTACGTTTACAATATTAACAATTAAGGATTTTAAAATAAAATAATAAAATCCAACTAAATTAGCCTTAAGTATAGACAGAAGGGGGATTGCGCCCGTTGTAGTGGAATTAACCATACGTCTCACGACACGGACTGAAGACAGCCATGCAACACCTGTCATTGTTAATCTTTCGAAATCTATTCACGAAGTGGTAAGGTTGTACGAGGGTTATCGTATTAAACAACATGCTTCACTGCTGGTCTCCATGGGCCGTCTAATGATTTGGGTTTCCGCCTTGCGACCATACTCCCCAGGTGGTATGCTTAACACCTTCGTTCGTACGTGCACTATAAAAAACATATAACGTTACGTAATATCAAAAATATTAATTTTTATATTATTGCAAATATTATAATATAAATATGATTGTTAATTACACACATCTCAGTATTTCCATTATATACACAACAGCATACATAGTTTTCTGCGTGGACTACTGGGGTCTCTAATCCCGATCGATACCCATGCCTTCGTACCTGAGCGTCAGTCTTCAATAGTAACATGCTTTCGCCGCTTCGCAACCCCTCAAGTATCTAGGTATTGTTACACTCCTCTTGTAGTATTTGTTACTCCTTTGGACTCTAGTTTAGTAATATCTATTCCACTCTCACGTGATTTAGACATAGATTATCTATACCGCCTACTTACCCTTTAGACCCATTAATGACGAATAACGCTTGCCTCTCACGTATTACCGCGGCTGCTGGCACGTGACTTAGCCAAGACTGAGTAGATCCATTTATATTTATATCATACTTGATTAAACTTTTCCTGGGTTTAAAACAAATAAGTATAAGATTTTCGATATATATTAATAATATAATCATCTTTTGGTCCATATAGGTGATTATATGCAAAGAAATGAATAATGATCATAATACCAATTATATCCTTTCAGACATATTAAAATATAAGATTTTAAAAGCTAAAAGCGACATAGGTCCTAATATAGCTTAAAATATTTCAATTCCAGTTCTATGTTTAAGACTTATAAGATACCGTCATCATCCTCTCCTCCTTAGGGTTTTACCATAATTAAATTAGCACGCATCAAGCGTTTTTTTTCACCCTTTTAGATAGCTGGTTCGGCCTTGCGGCCATTGACCAAGATTCCTTACTGCAGGCAACAAATGTCGCTAGGCTGTTATTTCATCGCCAATGTGGTCGTACATCCTCCAAAGATGCGACTACGGTTCACAGGCTAGTTGAGCTATTACCTCTCCTACTACCTCCCCGACACAGGCCAATCCCAAAGCGAATACAATTCTTTTGTCTCCTGTTTTTTATTTTCATTCGTAAAAATGACTAGATTTTATTAAAATTTTATTTATTATTTTTAACTCTATTTTGTCATTATATTCTTATTATTTAGTATATGGTAATAATATTAATATTATTTACGGTTATTTAAAATGACTTTTAACTTCCCTTATTATTGTTTACTCCTTACTTTTAACATTACAACTTTTTATAAGGTATTTAACCTTTCTTTGGGGTAACGTTCCTGCTTCTCCTCACCAGTCCACCACTTCCTTTCGTTTTGATAAACAATCTCAATATTTACCTTTCTACCGCTCGCACATGTGCGAGCGGTATATTCACATACACGGAGGTTCGCCCCGGCCCACGAAGGGGCCGGGGCGAACCCCCCCGTGTATCCCTATTAAGTAATATATTAATAAATATATTTTAATTATTTCTAATTATAAATATAAACCAATTTATCCATCAATAAAATAAATAATTTAATTTTAAAATTAAAACTCTATATATACTTTAAACATGATACCTCATCCTTTATCAGGTGAAAATATTATTTTTAAAATAGAGCATGCTTTTATTTATTCTCACCTATTGACTTCTTATTTATATACCATATTGAGCCTCATTATTTATATTATTATCTACAAGGACGTTCGATTCGCATGTATTAAAGCCTCTAAATAGCGTTCACTCGGAACCATCATCAAATACTCCATTGTATTTATTTTTTTTTTTTACTTATTTTTATATCA
>Ga0209115_1000011_pt1 | contig 16011 bp, 14 predicted proteins | sample JacPinW_OM2H0_O2_FD_187967 | JGI IMG/M metagenome (GOLD analysis project Ga0209115, IMG submission 187967) | Forest soil microbial communities from Algoma, Ontario, Canada - Jack Pine, Ontario site 1_JW_OM2H0_O2 (SPAdes) (version 2) | ecosystem: Environmental > Terrestrial > Soil > Boreal... | reverse complement strand
AGGCGATCGATGCCGACGGCGGGAATGCTTTTTTTCAGTATCAGGTGCCGGCTGCGGTGATCATACTGAAACAAGGTTTCGGACGACTGATCCGGTCGCTGCACGATCGCGGTTTGCTCTGTTTGCTCGATAACCGCATTTTGAAGAAACAGTATGGACGCGTGTTCGTGGAGAGCTTGCCGAAGTACAAAAGGACCACGGAGATGAGAATCGTCGAGGAGTTTTTCAGGCCAGCGGAGTAACGAAGCCTGTTTTGAGCTTTAGCCTCTCCTTTCGAATAACACCATTGCTTGCATTACGGTAAGAACTCTTTGGGGAGTCAAATTGCTCATTTAAGCGTCTCCTCCGGTCCCGGAGTCGGCACGACTCCCACAATGATCGCCGACGCCTCGGTTTTCGTGTGATACACGCGTTCGGTGGCTTTTATGAAATCCGCGGGTTTGGCGTCCGGAATGTTTACGAAGGTTTGGGGATTGCGGTCGGTGAGCGGAAACCACGAACTCTGAATCTGCACCATGATGCGGTGGCCGCGGCGGAAGGTGTGGTTCACGTCCTGGAACGTGGCGTTGATCTCCTCGACCTTGCCGGGAGTAAAGGGCTCGGGCTTTTCGAAACTGCGGCGGAACTTGCCGCGGAAGGGTTCGCCGCGGACTAGTTGCTGATATCCGGCCATGGTGAAGGATGGCGGGGGCACATCGGTTCGCGGCTTGTTGGCGTCTTCGAGCCGTGGCGTGTCCAGCTTGCTGTCGGGATAGTCGGATGGGTAGACGTCGATGAGCTTCATGTCGAAATCAGAATCGGTTCCGCTGGTGGAAACGAAAAGCCGTGGCGAGATCGGGCCTGCGATGGTGACGTCTTCCTGCAGAACCGGCGTTTGATAGACCAGGACGTCGGTGCGACTGGAGGCGAAACGCTGATCGGAGAGCATGTATTCCTGCGGCACTTCCTGCGCGACGTAGTTTACGAAAGGCACTGGCTTGGCGGGATCGCTCACATATTCATCGAATGCGGGCGAGTCGGCTGCCGGCGGATCGAATGAGAGGCCGCCATTGGCGTGGAAATACAGAGTTTTCGGTTCGGCATTTTTCGGAGGCCATGCCGAATATTGTCTCCAGACGTTCGTGCCGGTTTCGAAAACATAGGCTTTGGGCAGCTTCGCATCGCCATTCGCTTTTAGATATTGTTCGAAAAACGGGAAAAGAATTTTGCTGCGGTAATATTCGCCGGTGTTGGCCGCGAACTCGACCCGCCCCAGATGATCGCCGTCGTAGCGCGCCCATCCGCCGTGCACCCACGGGCCCACGACCAGAGCGTTGAAGATTCCAGGATTATTTTTGTCGATGGCGTGGAAGGTGGAGAAGGGGCCCTGCAAGTCTTCGGCATCGAACCACCCTCCTACGGTGAGCACGGCACAGTGGATGTTCTTCATGTGCGGCGCAAGGTTGCGGGCCTTCCAATAATCGTCGTAGGTGTCGTGGCGGACCTGGTCGTCATACAGCGCGCTTTTGCCTTCCAGATATTTTGAGAGATTTCCGATGGGTCCGACGTTCAGGTAAAACTCGAAGCCGTCTTTGGTGCCGTAGTCGAAAGGCACGGGAGTCTTCGGCGGGAGCTGAGGATTTTCCTGCGGCTTGAACGAAACATAGAAACCGAAGTTCGCGTTCAGCATGAATGCGCCGCCATGGTAAGCGTCGTCCCCCATGAAGAGATCGGTCATGGGAGCCTGCGGAGAAGCCGCTTTCAGCGCGGGATGCGAGTCGATGATACTGGCGGACGTGTAAAAGCCAGGATAGGAAATTCCCCAGATGCCCGCGTTCCCGTTGTTGTTGGGCACGTTCTTGAGCAACCAGTCGATGGTGTCGTAGAGATCGCTGGCGTCGTCGACATCCTGAGTTGATTTCTTGGTGTCGAGGTGGGGACGCATCTCAATGAACTTGCCTTCCGACATGTAGCGGCCGCGCACGTCCTGAAAAACGAAGATGTATCCCGCTTTGTCGAACTCAGGCGCGGGACCCAAGGTGCGGCGATATTGATCCACGCCGTAGGGGGCGACGCTATAGGGCGTGCGGTCGATCAGGAACGGAAAAGTCTTCGAGCTGTCTTTGGGCACGTAGATCGAAGTGAAGAGGTGAACGCCGTCGCGCATGGGAATGCGGTATTCATACTTGGTGTAGTGCTCCTTGATGCTGAATTCGGGCGGCGCGTCGGGACGGTTCTGGGCTGCGGCAGGAAAAGAGATAAGGTTCGGCAGAAGCACGTTCGCGAGAAGAAAAAGAAAGATGAAAGGAAGCAGAACCGAATTAGGACGTTGCATGCGCGCTCCTTGTTGCGGGCTGGAATCCGAATAGGGCAAGCTACCTGCGCGCTCGGCGGGAGTCAAGTCGGGGCGGGGCTTCGTGGGCGGGCCTTCGTGGCGGGATCCTGACTTCCTCACTACAGAGGACACACGGGGAAAGCTTGCGCGGGGCCCGCACCGCATTGGCGCGGTACAATAATGTGTTTGGTTGAAGATTGCGGTTGGGCCTGTGTTCACATGGGGCCGCTGAGGCATGCATGTTTGAAGTTACGGTGGAAGACACGTTTGCCGCGGGTCACTACCTGCGCAACTACAAGGGCAAGTGCGAGAATCCGCACGGGCACAACTACAAGATCCGGGTGACACTGGCTGGCTCGGAACTCGACAAGGCTGGACTGTTGCTCGACTTCAAGGACCTGCGCGAGGTGTTGAAGCAGGTGATCGACCGCCTGGATCATCAGATGATTAACGACATCGAACCGTTCACCGTCATCAATCCTTCGGCGGAGAATCTGGCGAAGTATTTTTATCATGAGTCTCATACGCGCCTCGAACGCGTGACTGGCGGGCGCGTACGCGTGAAGGATGTAACCGTGTTTGAGACGGACACGACTACGGCGAAGTACAGCGAGTAGCGAGTAGGAAGATCAGGGATCAGGAGTCCAGGGTCAGGGATTAGTGACCAGTGGCCCGCGTTCTCCGTGTAGGTATCCGTGCAGATTACTGAAATTTACAAGTCGCTCCAGGGAGAGTCTACTTACGCGGGGTTGCCGTGTGTGTTCGTCCGGCTGACGGGCTGTAACCTGCGGTGCTCGTGGTGCGATAGCGAGTACACGTTCAGTGGCGGGCACAAAATGGCGCTCGACGAAGTGCTCGGCGAAGTGAACCGCCTCAGCCCAGGCGGCGGGCTGGTAGAGATTACTGGAGGCGAACCCATGCTGCAGGATCGCGAAGTGGTTCCGCTGATGGAGCGACTGCTGCGGGAGGGCTACGGCGTGCTTCTCGAAACCAGTGGAGAACGGCCTCTGCAGCGCGTTCCGAGGGGAGTGGTCAAGATTGTCGACGTGAAGTGTCCTGACTCTGGCGTGCCGGATACGTTTTGTATGGACAATCTGGAAGCGCTCACATCCCACGACGAGGTAAAGTTCGTGCTCAGCAGCCGCGCGGACTACGAGTTTGCTTGTGACTTCGCGCAGCAACACAGCTTGGCCCAACGTGTGAATGCCGTTTTGTTCTCGCCTGCGTTCCGCAAGGACGCCACCGGGGCGCGGGACAGTTCGCACTGCCTGCTCGATCCCCAGGAGCTGGCCGAATGGATGCTCGCCGACAATGTCCCAGGTCGCCTCGGGATGCAGTTGCATAAGTTTATTTGGGATCCGGCGGTCAAGGGCGTTTAGTGGCGGACTCAACAAAATCCCGTTCGGTGGTGCTGCTCAGCGGCGGCATGGATTCTGCGGTGTGCGCGGCGCTGGCGGTGCGCGATTACGGCGCGGCGGCGGCGGTGCATATCAGCTATGGCCAGCGGACCGAAGAGCGGGAGCGGCAGTCGTTTCTGGCGATTTGCCGGCGGCTCAACATTCTCGATCAGCTCATGGTTCGCAATGACGCATTATCCGCCATTGGTGGGTCGGCTCTCACCGATGAGGGCATAGCGGTTCCGCATTCCGACGCAGCGGGGCCGGGGCTTCCGGGGCATGGGACTCCGGGAGCCGGAGTTCCCGTCACGTATGTGCCTTTTCGTAATGCACATTTTCTTGCGGTGGCGGTGAGCTGGGCCGAAGTGCTGGGCGCTGAAAAGGTTTATATCGGCGCGGTCGAACAAGACAGTTCGGGGTATCCTGATTGCCGTCCCGCCTACTACCAGGCGTTCAACCAGGTGGTGCGCGCCGGGACGAAAGAAGGACGCATTGAGATTGTCACGCCATTGATTGCGCTGCTCAAATCTCAGATTGTGCAGCTTGGCCTTGAACTGGGCGCGCCCTTCGATTTAACTTGGTCATGCTACCGGCGCGAGGATCTGGCCTGCGGAACATGTGACAGCTGTGTTTTGCGCATGCGCGCGTTTCAGGCTGCGGGAGTGAAGGATCCGATTTCGTATGTGGGAGCGGCAAGGTAGAGCTAGGTAAGGTTCCGAACGGGAGGCCAAAATGAAAAAATATTTTGCAATTTTCGTGCTCGGTATTCTGGCGGCGGTTCTGTGCGTGCCTCCAGCTTTCGCTCAAGCTTCAGGAACGGTCCAAGGCACCTGCAAGGACGCCGATGGCAAACCCGTCGCTGACGCGGTGGTGGTGCTCGAGAACCTCGATAACGGTCAGAAATACACACTCAAGACCGACAAGCAGGGCAAATACTTTTCGCTGGGGGTCTCTCCTGGGAGCTACCTGGTGACCTTTTACAAGAACGGGGACGATTTCAAAGCGAAAAAAGAAACCGACCACGTCAAGGGAGTCCATATTGGAGCCGGAGACAACCCTCCCGTGGATTTTGACACCAAGAAGAACCTGGAAAACCAGGCTAAAGGCGTAGGCCTGACGCCGGAGCAGTTGAAGCAGATGCAGGAGGCCCAGGCCAAGCAGGCGAAGGAAGGGAGCACCGTCAAAACCCTGAACGAAAAGCTGCTGGCGGCCAAGACCGCTTCCGATGCCGGGGATTTTGACGGCGCCATCGCGATCCTCACCGAAGCCAACCAGATAGACGCTACTCGCGACCTCGTCTGGTTCAAGCTGGGCGACGCTTATCGTCTGTCGGCGCCGAAGCAGGCTGATCCGGCTGAGAAGCAGAAGCGCTTCGGAGAAGCAGCCGACTCTTACCAGAAAGCGATCGAGCTCAAGCAAGACGCCATCAAGAACGGGAAAGATAAAGATCCCAACGCCACCAAGAATCTCGCCGCCTACTACAACAACATGGCGGACTCTTATAACCGGGCAGGCAAGATTGACGATGCGGTGAAGACGTATGAACTGGCCGCGCAGGCCGATCCGGGCTCGGCGGCGCAGTCGTATTTCAACATCGGCGCGGTTCTCACCAACGCGGGCAAAGTGGATGATGCCGTGGCCGCCTTCGACAAATGCATTGCTGCGGATCCCACGCGAGCTGAGGCTTATTACCAGAAGGGCGTAAATCTTCTGGGCAAAGCGACCTTGCAGGGCGACAAAATGGTCGCTGCTCCAGGTACCGCTGAGGCGTTCCAGAAGTATCTGGAATTGCAGCCCACTGGAGGTCACTCTGAGGAAGCGAAAGCCATGCTGGCCTCCATTGGGTCGCCGGTTGAAACCACTTTCGGGACCAAGAAAAAGGCGAAATAACGGCGAAACCCGCAGGAATCAATCTGCTTTATAGCAGGGGCGGCCCTATCGGCCGCCTTTTTTATTTTGGCGAACGCCCTGGGCAGGTTACTAAAGGGCGATGTACTTGCTGTCTTAGCGTTACGGCTCGAGGCGCGGTACAGTGAAGACAGTTCACATCGTTATTTCCCTACTCTGTGGTGCGTGCGATTCCGCAAGTGCGAGGAGCGAATGGCATCACCGGGCATTGCCCCAATCTCTGTTGTTCTTGAAGGCTTTTCGGGAAAAGGCAGGGTAGCGACCCCTGCTTTGCTGAGCGCCATGCTGGGCGCTGCCGAGAAGATCAGCGACCTCATTTTCTCCCCCGGCCGCCCGCCGCAGGTGCAGGTCTACGGCCAACTGATCCCGGTGCAGGTTCCGGGGATGACCGTGCTGAATGCGGATGATACGCGGCACATCGCCGTGGATTTGATTGGCGACAATAAGCAGGCCATTACTACGCTTCGCGAACACGGCGCCTGCGACATCTCTTACGGACTGCCTGGCTTGGCCCGTTTCCGGGTCAACATTTTTATTCAGCGCGGGAGTTGTGCTGTGGTGATGCGCGTGATTCCCACCGCCATTCCGGATTTCACTACCCTGCGGCTACCCGAGCAATTAGCCGACGTTTCGAAGCTGCGCGATGGCATCGTGCTGGTCACCGGTCCGGCGGGATCGGGTAAGTCGTCCACCCTGGCCGTGCTGCTTGACTGCATCAACCGCGAAAAGTATTACCACATCATCACCATCGAAGATCCCATCGAGTTTCTGCACAATCACAAAAGCTCGACGATTCATCAGCGCGAGTTGCACAGCGATACTCCGAGCTTTGCCCATGCATTGCGATCGGCGCTGCGGCAAGCGCCCAAGGTGATTCTGGTGGGCGAGATGCGCGACCGCGAGACCATCGAGATTGTTCTCGAAGCGGCGGAGACGGGACATCTGGTGCTTTCGAGCCTCAACACCATGGACGCTTCGAAAACTGTGGAGCGCATCGTCACGTCGTTCGCTCCGAACGAGCAACAGTCCGTACGGGAACGGTTCGCCAAATCGTTTCGCTACATTATTTGCCAGCGTCTTCTGCCGAAGACGGGGCGCAATGGCCGCGTCCCGGTCATCGAGATTCTCAAGGCAAATGCCCGCACTCGCGAATGCATAGAAAAAGGCGAGCGCGAAGACAAGACCCTGCTCGATGCGATGAAGGCCGGCTCTGACGAAGGCATGCAGTATTTTGACGGCGAGATCGCGCAACTGGTTCACGACCGCGTTGTGGATCTCGAAGTTGGAATTTCGTTCGCCAGCAATCCCGCGGTGCTGGGCCAGGAACTGGCGAGGTAAGCCGGAAGTTGTTCCGCGCCTCCGCGAAAAATACCCTGCACGTAATCACATGGAACGTGTGAGCCTGCTTGGTCTTATTATGTGGGCATGACTCCGCAGCCCGATTCGCCGTCCGTGCTCAGCTTCGAAGATGCACGCCGCGTCGTTCAAGAACAAGCCAGCAGGATCAGACTCCATACCACGGAAGCCTCGGGCGTGACGGAAGCTGTCGACCTGCTTTCCGCCGCCGGCCGTGTGCTGGCTGACCCGGTTGTGGCCGACCGCGATCTCCCGCCGTTCCCACGCTCTACCCGCGACGGCTATGCCGTACGCTCCGGCGATCTGTCTCAGCTCCCCGCAACCCTGGACGTGATCGGGGAAATTCGAGCTGGAGAGAACCCGAACGTACTTCCCGCGTACGTGGATCCAGGCCAAGCCGTTTCCATTATGACCGGAGCGCCCGTGCCTGCCGAGACGGACGCGGTGGTGATGGTGGAATACAGTTCGCGGCTGGGCAATCGTGTCGAAATCACGAGAGGTGTGACTTCGGGAGAAAATATTGTAGCCCGCGGCGCCGAAGCGCGACAGGGTGGTCTGCTGGTGGATCGCGGCGTGCGAATGAATGACGCCGCGATTGCGCTGGCCGCTTCCGTGGGCAAATCGCGAGTGGAAGTCTATAAGCGACCGCGAATCGCAGTGCTCACCACAGGGGATGAGATCGTCGGGGTTGACGCCACGCCCGGGCGCACGCAAATTCGCAACTCCAACAGCTATTCGCTCGCCGCGCAGATTTTCGCTGCCGGCGGCGTTCCCGTTCTCTTGCCTATCGCTCCCGACAAGACTGAAAAACTTGGACGGTTGATTGAGCTGGGACTGCAATCGGATCTGCTGCTGCTGACCGGCGGCATTTCCATGGGACGGTACGATCTGGTCGAGCAGGCGCTGGCGGAACTGGGTGCGGAATTCTTTTTTACCGGTGCAAAAATCCAGCCGGGACGCCCGGTAGTGTTCGGACAAGTTCGTTCGGCAGAGCACAAGTATTTCTTCGGCCTGCCGGGCAATCCGGTCTCGACGATGGTCACGTTCGAACTGTTTGCCCGGCCGCTGATTGAGGCCTTGGCCGGGATGTCTCCGCGCAAGCTGACATTTCTGCATGCCCGGCTGGCATCGGAAATCCGCGTCAAGACCGGGCTAAGGCGATTTCTGCCCGCGATTGTTTCAGGAGAGTTTGAGAACTCCGAGGCCCATCTGGTCGCATGGCAGGGATCTGGAGACATCGCGGCCACGGCGCGCGCAAATTGCTATGTCGTCGTCCCGCCCGACCGCGAACTCATCGCGGAAGGGGCCTGGGTCGCCGTGATGATGCGTTGACGGTGATTCGCGCCGACATCGCAGGCTCGTTGAAATAACCGGGGGCTGTGTAGGATTCCGGCACTGGCATTTGCTCCGCGGCTTCAGCATCCCCTGCGTTGCGATCAGCCTTTTCCCAGCGTGTGAAATAATGATTACGGATCTGATCACGGACGAATGCCCAAACTCTCCCACTACGATGGTGTTGGCCGTGCCCGCATGGTTGACGTTTCCGGGAAAATTCCAGGCAAGCGCGAAGCCGAGGCCAGCGCCTTTGTCGCGATGAAACCGGCGGTGCTGGCGGCGCTGCCGAAAAATCCTAAAGGAGATCCTCTTGAAGTGGCTCGCATCGCGGGCATCATGGCGGCCAAGCGCACCGCGGAATTGATCCCCATGTGCCATCCTCTGCCGCTGGCGCGCGTTGATGTGGAGATGCGCGTGTGCGAGAATGGCGTCGCAATCGTCTCCCGAGTCGCAACCACGGCTCAAACTGGGGTTGAGATGGAGGCGCTGGTTGCGGTCACGGTCGCAGCTCTGACTGTCTATGACATGACCAAAGGGATGGATAAGGGGATCGAGATTCGGGAAATTGTGCTGGAACGAAAAACCGGCGGAAAGAGCGGCGATTACCGGCGCGCGCGGCGCCCGGAAAAGAAACGATCGAAGAGGTAGCACTCGAAGTAACGCTCCTGATGCTCCTCAGAAAGTTCTGCGAAGAAAGAATAGTTCACTCGATTCATGGCCAACGACGTCAAGCTGCTGCTGGTGGAAGACAATCCGATGGTGCTGGGCATGTTGCAGCACGCCCTGTCTCCGCTGGCAGTGGTGACCGCCGCCTCAGAATCTGCCGACGCGCTGCTCAAAGCGGTGGACGATCCCCCGGACCTGGTGGTGTCCGACTACCGCTTGCCGGGAATGGATGGGCGGCAGCTGATCGAGAAATTGAGGAGTCGCCCCAAGACCGCTAACTTTTCTGCTGTGCTGATGGCCAACAAGGCTGACATTGCCGAGCGCTTATCGCCCCAAGACGCCGCGGACGACTATCTGGAGAAGCCATTTTTCTTGCGGGAAGCGGTAAAACGCATCAAGCGCATGATCGACCGCATCGCGCTCGAAAAAATGGCGAAGACTGCACCCTCCGATGGCGTGGTGCGCGGCAATCTGGCGCAGATGAACGTCATCGACCTTATGCAGTCGCTCGAGATGGGCCGCAAAAGCTGCCAGCTGACGCTGACCAAAGACGGTGACAAGTGCGAGGTATTTTTCGTGGAAGGTCAGGTCAAGCACGCAACCTATGGCGCGCTCGTGGGCGACGAAGCGGTCTTCAAAGTTCTGCGCTGGACCGGCGGAAGTTTCGAACTCGATTTCGAAGGTAAGACCAACAAGGAAACCACGCAACTCAACACGCAGGGGCTGCTGATGGAGGGCCTGCGCCTGCTCGACGAATCCGCCCGCGACGGTGGTGGCGAGGGCGGCGGCGAAGGTGCGGTTCCGAGCGGCGGCGCGGCCAGTGGCGATGTGTCTAGCGGCGGCCCGGCAGTGGGCGCGGCAGTATCCTCGCCCGCCGCTGCGACCGACGCCGGCAGCGGCGGAAGGGAAGAAGAGGAAGATGTCCTCCTCGACAGCTGAAGTGGCGACGCCCGAGGTTTTCCTGGCCGCGGTGGTGACAGTCAGCGATTCCTGCGCCCGCGGCGACCGGAAGGATTTGTCAGGTCCCGCCGTGGCGCAAGTTCTGGAAAAACTCAGTTTTCGAATCGCGGCGCAGGAAATTGTGCCGGACGATTCCATGCAGATTCAAAATCTGTTGATGCGGCTGGCGCTGGACGTGCAATTAATCGTGACCACGGGCGGGACGGGCATTGCCCCGCGCGACGTCACGCCGGAGGCGACGCAAGCGATCTGCAACCGGATGCTGGACGGCGTCGCAGAGCAGATGCGCGGCGCAGGCGTGAAGAGGACTCCGTTTGCCGCTCTGAGCCGGGGCGTATGCGGAGTGCGCGACAAAACTCTTATCCTCAATGTGCCGGGTTCTCCGGCGGGCGCGGTGGAATCGCTGGAAGCGGTGGGGGAGTTGATTCCGCACGCGCTGAAGTTGCTGCAAGGGCATACGAAGCATTTTTGAAGCTGCTGAGAAGAACCCACTCGTTGTGAATGGGGCGCCGGGCTTCGCCCAGGCTGGTCAGCCCATTCGGCTTCACTCAAGGCAGGCTTGACGGCCGTCTCTCCGTCACCCTTCCGCCTTTCACGTAAACTGAACTCCTCTTGAAAACCATTGGACACATTCTGGCCCGCTATACTGCGTGGATTTTCCGATTGCTGGTACCGCTGGGAATCTGGGGCCCGTTTGTCGTCGCATTCGCGGATTCGGCGCTGCTGGGCATGCCCGTGGATGCGGTGGTCGCCGCCTATGTCTACCACGATCGCAGACATTTTCTCTTGTATGTGCTTCTGGCTTCGCTGGGCTCGGCCGTAGGCAGTATTCCGCTCTACATTCTGGGATATCTGGGCGGCGAGAAGGTGTTGCGCAAAAGAATTTCCGAGGAACGCTTTCAGAAAATTCACGCATCATTCGAGCGCCACGAGTTCTGGGCGCTAATGTTTCCCGGGATGCTGCCTCCCCCTACTCCGTTCAAGGTGTTCGTGCTGGGCGCCGCCGTGTTCGAAATGCGATTCCGCGACTTTGTGGCCGCGGTTTTTGCCGGTCGCTTCGTGCGCTTCATGGTGCTCTCTTTGCTCACGCTGTGGTTTGGTCCGGAGATCGTGGAGCTGACGGGCAAAGTGTTTCGACACCATTTTTATTGGGTGTTGGGCGTCATTCTGGCCGGGGTGATCGTCTGGCTGGTGGTGCGGCGGCGTGGGAAGGCCCGCAAACTCGCGGCTGATCGTGAGATTTGAGTCGAGATTCTCTCTGCTCGGATAGTGCCGGTTCCCGGCATCTCGCGGGCGAGTCGCCCGCGACTACAGGTGCAGTTGAGCTCTAATTCTTAAACTGGGGCGATGTGATCGCCGGCGGAGCGCTGCGCCCAGCTGGCAAGCCCGTGCACGGATACTGGCACCGCGAAAAACACGGCTGAGAAGAACAAGTCACTGGTCACCGTTCCACGCAGGAACGGCAGGCCCATGGTGTAGGACGTCATGAGTCCGCCAAAAGTCCGGGGATACATTCCTGACCAGGCCCAGACGGCGAAATTGCTGAGCAGAAAAAACGAAGCGGAACAGGAGAGCGCGGCGCCGACCACTCGAACCGGGCCGGACTTCTCGCGCAGATTCGATCCCAGCCACAGCATCGCCGCGTACCACGCCCAGACGACAAGCTGGTCCCAGGAAAACTGAAACCCGTAGACGTATTTGGTCAGGATGACGTCGGTGATAGCGAGCAGCAGCACGGGTACCCACATCTGGCGCCGCGAACCGCGCGCCCCGAAAAATAGCAGCGAAGCTCCGACCGGCGTGAAGTGCCAGGCATGCGGCAGAACGTTCAGCGGTCCCGCGAAGGGCAGGAAACGGACCGCGACTGCCAGGAGTACGAACAGATAAGCCAGCATTGACACCTCGAATACTAACGATGGATGCGAATCACTATTCTGGTCCAGTGGCGTCGGCGCGTCAAGGGTGAAGGGGGGACAATCCGCAGGCGGCTAGCCGGCCAACTCTTCCATCTGCTTTTCGTCGATCACGGCCACGCCCAGCTCCCGGGCCTTGTCGAGCTTGGAACCGGCGTCGGAGCCGGCGACCACGTAGTCGGTTTTCCTGGTGACCGAGCCGGTTACTTTCCCGCCCGCATCTTCGATCATCTTCTTGGCCTCATCGCGAGTAAAACGCGGCAGCGTTCCCGTCAGCACAAATGTTTTGCCGGCAAGCTTCGTTCCTCGCTGCTTCTTTTCGCCGGTGAGCGTCAGCTTTGCTTCGCGCAGACGCTCCACCAACTTTCGATTCGCCGGGATGCTGAAGAATTCGGCGATGCTCTCCGCGATGCGCGGCCCGACCTCATCGACGTTTTGCAATTCTTCCACGCTGGCATGCTCCAGGGCATCCATCGAGCCGAAGTGTTCGGCCAGGAATTCGGCCGTGCGCTGGCCTACGAAACGGATGCCGAGACCGTAGATGACCCGATCGAGCGGCAGCCGCTTCGAATTCTCAATTTCGTTGAGAATGTTTTGCGCGGATTTTTCTCCCATGCGCTCGAGGCTGAGCAGGTTTTCTTTGGTCAGCTTGTAGATGTCGGCGACGTTTTTGACCAGGCCGCGGTCGGTGAGCTGCGCGACCAGCGCGTCGCCCATACCGTCAATGTTCATCACACCGCGGGAAGCGAAGTGCAGAATAGTCCCCAGCAGCTTCGCGGGGCAGTTGGCGTTGACGCACCGGTAGTCGACCTCCCCTTCGGTGCGCATGACTTTCGTGCCGCAGACGGGGCACTTATCCGGCACATCGATGTCGTCCTTACCTCGGGGATGATCCTGGTCGTCAACCACCTTCGCGACTTTGGGGATTACATCGCCGCCGCGCTCCACTTGCAGCCAATCACCGATCTTTACCCCCAGGCGCTCGATCTCATCCATGTTGTGTAGCGTCGCATTGCGAACCATCGTCCCGCCAATCGAAACCGGGACCAACTCGGCTACGGGAGTAAGTTTTCCGGTTCGGCCAACCTGCCAGCGCACATTCTCAAGCTTCGTGATTCCGGCTCGCGCCGCATATTTGTAAGCGATGGCCCAGCGCGGAGCTTTGCCGGTGAAGCCGAGTTCGTCTTGCAGCGTGGTGCGATCGACTTTCACTACGATGCCGTCGATTTCGTAAGGCAGAGAGTCGCGCTTGGCCTCCCACTGCTGGATGAACGACCACACTTCGTCGATAGAGGAAACGAGCTTGCGGTTCTGATTCACTTTGAATCCGGCAGCGTCGAGCGCCCCCAGGGTTTTCCAGTGACGATCGAAATAAGTCCGGCCGTTTCGCAGCAGCATGTAAGGAAAATAATCGAGACGCCGCTGCGCCGTGATGTTCGAATCGAGCTGCCGCACGGTGCCGGCGGTAAAATTACGCGGATTCGCGAACGTGGGCAGCCCCTCCCGTTCGCGCTCTTCGTTGATCTTTTTGAACGACGCCGTGGGCATGAGCAACTCACCGCGCACTTCGAAGTCCGCAGGAATTCCTGCCTTCTTCAACTTCTCGGCGGGAATCAACAGAGGAATCGAACGCACGGTGCGGACGTTGAGCGTCACGTCCTCGCCAACCGATCCGTCGCCGCGAGTCACGCCGCGAACCAGCTTGCCATTTTCGTAGATCAGCGCCAGCGACATGCCGTCGAGCTTCAGCTCGCAGACGTAGTCAACGTCGCTGCGGCCGCTGAGTTCGTGCACGCGGCGTTCCCAGGCGCGGAGCTCTTCCTCGCTATACGTATTGTCGAGCGACAGCATGGGGGAGGAGTGCGGGACCTTGACGAATCCCTCGCGCGGCTTGCCACCGACGCGCTGAGTGGGCGAGTCAGAAGTGATGAGATCGGGGTGCTCGGTTTCAAGCTGCTTGAGCTGCTGCATCAGCTTGTCGAACTCGGCGTCGCTGATCTCCGGGCTGTCGAGAACGTAATAGAGGGATTCGTGGTGGCGAATCTTATCGCGAAGGGATTCGATCTTCTTTCCGAGGTCTTTGGCAGCAGCAGGCATCGCAGAAGATTATAGGCGGAAGAAAACACGAAGCGACAGCCGACCCTCGACTCCGCTCAAACCAGGCTCTTGGCTGTCCCGATACCCGTCGGCAGTCCCAAAAGATTCAAACGGCTGTGGAAAAGCTGCACTTGTAAGTCGCGACAGCTTATGCCAAATTGAAAGCTCTTACCAGGAAGTTGAGCCTGGGGCCATAAACAATCATGCCAGAAGCTCCGTCAGCGGCGAACGCTGTTGCCCGAGGTAAGGTGTTTGCCCCCGAACTTCCCGTCGCCCCCGCTGAACGCATTCAACACCATCAACCGCCGCAAAAAGCGATGTTCGGCATCTGGGAGTGGGGCAAACGCTGACTAGGCCTGACCACTCACCTTCGACCGGCGATGCGTACTCATGATGCGCAAGGCGGCCCTGCTCTACAACCCTGACTCCGGAGGCCGCCGCGTACGGCGGCAGGCGGAACTGGAATCTGTTCTGCAGCTGTTGCGCGGCGCGGGCGTCGAAGCCGAGCTGGTGCTCTCCCAATCCCGCGACGATGCCGGCGAACATACCCGGCAAGCTATTGCTTCCGGTTGCGACACCGTCTTCGCCTGTGGAGGCGACGGCACCATCCACAACATTACGCAGGTGCTGGCACACTCCCCCGTGTCGCTGGCGATCTTGCCGATGGGCACGGCCAACGCGCTGGCCCATGACCTGAATCTTCCCTTCGATGTCATCGCCGCGGCGAAGGCCGCCATTCGTGCCTCCCCGCGCCGCATGGCCCTCGGACGCATTCAGTATTCGGATTTCGAGGGCAAGCCCGGCGGGCGCTATTTCATCCTGGCGGCGGGCATCGGCGCCGATGCTCATCTCTTCTACAAGCTGCACGCGGGCAGCAAGCGGCAATTGGGTATGGCTGCCTATTACGCCAAGGCTTGGAGGCTCTGGTTTACCTATCGCATGCGACGCTTCTCGGCGGAATTCATCGACACTGCCACCGACGAACGCCGCAGCGCGGAAGTGACGGAATTGATGGCCGTGCGCATCCGCAACTTCGGCGGCGTTCTGCAGGAACTGGCGCCAGGGGCATCTCTCGATCGCGATGACATGCGCCTGGTGATGTCCCGGACGGCCAGCCGGGCAGCGTATCTCGCCTACGTGACGCGCGGCTTGCTGCGCCAGAAATGGACAATCCCCGGCATCGACCTCGTGCATAGCAGCAAAGTCTCCTGCCAATATCTTCCCGACCCCGCCAACGCCCGACCGCGCCAGAAAATCTACGCCCAAGCGGACGGCGAATTGCTCGGCACCCTGCCCGTGGAGATGACAATCGTCCCCGACGCTCTAACTCTGCTAGCGTAAAAGGCTCGCCTGGAAGCTCCCGTAGCGACATCCGCCACTGCTGTCCGGCCAAGCCAAGTGAGCCGCGAACCATCAGAAAAGTGAGCCGTAAAGCACCCCACTTCAAGCCAGCCCGCGAGCGCATTCACGCCCCGACATGTCACAATATCCCGAGCCTGCTTGGAACCAGTCACCCACTTCCTCACCGGCGCGTGCATGGGTCGCGCCGGATTGAACCGCAAGACAGCCCTGGCCACGCTCACTCTCACGCTCGCCGCCGAAGCCCCCGATCTGGATATTCTCGGCCGTTTCGGCGGCCCGGCCTTCGGCTTCGCTCATCATCGCGGCTTTACCCACTCTTTTCTCGGCGTACCCATCGATGCCGTAGCGGTGGTGGCTTTCGTCTACCTGATCTGGCGCCTGCGCGGACGCAAGCTGAAAAATCCCGCCCAGCCGCCGCGCTGGGGACTGCTCTACCTCTACGCCTGCCTCGCGGGACTCAGCCACATCCTGCTCGATTTCACCAACAATTACGGCGTTCGTCCCTTCTGGCCCTTTTACGAAAAATGGTACTCGTGGGACATCGTCTTCATCGTCGAACCGGTGATTCTGGGTTTCTTGGTGCTGGGGCTGATCGTCCCGGAACTTTTTTCCCTGATTGACCGCGAAATCGGCGCGCGGCAGCGCGGACCCCGAGGTAGCGTAGCCGCGACTCTGGCTCTCGTGGGAGTGGTATTCACGTGGG
>Ga0209115_1000009_pt1 | contig 17261 bp, 8 predicted proteins | sample JacPinW_OM2H0_O2_FD_187967 | JGI IMG/M metagenome (GOLD analysis project Ga0209115, IMG submission 187967) | Forest soil microbial communities from Algoma, Ontario, Canada - Jack Pine, Ontario site 1_JW_OM2H0_O2 (SPAdes) (version 2) | ecosystem: Environmental > Terrestrial > Soil > Boreal... | reverse complement strand
GACTGGGCTATCGATTATGAGAAATACACGTTCGTCGATTTCGGCTGTGGCAAGGGACGAGTTTTGCTGGTCGCGTCAGAATTCCCTTTTCGCAGGATAGTGGGCGTGGAATTCGCCGTGCCGTTGGCCGAGGTTGCAAAACGCAATTTGGTCTCCTACCGAAGCAAGACGCAAAAATGCCGCGACATTTCCGTACTGGCGATGGATGCGGTCGATTACCAGTTGCCGGAGGAACCTGAGGTCCTCTACTTCTACAGTCCGTTTCCACCTGCAGTCATGGAACAGGTTTTTCAGAATATAGAACGTTCGCTGCAACAGTCCCCGCGCGAGCTCTTGGTTTTGTTTTCTGGCGTGCTGGGTGCACGAGACCGCGCCTTTGGCTCCCGGCCGCAATACGAGCGGCTCCTGCGCGACCGGCACGTCGATGTTTATCGGCGTATCAATATCCGCTGAAGAGTACGGCCGCAGAAAATTGCCCCTCTCATGTGCATCAGTTTGCACGCGTCGGCTCAAATGCGCAGCTTGCTACCTCCGGCATCAGTTCGAACAACATGATTCAAACGCCATGTAAGTCGCGCTTTGTCACATAGATACGTGCGGCCCCGCCACGGAGTTCGGGACTAATCTAGCTGGACCTCCAGGCCTGCACCAGCCCGGAATGTTGGAGCGCGAAATGCTCGGTCGACGTCAGGGCGGGGTTGGGATGGTGGTGCCCTTTTGGCCGTGACTCGAGGCGCGCTGAAAATTCTCAGAACATTCATCAAATTACTTGCGATAGCACTTACAATTTGGGCGTTGCAACACCGGTGGCTCGACACATCGGAGCCGAAATTGCCGGCTCTTGTAGCCAGCCGGTGCTACTGATTTTCCGGGGGATAGACGACATGATGGAGAAACTGTTTCGCACAGGCTTGTTGTGGGTCGCGGTTTTGTTTGCTTTTGCAACTCACTTGACGGCACAGATGATGTACGTCACCGATGAACCTGGACAATTGCTGTATCAGTTGAATTTTGCGACTGGCGCGCGCACGACGCTGTGCACGGTGAACGGCCGGCCGGATAGCCTGGTCATTTATCCGCCGACAGGGCAGGTGTTTTTTACCCTTGCGCAAACCAGGCTGCTGGAGATGTACGACCCCTCCACAGGGATCTGCACCACGGTGGCTAGTTTTGCTGCCACCGCTGCAATTCCGGGCTATCCCCGCGATCTGGTTCTCGAGCCCAGCGGAACGACTCTGCTGGTCGGGCTTTACTCGCCCGGCAAAATTCTTCGCTACAACATTGTGACCGGCGCCGTGACTCTGGTTGCCAACATTCCAGGGGCGTTGGACGGACTGGCGTATGCCCCCAATGGGGATCTGTTTGCCGTTTCAAAGCGCAGCAAGATCCTGCAAGTGAATCCGGTCACGGGAGCGGTTATGAAGACACTTGTTCTCTTCAGCCCGAATATCGAAACCGACGGGGCCGATGGATTGACCTACGATTCGTATACCGGACACCTTTGGGCTTCCTTCGACTGCTATGCGAACAAGCCTTGCCCAGTGGTGAATGGTGTCTCGCTGGGCAGCGGCCTGATTGAAATACCCACAGATCTTTCTACGTTCACCGAGTTTCAGAGCGGAAATATCGTACTTCCCGACGGAATCGTTTCTGATGGCAATGGAAACCTCTACACCGGCGCAGGGCTTGCCCGCGTAACGGAATACAATATCCCCACGAATACAATCGTCAAATCCATAAAGGCTCCGGGGGTTGATGACCAGGTGCTGATTCCAGGCACCTAGCGTAGCTAAGAACGTTTCCGGGCTCCATGCTTCGACCGTTGCCGTGTAACAAACGATGAATTTCGAAATTCTGGATGAGTTCCCCTCGCCCGACCTGGGAAAAACGAAGGGGAAAGCGCACTGAAGCGACGAGCGCACTAACGGTCACGACCGTTGCACCCGCCACAAGTGGATTCGGGAAAGAGCTCCGTCGCAAGCCACCAGCTTGGTCTTTAGAGGAGCCCAGTCGCCCATATCGTGGGAACGGGAAACGATGCGCGCGTGATACGGCAATTCCTGGTTAAGCCGTGGCCGCAGCATGAGATTGGCCTGGGGTGAGAGAAACAGGAGGACCACGGAAGCGGAGGAAATATCAACCTCCATGACATTCTGCTGCAAAAACGTAACCAGATGGTCTACTCCGGCCGCACGGGCGCTGGCTTTAGCTTCGGCCACGCGATCTGGGTCGAGGTCCACGCCGACGCCGTGTGCGCCGTGGCGAGCAGCCGCAGAGATCACCATGCGGCCATCGCCACAACCTAGATCATAAACGGTGTCGGACGGGCTTACCTCAGCCAGGGCGAGCATCTCTTCGACGATTTCGATCGGCGTCGGCATGAAGACCGCAAGACGCCGGGGGCGGAACATTCCTATGCGGCGTCCCAGCATGCGAAGCGGTCTCAGGGCATAGTAAGCAGAAGCCGGGAGCGCCATCATGGCCCAGTCGTCCCGGGTGGGCAACGCCGCAAGACGGATCAGAAATCGAGCCTGATCGACGCGACGCTCGCGGGCAGCAAGTTGCAAAGCAGCACGTTTTCTCATGCTGGGTACATAGTCCGTATCGGAAAACACACATCCGATTATGTGTGCACACAGCCTAGGGACCTCGCGATCCGACCGAATGGCGGACTCGATCGCTTCTGGATAACTCGCTCCCAGCAGGTCGCGAGCGAGGGCGAGAATGACGAGGGTTTTTCGAAGTACTGCCAGCGAAGCTGCACGCGCCAGGAATCGCACCCAGGCGTCGGCATTGAGGTGCGCCGCGAGCTGGGCGGTGGCGCTGATCAGAGAGAGGTGTGGCGACAGCGCTTCGGCAGCCGCATGCACGCAAACATGCAGCAGAGCATCATCGGCGCTCAAAGTTGCAATCGATTCCCCGCCGAGGGAGACGGTGGAGGGCGTGAGGGAGTGGAATTTCAGCGGCCGCGAGTAGCTGCCGGGGTCGAGGTCGCAGAAGAGCCAGACATGGACTCCATCTTCGCTGCGGTCGAGACCGATTACGCGCCGGAAGCGCAGCTCCGCAGCTTCCCGGGCAGCGTCCCAGGTGTAGTCGCGCCGATAGCCGTCCGCCAGGAGAAGATCGCGGGCGCGCAATACATTCTTCTGATCGGCCTTCTGATCAATGACAAATTCGAGATTCTTGATTTCGGGGAGTGAGGCGTCTTGATAGGCCATGGCGGCCTGCGGCGGCCCGCCGAATGGCAGGGCGGCTATGCCATTCGTATGGAACAAGTTGCAGATCCGCTTCAATTCGCCGGCCAGGTAATGATTCCGCTCCGTGATCCTCTTGGAGCAATCGCGCAAGAAGTCCAGAGTTTCCCTGGGGATAGCGTCCGAGCCGGTGGCTTGGAGGCGGCTTGAAACCAGACCCAGGACGTGGTTGCGGCTGGCCGCCAGCAGGAACATGTTCCAATCGAGGGGGGAATGCAGCAAATCCTGGATGCGGGTCGCATCTGTGGAATCGGCCGTCTCTGTGCAAGCGATAGAGACCCGCGAACAGAGAAGCAGCAGTTCATGCTCGGCCCGCAGGCCAGGAACCTTAGCGGGGGGCTGTTGGTCGGTAGGCAGGATCTTCATGGTGGTGGTCTCGAGCGCGATTCCAGTCCAAACCGGCATCCAATCATGCCACAAATGATGGGTTGACACATCCCGGATGCGTCTGCGAGAATCCTTCAGGTTTCGCCCGCGAAGCCGCGCGGGAAGCGCAAATTGGCAGATTTCGGCAGACTGGAAACCTGCGAAATCAGACCCTTTCCGCTTACTCTTCCCCAGGTTCGTTTGTCTTCGTCCGGCCTGACGCGTTCTACGATCGAAACGAAAAAACGTCCCAGGAGATTGATCCATGCGCACATTTCTGCGTCTTGCGGCCCTTTTTGTTGCTGCGAGCCGTTTCTTGACGCCCGCCGCCTGGTCCCAGAACTTGTATGCTACGGGTGAAGGCTCTCAGGAGTTGATGGCAGTCAGCATGTCAACTGGAGTGGTGACCATGCTCACCCACGTCAGTGCCCGGCCCAATAGCCTGATTGTTGATTCTCAGGGCCGCATCCTGTATACCGCCGGCGGCTCGAATACTGGCACTGTCTCCATGTTCGACCCCACCTCCAACACAAATACGATTATCGCGACCGGTCTCGACTCTCCCCAGGAACTGATTTTCGATCCGGGGCAAACTACCATCCTGGTTTCCAACTTCGGCCGCGGGCAAATTGTTCGCGTGAACCTGGCCAGCGGCACCGTCACCCCCCTGCTCTCCAATCAGGCAACCGTTAACGGCCTGGCTTATGACGGAGGCGGTCATCTGTTCGCGGTGGTGAACCACCACACGCAGATCGTCCAGGTTGACCCGAACGCAGGAACAATCCTAAACACCCTCACGGTAATCACGAACCCACCGAATGGTTTGGATGGCCTCGGCGGGTTGACCTACGACCCGTACTCGGCTCAGCTCTGGGCTACGGACACGGGAGGCGGCGCGACTTGCGCGAACGGGGCAAGTTGTCTGGTCGAGATTCCAACAAGCTTATCCACCTTCACCTTTTTCCAGGCAGGAGCCATGCCAACGCCGGAAGGAATCATCGCGGATGGAAAAGGCAATCTCTTCATCGGCGCCGGGACGGTAAAGGTCTTCGAATACAGCATTCCTACTAACACCTTCACGGCCACGGTGAAAGTGCCGAATGTATTTGATGTTGCGCCGGGTCCACCTGCGACTGTGACTCCAGCCGTGAACCTGTATGCCACAGGGGAAGCTTCCCAGTTGCTGCAGGAAGTCAACATGACCACCGGAGCGGTGACTGTGCTCGCGAACCTTACCAACCGACCGGATAGCCTGATCCTCGATTCCCAGGGCCGCCTCCTGTATACCACCGGCGGCTCGGGTACGGGCACCGTCTCCATGTACGATCCCAGCACCAAGACCGTTTCGGTTGTCCTGACAGGCCTCAGCTATCCTCGGGACCTCATTTTCGATCCGGGACAAACCAGCCTTCTGGTTTCCAACTTCGGCCTCGGCCAGATTCTTCGCCTTAACCTGTCCACCGGCGCCGTCACAACCCTGCTGACCGGGCAGGGAACGGTAGACGGCTTGGCCTACGACCCGGCCGGTCAACTTTTTGCGGTGGTGAATCACCACACGCAAATCGTGCAACTCGATCCGACTTCAGGCGCAATTCTAAAAACGCTTACTGTAGTCACCGACCACACGGTTGGATATTATGGGCTCGACGGGTTGACCTATGATTCTTACACGGGCGACCTTTGGGTGAGTGATGTTGGAACCGCAGCAAATTGCCTGGTGGAAGTCCCCACGGACTTGTCTGGGTTCACTCTCTTCCAGGTGGGAAATTTCCCTTCGCCCGATGGAATTATCTCGGATGGACACGGCAATCTCTTTGTGGGCGCAGGGCTGGTAGCGGTTATCGAATACAACATTCCGACCAACACCATCACCAAGAGGGTAAAAGTGAGCACCGTCGATGATGTTGTCATGGTTCCGAGCAACTAGATTCCAAGCAACTGGAATCCGAGCAACCAGAAATTGATCGCAGCAGGGCCACGCCGCGGGAAAATCCCTGCCTGTAACGGACTTTGTCGTACACTCTCCGTGAACGTTCCAGGGGACAACTAAGCGATGGCTGGTCTTTATCTGCTGGGGGGGCGGCAGCGAAAACTGCTGTTAAAGAGTGAGCAAGAATGGAATCTTTACGAGTCTGCTCTAATCCTCCACCTCGACACTGAGACGGGTCGGGTGCGGACGTGTGTGGAGTACAAGAGCCCTGCTTCGGCGCGCGCCAACGACCACTCGTCCGTGGTATTCAAAAGCGGCACACTGATCGGCAATACGCTTTACGCTTGTACCTCGACCGAGGTGCTGATTTTCAAGCTACCCGAGTTCGAGCGCACCGGATACGTCTCACTCCCCTGCTTCAATGATGTTCATCATGTCACGCCCTCAGCCGACGGAAACCTTCTTGCTGCGAGCACTGGACTCGATATGGTCATCAAGTTCAACCCCGCAGGCGAGGTGCTGGCGGAGTGGTGCGTACTGGAGGAAGAGCCGTGGTCCCGCTTCTCGCGCACCGTTGACTATCGCCAGGTGGAAAGCACAAAACCGCACCTGTCTCATCCCAACTTCGTTTTCCAGTTGGGGGAGGAAATCTGGGTTACGCGCCTTCGGCAGCGCGATGCGGTGTGCCTTAATAAACCAGGGAAACGAATCGAGATCGGCGTCCAGTCCCCGCATGACGGACTGGTCTCGGGTGACCGAATCTATTTCACCACCGTGGACGGCAGAATTGTGACGGTAGACCGGCACACGCTGCAGGTGAGTTCGATCGTCGATCTGAAAGGGTTCAGCAATCCCAACACGCTGCTGGGTTGGTGCCGCGGCCTGCTGCCGGTGGATGATCGCACCATCTGGGTGGGCTTTACTCGAGTCCGCAAGACGAAGATTGCGGAAAATGTTCTTTGGGTGCGCAGCGTTTTCCGGGAAGGCATGACGGAGGCGCCGACCCACATCGCACTCTACGACACCGCACGCGGGCGCAGCCTCCAGGAATTCGACCTGGAGCCGCACGGAATTAACATCATTTTCAGCATCTTTGCTGAAAACAGTCCCTGATATTCCGTAGGAACTATGGCGGACTCCCCGAAACCGCCAGCTTCTTTCCGGTCTCCGAGCTTGTGGCCGGGGAATCGCGGTCGACGCATACCCGAAGCCAGGTTTCCAGGTTGAGCAAACGCCAGATCCGATTGCCGTGGTCCCGGTGGCCGCGGCGGTGTTCTGCGAACAGCCGTTTTAGCGAATCGGGATTAAAGAAGCCCCGCGCCAGCGATTGAGGTTCCAAGAGCATCCGTTCCAGGTGGTCCAGCTGCGGACCTGCAAGCCAGTAAGCCCAGGGCGTCGGGAAGCCCATTTTCTGACGGTAGACAATGTCGCGGGGCAGAAGATCCTCAACCGCGGACTTGAGAATGAACTTGCCCGCTAATCCACGGACGGAATATTGGGCAGGAATGCGGGCTGTAAATTCCACCAACACGTGATCCAGAAATGGCACGCGGCTCTCGATCGAGGCCGCCATGCTCATCTGGTCCTGCTTCATCAGCAGTTCCACCAGATAAGTCTTGATGTCGGTGTAAAGCAGTCGGTGAAGCAGATCGCCGGAGGAGGCCTCCCAGAACTTCATCGATCCGGCATAGGCACTCCCGGCCAGTGCGCGCGTCTCGGCGGTGAGAAGATCGGCTTGCTCCGCCGCCGCGAAGGCAGAATAAAAATTGTCGAAGTAAAACGACTCCCAGGACCGGCTGTCTCGCACCAGAAAGGTATGCTCCAGCTTGCGACGCAGCGCGGCATTCAAAGGCCCGGCACTGATGCCCCGGCGCATCCATTGCCTCAAGAATGATGGGGTCAGCCTGCGGTACAGCTTGTCCATGCGGGCGTTCGCCAGCGTCCACGCGTAACGCGTATATCCCCCCAAGGTTTCGTCGCTGCCTTCGCCGGTCAGCACTACGGTGACTCGCTCGCGCGCCAGTCGAGCCACAAAAGCAAGCGAGACACTGGAAGGCCACACGATCGGCTCATCTTCGTGCCAGATGAGCTTGGGCAGGGCTTCGAAGAATTCCTCGCGGCTGAGTCGCACTTCGTGGTGTTTGGATCCAATGTGGCTGGCAACCTGTCTGGCAAACGGCAGCTCGCTGTAAGCCTCTTCTCCGTAACCGACCGCGAACGTCTCTATGGGTTCACGCCGAATCTTCGTGGTCAGTGCAGCTACAGCGCTCGAATCGAGCCCGCCGCTGAGAAATACGCCGAGCGGGACATCGCTCAACAGGTGACTGGAAACGCATTGTTCCAGCAACTCGCGATAAGTCTTGACGTAATACTCGCGTGGCTTAGGATCCGGATCCGCAGTCACCGTTAAATCCCAGTAGCGAGCAATGGTCAGCTGCCCGTCCTCGCCGATTGCCAGCGTGTGCCCGGGAGGCAGTTTCTGAATCCCGCTATACATCGTCTCGGCGCCGCTCAGGTAGCCGAAGGCCAGGTATTCCGCCAATGTTCCCCGGTTGAATTCCGCCTTCACTCCGGGATAGGCCAGAATCGTTTTGATCTCGGATCCGAACAGGAACGTGCCCGCATCGTAGCGATAATAGAGAGGCTTGATACCCAACCGGTCGCGTGCGATAAATAGCTTTCGTTCGCGGCGATCCCAAATCGCAAAGGCAAACATACCGCGCAAATGCTTGACGCAATCCGCACCGTACTCCTCGTAGAGGTGAAGGATGGTTTCGGTGTCGCTCCGGGTACGGTACTGATGGCCGCTAGCCTGCAAGTCGGCGCGCAGTTGCTGATGGTTGTAAATCTCTCCGTTGTAAACAATCCACAGACGGTGGTCTTCGTTGCTGATGGGCTGGTGGCCGGTTTCAAGGTCAATGATGCTCAGCCGGCGCATGGCGAGGCCAACCTGGCCGTCAACGAAGAAGCCGTCGTCGTCTGGCCCGCGGTGCACGATCTGGGAATTCATCGCTGCCAGCGTGTCGCGTTCCGCATGCCTTCGAGGATCGGGATAAAAGATGCCGCAGATTCCGCACATGATTCTTGATTACTCGCCTGACCTCTGGGAGCCGGACCCGCTGTTCGCCGACAACACCGGTTCGGATTCCAAAGTGATGTCTCGCAGCCGAACATGCTGGCTGACTGCCCTACTGCTGGAAAAAATTGCCGTCTCTCCGTTGCTCTTCTCTATGATTTCACAGCGGGTGGTGTCCTCCGCGCACGACACAATTGGCCGACCATTGATTTCCGCGTGACTGCCATGGCAGAAAATCAGCTCGCGGCTGCCATCGGTGTTCAGTCCGAAATACACAAACTCCGTGTCGCCGGTCCAGGGCGGCAATGACCAGCCCCCCGCCCCCGGCCCGAACAGGAAGTAATGTTCCCCATCCGCATTCCGGTGCCGGTATCCCTGAACTGACGCCGCACCTCCCTCTCCCTTGGCTTCTGTCGTAGCTGCCATCTTGGCCAGTTCGCCAGGCTCAGGAACATTTCCCCGGTGCGAGATCAACAAAGTTACAAATTCGGCCGGCAGCTCGGAGATTGTACTGAACTGTGCTACCGGCGCTGGTTCGGTGCGGCCGTAAGCCGGAGACCACAGCTGCTGAGTTACGTCCTCGGCCCAGCCGCGCCCATCCGCCGTATGTAATGTTACCCCGTTTTCAGGCGAAGCAAACGAGTGTCCTTTGTGCTGTTTCTTGTGCCGCAAATCTGGCGCGAGATGCCAGAAAATTTCCAAATGATGCTCGCCCGCGCCTTCCGCGACATCTCTAATCAGGACCAGCCGGGACTTTAACGAGAAAATGAAGCGCCGATGAACGACCGGCGAATTCAGGCGCTGGTAGCCGTCGTGACTACCCACAAAATAGTCGAACGTTTCTCCCGTGATCCACCGCTCTACCGTGGTTTTGGGAAGGTTTCTCCAGGCAAATGGATTTAGGGGATCCGCCTGGTCCAAGCCGTCCACCCGCATTGTGTTGTGCGCCGATGTCCCGCGAAAATTGTTCCGCTCCGGTCCTTCGCCCACGTATTCACAGGTTCCCGGGTCGATCATCAGGCTGTGTCCATCCCGATTGATGCACAGGCTCAAAGCATCGGCATGACCGTGGCCTGCCGTGCCTGTACCCTGGCGGCCAGCATCAATCACCAGTTGCTGAGCGGTGTTTGAGTCCGCCATCAGGTATAGACCGGCGCTGGACAGCGCAACCGATTCTCGAGACGGCCCCGTGGATGGCAGCTCGTCGAAGCGGTCCGCCGCCTCCGGACCCAACAGCCATAGCGTCTCTTCCCGAACTTCACCTGCCAGGGATTTGAAATCGCCCCGCTCGAAGAGGACGGCTCCGGTCGACAGTGGATCCAGCAGATGTTCCAAGCAATTGCGCTGGGGATCAAAAAGCCGTCCTCCGTCGTCGTCGCCCAGCCTTGGAGGCACACCCGCGCGACCCAACAAAGACAGAGCTTCCAGCATCTTGATCAAAGTTTGATCGAACTGTTTCGGAATGACCATGCCATTGCGCGCGGCCAGAATTCTGGCGTGCAGGAAAAAATCGAGCGCGTAAACGTGGTAATAAACCGATTGTTCGAAATGCAAACCATCACTCTGAACTTGTCGTTCTGACTCCTGCAGCACGATTTTCCAGCCACGTTGTTTCCAATCGGCGGCAGATTTCAATTGCGGGCAGAGCGTTCCGATAAAAAAAAGCGCGACCCCCTCGCCGAGCAAATGCGTGTTGGGCGAAAAGTACGTGGAAAGATGACGTTCAATGTGACGTCCGCTGATCCCGAGGGCCTGCAACCAATCCGCGCCGAACCATCTCGGACAAGCCTTCGAATCCTTTAGCAGAAAATAAACCCACAACCAGGAGAGACTGCGGAATGCTACCTCCAGGCTACTGGTCCAGTTGACACCGATGGGATACGGATTTTCCCGCCACCAGTGCTTGTACTGGTCGAACAATTCCGTTGCGAACTTCTCATTGCCGGATAGTCGATAGGCTTTGGCCAGTGTTACCAGGTGCTGGTGGCGGTTCAGTTCCCAGGTGACCTTGACGTCGCCCACTTGCTCGAAGTCCAGATAGCGAATGCTGTGGAAGGGCTTGCGAGGAGCTCGCTTCCCGTGTACCCGGTCCGAATGCCAGTCAATCTCAGTGCCGTAATCGAGGTCGCGGTATCCCAGTAAATCAAATTTATGCTGGCAGATCCGTTCGGCCCGCGAGAGGATATCCCCCACTTGCATCGGTGTTCGACGCTTGAGAAGCTCGACGATGGCTGGTATCTGGTTTTCCGCGAATAAGAACGAGGGCTCGGCTTCGCCCTCTGTATCGCGCAGTGTAGCCGGGAATCCCCATCCCAACCGGTAGCGCAAGGCGGCGGCCCGAGCGTAGGCATGGCGCCGCAGGTGATCGCGCAACTCTTCCGCGCTCGCCGACTGCAGCCGCTGCCAGCGTTCCTTCCAGGTCTTGCCCGACATCTTCTCCTCGACTTCTCCCTCGACCGTGAAACTGAAGCCCGCCGGGCCGGCACACGAGTCCTAGAGACGGCAGGGTGGCCTCATCGCCAGATTCGCTTGTATCCCATTGCAGGGCTTACGCTTGGGAACTCTGGCTGTCCGATTCGTCTTTCAACATAGTATGCCTCCGTTCTAAATGCCAGAGGAGTTTGAAGCAAACAGGAATGGGCTTACTGAAATATGCAACTCCGATATGCAATTTCTTGCGTCCCGTGCACCGAATCCTTGCGTGAACCACCTTCATTCCGGCGGATTTGATCGAAAAGCATGAAAACACAAGGCTTAACTTCGATGCCGTTCGCCGCAGCTGGGCCCCATTCGGCAGCCGAGTTGCACCATATCAGAGGATTTGCGTAGTAATGTACTGAGTGGGTCCCCGTTAGCCTTGGAGAAGTCTTGCCACCCACAAAACAGCACAGCCGATGACGGTATTCTGCTGGTAGGAGTCTGGCAGTGAGGATGGTTCGATGAAAATCCTGTGGGTGAAGGCAAACCGGCTCTTGCCCGTGCGCAACGGCGGCAACATCCGTTCCTACCATATTCTGCGCCAGTTGGCCTCGCGCCACGAGGTTACGGTTTTCACTTGCTATGCCGGAGTCCCGGATGCAGAGTACGAAGCAGAACTGCGACGGGAATTTCCGGGGGCAATCGGCCTTTGCACCAAGAAGCTGGATTTGACCGGGCTGAGGCGAGACGTGGACTACCTCCTCCACCTCTCTTTGCAAGATCCCTACGTGATTCACCGCGTTGCCTGCCTGCAAGTTCAAGAAATGCTGAAGGCGTGGTTCCGGCAAGGGCGATTTGATGTGGCCGTCTGCGACTTCTCGCACGCGGCTGTGAATTTCCCGAAGAGCCTGACGACTCCCTCGGTTCTGTTTCAGCATAATGTCGAGGCCGAAATCTGGCGCCGCCATGCGGAAACCGAATCGAACCCGATCAAGAAACGCCTGTACGGAGTCGAATTCAATAAAATGCTCCGCTACGAACAGCAGGCCGTGAGGCGATTCCATCATGTCATCGCGGTATCGGAGAACGACCGGGATCTGATGAGCGCATGGGTAGACAAGTCCCGGATCAGTGTCGTGCCCACGGGCGTCGATCTGCAGCAATACCAGCCCGAGATTTCGCCCCGTGCGGTAGGGCCGTTGGTAATGTTTGTTGGCGCTATGGACTGGGAGCCGAACGCAGACGCGGTGGAATATTTCTGCCAGAAAATCTGGGCCTCGATTCTGGCCCAGGTTCCTTCGGCGCGTTTCCGCATCGTTGGCCGGAATCCGATTCGGCGAGTGCAGAGATTGGCATCGGACTCAGTCGAGGTTACCGGTTCTGTCCCGAGCGTTCTCGATCATTTGCGCGAGGCGGCTGTGGTCGTAGTGCCGTTACGCGTCGGGGGCGGCACGCGCCTCAAGATCTACGAGGCCATGGCAGCGGGCAAGGCCGTCGTTTCCACTTCCATCGGCGCGGAGGGCCTCGACGTGCATCACGGGACGGATGTGATGATCGCCGATGATCCCGGAGCTTTCGCCGACACCACGATCATGCTTCTGCGCGATGAGGATCTTCGCCGGCGTTATGAGCACGAAGCCGCCCGGCTCGCGGCTCAATATGACTGGTCAGCGATCGGCGATCGCTTTGCTGATGTGCTTGGCATGGTGGCCCGCTCGGGCCAGCAATTCGCCGATGTACCAGCCGTTAATGCCTGAAGCCTGGCGATCACTCTGGCAGTGATCATCTTGGGCACCCTTTCCGTTGTCGGCTCCCGTTCGCCTAGGTGACGCTTCTTGCTGTACGCCGCTGCGCTGCGGACCGGGGTGAATCTCCGACACTCCATCCTTCGGTGCTTGTCCACCTTCCAAGGCGCATGTACTCCTGTACCCCGCAAGGGCACGCCCTCTCGATATCTACCTCTACGGACCTAGCCTCATTAGATTTCACTTAGCGAGTGAATCTGTAGTTAGTGAAACTGGACCCGAACGATTAGGTCCCCCAACTTAAATCGAGGTGAGTCCATTGGTCTTGCAAGGAGCAACCCCCAGCTTCTCGCGCACGCAGAAGAGGTTTGCAGTTGTCCAGCGCACCGCGATCCTGCTGCTGATCTGTGAATTGTTAGCCATTGCCTCCGGCTGTAGCCTGATGAGTTCGAATCAGGGCCCCGGATCGAACGCAAATGGATCGGGCATTCGAGTGGCGGTTTCGCCGAGCACGGCCACGCTCAGTCCGGCGACGCAGCAGCAGTTCAGCGCAACCGTACAAGGGACCAGCAATTCTGCCGTCACTTGGTCGGCGTCCTCCGGGTCGATTACTAACGACGGAGTCTTCACTGCACCGGCGACAGGCGACGGAATCCAGGTCACCATCACGGCGACCAGCGTTCCCGACCCGACTCAACGTGCCACGAGCCTGATAACGATTCAGAATGCAACGCAACTCGCGATTACAACTTCATCACTCAGCGCGGCGGTGGTCGACAGTCCTTACGTTGGAACCATTTCCGCGAGCAGTGGAACACCCCCGTATCAGTGGAAAATCTCCACTGGGGCGCTTGCGCCCGGAATCGTGCTGGAGGCCAGCACCGGTGCGCTCGCCGGTATCACCAGCTATCCTGGGCAATATTCTTTCACGGTGAAGGTCACCGACAGCGCCTCGCACTCCGCGAGCCAGAGCCTCACACTGGCCGTATCGGCCGCCGCGAATAGCAACTTTGACGGGCCCGCCGAGCTGCCTCGCGTGTATCTGAGCACCACGCTTGCTGACACTCCTGCCCCCGGCTCCACCACGACCGTGAATGCGGGTGGCGATCTGCAACGCGCGCTGGACAATGCGAGTTGCGGAGACACGATCGAGTTGCAGGCCGGCGCAACTTTTGCCGCTGGACAGTACGTGCTGCCTGCGAAAGCCTGCGATGACCAGCACTGGATCATCATCCGCACCAGCGCTCCCGATAGCAGCCTGCCGCCTGAGGGCACTCGCATGACGCCGTGTTACGCCGGTATCACAACTTTGCCCGGCAGGCCTGCCTTCAACTGCGGGTCGTCGCAGAACGTGCTGGCGAAGCTTGTCTACTCGGGGTCTGGGGATGGTCCCGTCGTTCTCGCCCCCGGCGCCAACTATTACCGCCTGCTGGGGTTGGAGATCACGCGGGCGCCGGGAACAGGGCCGGTCGGTGCTCTCCTTTCAAGCGCGGGCCAAGCAGCCGATCATGTTGTGGCCGATCGTATCTGGTTGCACGGCACGAAAGTGGACGACACCGTAACGGGGTTCAGCGTTACCGGCATGACCAATACCTCCATCGTCGACTCCTACCTCAACGACTTCCATTGCACTTCCGTGGTCGGAACCTGCACCGATGCCCACGCAGTCACAGGCGGTCTCGGTTCTCTGCCGGGCGGCCCTTATAAGATCGTCGACAATTTCCTGGAAGCTTCTGGCGAAAACATACTGTTCGGCGGCGGTGCCGCGACTACCACCCCCGCCGACATTGAGATTCAGAGCAACCATTTCTTCAAGCCTTTGCTCTGGCAACAGGGACGGCCTGGTTTTATCGGCGGCAAGGACGGATATCCCTTCACCGTCAAGAATCATTTTGAGCTGAAAAATGCCCAGCGCGTGCTCTTCCAAGGCAACATACTGGAAAATAATTGGGGCGGCTTCACCCAGTATGGCCACTCGATACTGTTGTGCCCCAAGAATCAACACACTGACACCGGCAACGTGTGCCCGCTCTGCCAGGTCACGGATATCACCATTCGCGATAGCACGATCAGCCACGTGGGCGGAGGACTGCAGATGGGCACCTCCATTTCCGCGAGCGGAGCTGGAGGCCAAGCGTTAGCCGGGGCGCGCTGGAGCGTCCACGATGTCACCATCGACGACGTAGACGGCGCGGCCTACCGGGGTACCGGCAATCTGTTGATGATTGCCAATGGTTGGACTACCAACGTGCTGAACAACGTGATGATCAATCACATCACAGGATTTACCGATCCGTTGAATACCTTCCTCTTTGCCTTCGACAATGTAAAGAATCCACCGATATCGGGCGTCACCATCACCAACAACATTTTCGCCACCGGACGGTACCCGGTCTGGAGCACAGGTGGTGGCTCGACCAGTTGCGCCTATTCGAACATCCCCATCACAGTTTTCGCGAGCTGCTTTAACGACTACGTCTTCAAGTACAACGCGCTGATCGGGAGCCCCACGAATTTCCCGCCGTCCCGGTGGCCCTTGGGGAACCTTTTCCCAACCAGTGACGGCAATGTCGGGTTTGTTAGCTTCAACAGCGGGAACGGCGGAAATTATGCACTGCTACCATCGAGTCCGTACAAGAATGCCGGAAGTGATGGCAAAGACCTCGGTGCGGACATAGCCGCGATTCAAGTTGCCATCGCGGGGGTTTACTGAAACGACTCCGGCGGCTTAGAGGATTGGGGGCGCAAGCCCCCATACCGACCCCCCAAGGAGCGCAACGCACTTGTTGAAGGCATCGGCCCGCCTCACTCGAAATCTCTCCTTCCAGTAAATAGCAGGTTAAAATAGGGCCCTGTGCTCTAGCCACATTCTTCACTACACCGCCTCTGATATAGCATAGTCCAGGCATTTGAATTCCCTGCCCCACGGCAAAGTGACACCAAGGAGCGGGTTCCCGCGGTGGCAGTGCCATCGCCGGACGATTCAACGTCGCGCCCTGACGAGAAGACTGAATCGGGCAGACTGCCCGGCATCATCTCGACAAAATATCTACCTCGAGCGGGGATCAGCGGAGAGGAATGGGAAGTTGGATTCTGAAGAAACCATAGCAAGCCCTGACAAGACAGCATCCGCTCCGACCGCTCCCCACGTTGACACCAGCCCCGGGCGAATGGACCGGTCTCTGGCCGGTAGCTTGGCCTGGAGAGCTGCTGCCGACTGGGCCAGTCAGATTCTGAGTTGGGCTTCGTTGTTCGTTGTCGTTCGCTTGCTTACCCCCGCGGACTTTGGCCTTGTGGGGATGGCCCTGATTCTCCTGCCTTATCTCCGCTGGGTTAGCGAATTCGGAATCAGCCGGACGATTGTCACTTTCCGGGATCTCGACGACGATCGGATCGCGCAGTTAAACACCATCGCCGTTTTTTTTGGCTGCGTCGGATTCGCCATCGCGGCTGCACTTTCGCGACCCGTGGCCGCTTTCTTCCGAACCCCGAAACTTGTCCCGGTAATCTTAGTGGCGTGTTCCTCGCTTTTTCTCTGGGGGATCCGCGCGGTCCCGGAAGGGCTCCTCACCCGCGATCTGCGCTTCCAATTCATTGCGCTGGTCGAAACCGCATATTCCGTCGTCTCCGCCATCGTCACTTTGGGATTGGCATTCCTTCACTTCGGGTACTGGGCCCTCGTTTTGGGTAACCTGACCGGCCTTCTGGCCCGAAGCATACTGCTGCTGTGGGCGCGGCCTCATCGCTTTGCGATGCCTCACCTGGCGTCTCTTCGCAAGGAATTGCTGTACGGCTGGCACATCCTGGTTTCTTTGCTGGCCTTCAACTCCTATCAATTGATGGATAACGTGACTGCCGGCCGCGTGTTGGGGCAAGCCGCGCTCGGGGTATACACCATGGCGTGGAGCCTGGCCCATGTCCCCCTCGAGAAAGTGACTTCTTTGGTCACCACAGTCATACCAAGTTACCTTTCGGCGGTTCAGAATGACGAAGAGGCCCTGCGGCGCTATGTCCGCACAATTACCGAAGGCGTGGCTCTCGCCACGTTCCCCGCCACCATCGGCCTGGGGCTGGTGGCACGTGAACTGATTCCGCTGGTTCTCGGCCAGAAATGGATCGGCGTCATTGCGCCTTTGGAAGTGCTTTCGGTATACGCCGCACTGCGCTCGATTGTTGCGCTTCTTTCCAAAGTCCTAACTTCAGTGGGAAATGCCCGTTACGTAATGTGGAACGACCTCGCGGCATTGGTCATTCTGCCGATCGGTTTCTATATCGGCAGCCATTGGGGAGTCAGCGGAATTGCCTGGGGCTGGGTCGTCGCGTATCCAATTGTGGTCATCCCGCTTTATTACAAGACGTTCCAGACCATCCACATGAAAACCGCAGAGTATGTTCGTGCCATCCGGCCAGCGCTCGATGGTGCAGTTTTCATGGCAGGTGCAGTCCTGGCGCTAAAGTGGTTCCTGCCTGCT
>Ga0209115_1000008_pt1 | contig 17504 bp, 17 predicted proteins | sample JacPinW_OM2H0_O2_FD_187967 | JGI IMG/M metagenome (GOLD analysis project Ga0209115, IMG submission 187967) | Forest soil microbial communities from Algoma, Ontario, Canada - Jack Pine, Ontario site 1_JW_OM2H0_O2 (SPAdes) (version 2) | ecosystem: Environmental > Terrestrial > Soil > Boreal... | reverse complement strand
GCACCGTAGAAACCACCAAGACACTCCCTCCGCTCAGTTCAGGCCAGAAATTCAAACTCGCGACAGCCAGCGTATTTGATTGGACCGCTTTTCCATTCAACGGCGTTCTCGCAGCGATCTCTCAGGCAAAGAATGATCCGAGTTCTTGGGGACAGGGCTGGGGCGCCTATGGGAAACGCTACGGCGCCAACTTCGCTGACAACATCACCGGCACGTTCCTCGGAGATGCGCTGTTGCCATCTCTCTTCAAACAGGATCCCCGCTACTTCTACAAGGGAACCGGGACTGTCCGCTCCCGAATTCTGTATGCGATCTCCATGTCGATCATCTGCAAGGGCGATAACGGCCACTGGCAGCTATATTATTCCGGCATCATGGGCGGTTTGGCATCCGGCGGTATCTCGAATCTCTACTACCCGGCGAAAGATCGCGGAGCTGGATTAGTATTTGAAAACGAGATTTTCGGAATCGGCGGAAGCGCCGCCGCCAACCTGATTCAAGAATTCCTGGTACCGAAGCTGACGCCCAACCTTCCTAAGAATCGCGGTTCCAAACCCTGAAGCCGCATTTTCCGGCCTTGCCATCCTGGTTTCGATTTGTTACTTTTGCTTTCGACTTTATTCGAGTTATTCCGCAGCCATTTGCGGAGAGCGAGTGAACTTCATGAATGGGAAGCTGGTCCGCCCAAATCAAATCAATGATCAAATGAATGGTTGTTACCTCGCGTCCCTATCGGGCCTTTGCATTGCGGCGCTTGCGTTGATGCTCGCATGGATCGGCGGCTGCTCCCGGATCCCTTTCGTCGCCGGGCTTGATTCCTACATGCCTTCGTGGCTCGGCAAAGTTCATCCCCGCTATGCCACGCCCTATGCCGCGTTGATCGTGCAGGGAGTCGTCTCCGCTGTACTCGTGATTTTGAATTTTGTTGGCGCAGGAGTTCAGGAAACGTTTCAGAAATTGCTGTCGCTGGCGGTGGTGCTGCAACTGGTGCCGTTTGTGTATATGTTTGGCGCGCTGGTGAAATTCGCGGTCACGGAACCTGTTCCGCGTGGCCAATACGGCCGGACGACGTTGTTTCTGGCCGGGACCAGCGGGTTTCTGACTACGATTCTCGGCATCGCGCTGGTATTTTTCCCGGCGCAGCAGATCACGTCGCTGTGGTCCTACGAACTGTGGATGTTTGGCGGGACGCTGTTTTTTATCGGGCTCGCGGCATTTTTCTTTTTTGTTTATGGCCGGCGCAAGGCCACAAAAGAAACTCAAAGGGCCGCGACTCTGGTTGTCCCGCTCTAGTTCCGAAGCTATTTGGGCGCTGATGCCCAGAAGTAAGCAGGAGGTCGAAACAAAATGCCCGGCGGAGTTCAAACCGCAGTCCGCACTTACCAGATGTTCATCAATGGCGAATGGGTCGACAGCAAGTCGGCGAAGACTTTCCCGGTCTACGATCCTTCGACGGAAGAAATCATCGCCCAAGTTCCTGACGCCGGTCCCGACGACGTGAACCGCGCCGTCGCCGCCGCGAAAGCCGCATTTGAAGATGGTCCGTGGGCGACCACGACCGCGCAGGAACGAGGCCGGGTGCTGTTCCGGCTCGCGGAAAAAATTCGCACTAATCTCGCCGCGCTCGCGGAACTCGAGTGCCGCAACACCGGCAAGCCCATCGTAGAAGCCGAGTTCGACATCAACGATGCCGCCACTTGTTTCGAATACTACGGCGGCCTGGCCACCAAAGTGGTCGGCTACGTGAATCCTGTGCCCGACAATGCCATGAGCCTCACGCTCAAGGAGCCGGTCGGGGTCGCGGGGCAAATTATTCCGTGGAACTATCCTTTGCTTATGGCCGCGTGGAAACTCGCGCCCGCGCTGGCCGCAGGCTGCACTTGCATCCTCAAGCCCGCCGAGCAAACTCCGCTGACCGCGTTGGAATTCGCCAGGTATTTCGCAGATTGCGGCCTGCCGCCGGGCGTTGTCAATGTGATCACCGGTTTCGGCGAATCCTGTGGCGCTCCCTTGGTGCAGCATCCTGATGTGAACAAGATTGCTTTCACCGGCAGCGCAGCGGTGGGCAAGATCATCGTGAAACAGGCTGCGGACACGGTGAAGCGCGTCACCCTCGAGCTGGGCGGTAAATCGCCCAACATTTTTTTCGCCGACGCCGATTTTGAAGCGGCCATCGACGGCGCGCTTTTCGGAGTATTCATCAATCAAGGAGAAGTCTGCTCTGCCGGCAGCCGCATCCTGGTGCAGAAATCGATCTATAAAAAGTTTGTCGAGGCGATGACGGAGAAGGCCAAGAAAATAAAACTTGGCCCACCGCTCGAACGCGAGACCAAGATGGGTCCGCTGGTCAGCAAAGAGCAATACGACCGCGTCAACTCCTACATTGAGATTGGCAAGAAAGAAGGCAAGCTCGCTTCCGGCGGCGGACGCCCAGAAAAATTCGCCAAAGGCTATTACGTGCAGCCTACAATTTTCAGCGACGTGACCAACTCCGCTCGCATTGCACGGGAAGAAATCTTCGGTCCGGTTGCGGCGGTGATTCCGTTTGACGACGAGAAAGATGCGCTGAAGATTGCCAACGATTCTCCTTATGGCTTGGCTGCCGCCGTGTGGACGCGCGATATTTTCAGAGCCATGCGTGCCGTGAAAGCGCTGCGCGCCGGCATCGTTTGGGTCAACCACATGCAGCCCACTTACGTGGAAGCGCCGTGGGGAGGGTACAAGCAATCCGGTTTCGGCCGTGAACTTGGCCCCTGGGGCATCGAAGAATATCTCGAGACCAAGCAGGTATATATCAACTTGAACGAGGCGCCGATCGGCTGGTACTGAAAAGCAGTTGCCAGTGGCCGGGGGCAATTGTCAATAAACCGATTCCGGCCTGATTTAATCAACCGAGAACTGAGAACTACGATGTCCACCATTCAACTTCGCACTCCGATCCCCGGGCCCAAGTCCATGGCGCTTGGCGCGCGCCGCGTACAAGCTGTGCCCCGCGGCCTTTCTCACGGGACGCCGATTTATGTTGCCAAGGCCGAAGGCGCGTGGCTCGAAGATGTCGACGGCAATCGCTATCTCGATTTCGCCGGAGGCATTGGCTGCCTCAACGTTGGGCATCGTCAGGAAGCGGTGGTCGAAGCGTTGCGCGGCCAACTCGACAAATTTCTGCACACCTGCGTGCAGGTGACGCCGTATGAAAGCTACATCCGGCTCGCTGAGCGTATGAACGAAGTCACGCCGGGGAAGTTCCCGAAGAAAACCATTTTCGTGAACAGCGGCGCGGAGGCCGTCGAGAATGCGGTGAAGATCGCCCGCGCTTACACTAAGCGTCCCGGCATCATCGCCTTTGAAGATGCTTTCCACGGCCGCACCATGATGACGCTGGCCCTCACCAGCAAGACGCATCCTTACAAGGCAGGATTCGCGCCGCTTCCGGGCGAGGTTTATCGCGTCCCGTTCGCTTACTGCTATCGCTGCTCTTATAACTTGAAATATCCTTCGTGCGATCTTTACTGCGCCCGGCATCTGGAAGATACATTCAAACGCGTGGTAGCCAACGAGGAAGTTGCGGCGGTGATTGCCGAGCCGGTTTTGGGAGAAGGCGGGTTCATCGCGCCTCCGCCTGACTATTTCAAAGTTCTGATCGAGCTCTGCCATAAGCACGGCATTGTTTTCATCGCGGACGAAGTTCAGTCTGGCTTCGGGCGCACGGGAGCTCTTTTTGCCAGCGAACGTTATGGTATTGAGCCTGATCTTCTAGTCACAGCGAAGTCTCTGGGCGGTGGTTTGCCGCTGGCGGCGGTCACCGGCCGCGCTGAAATCATGGACGCTCCCGGCCCCGGCGGCCTCGGAGGCACGTTCGCCGGCAACCCGCTTTCCTGCGCTGCAGCTCTAGCCGTCCTCGATTTGTTTGCGCATGAAAATTTGCTGGCCCGTGCGAACCAACTGGGCGACCGCTTCCAGCGCCGCGCGCGCGACTGGCAGCGCCGCTGGCCCATCGTCGGCGACGTGCGCGGCCTCGGCGGCATGCAGGCCATTGAGCTGGTGCGATCGCAGGAAACTAAAATTCCAGCCGCGGACGAGACCAAGCAGATCACGCAATATTGCTACGAGCACGGCCTGATTACGATTACCGCGGGTTCGTATTCCAACGTAATCCGAATTCTGGTTCCGCTGGTAGCGACCAACGAGCAAATAGACGAGGGCCTCGACGTGATCGAGTCCGCGCTCGCCAACGTATGCGACAAGAAAGGCGCGGTTGCGCAGTTGGTGTAATAATCTGATTTACCCTTCGCGATAGCAGAGGCAATTCCATGACGTCAATCGCCGCACCTCCCATCATCCGGCTTACCAATTACATCAACGGCCAGTGGACCGACTCCGAAGCCACCGAGTGGCGCGACGTGATCAATCCCGCGACCGGAGAAACGCTGGCGCAAGTCCCGCTCGCCGATGCCATCGAGGTCAACCAGGCGATCGAGGCCGCTGCAGCCGCATTTCCCGAGTGGCGCCGCACTCCCCCAGAAGACCGCATCCAGCCGCTGTTCAAACTGAAGATGCTGCTCGAAGATCACATTGGGGATATTGCCCGCATCATCACCCAGGAAAACGGCAAGACTTTCACCGAGGCCAAGGCCGAAATGCGCCGCGCCATCGAGAACGTCGAGGTCGCTTGCGGCATTCCGATGATGATGCAAGGCTACAACCTCGAAGATGTTGCGCGGGGCATCGACGAGATGATGATTCGCCAACCGCTCGGTGTCACCGCCGCCATCGTGCCGTTTAATTTTCCCGGCATGATCGCGTTCTGGTATCTGCCCTATGCCATCGCCACGGGCAACACGTTTATTCTCAAGCCGTCCGAGCGCGTGCCGCTCACCATGCGGTATGTTTACGAGCTTCTTGAAAAAACTGGCCTGCCCAAGGGCGTGGTGGGTCTGGTCAACGGCGGCAAGGCCGTTGTCGATGCTCTCATCGACCACCCCAAAGTCCGCGCCATCAGCTTCGTCGGATCGACTCCGGTCGCGCGTTACATTTATGCGCGCTCCGGCGAAAAAGGGAAGCGCTGCCAGTGCCAGGGCGGAGCCAAGAATCACGTCGTTGTTCTTCCCGACGCGGACATGCCCATGGCCACGCAGATTATCAGTGACAGCGCTTTCGGATGCGCCGGCCAGCGGTGCCTCGCCGTCTCTGTCGCCGTCACGATCGGCGAAGCGCAGAAAACTTTTCGCGATTCCATTGCTGACGCCGCTGCAAAACTCAAAGTCGGCCACGGCCTCGAAGAGGGCGTACAGATGGGGCCCGTGATTACACCACAGAGCAAAGCGAGAGTGGAGTCGCTGATCGGACTCGGCGAGAAGCAAGGTGCGAAAGTGCTGCTCGACGGACGCAACTCGAAGGTCCCGCGCTACGAGTCGGGAAATTTCGTGAACCCGACAATCCTTGATAATCTTCCCGCGACCAGCGACCTCGCAGACACGGAAATCTTTGGGCCGGTGCTGAGTCTGGTCCACGCCGATAACATGGACGAAGCCCTCGCCTTCCTCGAACGCAGCGCCTACGGCAACCAGGCGTCGTTGTTCACATCGAGCGGCTCGGCCGCGCGTCGCTTCCGCTACGAAGCGCCAGCAGGAAATATCGGTATCAACATCGGCGTCGCCGCGCCTATGGCTTATTTTCCGTTTAGCGGATGGAAGAACAGCTTCTTCGGCGACCTCCACGGCCAGGGCCGCGACGCCATCGAGTTCTACACCGACAAGAAAGTAGTAGTCGAACGCTGGGCCAAAGAACATTCACGAAAATTCTGAGTTTTTACCACGGAGACACGGAGGCGCCGAGAAACTCTGTGTTTCCGTGGTGATCATAGGTCTCATTATGAGGAATCCATGAATACAGTGATCGCAACACCCGCCTTGACCGGACCGGAAATCGTCGACCTCACCAAGAAGCACACGCTGTTCGAATGGTCCGCGCAATCGAAGGTTGACCCCATTCCTGTGGCCCGCGCCAAGGGCATCCACTTCTGGACGCCCGAGGGCAAGCGCTTCATCGACTTCAACAGCCAGTTAATGTCGGTGAACATCGGCCACGGCGACGAGCGCGTCATCCGTGCTATTCACGAGCAGGCGCAGAATCTCTGCTATGCCAATCCCTTCATGGCGACCGAGCCCCGCGCGCGCCTCGGCGCCAAACTCGCCGAAATTACTCCCGGCGACATCGACACGTTCTTTTTCACCAACGGTGGCGCAGAAGCAAACGAAAATGCCATCAAAATTGCCCGCTTCTTCACCGGACGCCACAAAATCATGGCGCGCTATCGCTCCTATCACGGCGCGACCGCGGGCGCGATCACTCTCACCGGCGATCCCCGCCGCTGGGCCGCCGAGCCGGGAATTCCGGGCGTGGTGCGCGTGCTCGATCCCTATCACGGCGTCGAGCGTGGCTGGGAGTCCGCCGAGACTTCGCTGCAGATGATCGAGGAAATTATTCAGCTGGAAGGCTCGCATACCATCGCCGCTTTCATTCTTGAAACCGTCGTCGGCACCAACGGAATTCTTATCCCGCCCGACGGCTACATGCAGGGCGTCCGCAAGCTGTGCGATAAGTACGGCATCCTGATGATTGCCGACGAAGTGATGGCTGGCTTCGGACGTACCGGCGAGTGGTTTGCGATTGACCACTGGAAAGTCGTCCCTGACCTGATTTCGATGGCTAAGGGATTAACTTCCAGTTATCTTCCGCTGGGAGCGCTGGGCATGCGCCATCACATCGCGCAATATTTTCAGGATAAGGTTTTCTACGGCGGCCTCACCTACAACAGTCATCCGATGGGATGCGCCGCTGCGCTGGCTACGATTCGGGTCTACGAAGAAGATCATCTCATCGACAACGCGAAGAAGATGGGCGCAGTGATGAAGGAACTCGGCGCGGAACTGCAGGCAAAGCATCCATCCGTGGGGGCGGTGCGCTCCATCGGACTGTTCGGCATCGTCGAACTCGTCCGCAGCCGCAAGACGCGACAGCCCATGGCGCCGTTCAACGGCACTTCCGAAGAGATGGCCGCTCTGGGCCGCTTTTTCCGCGAGCAGGGCCTCTACACGCTCGTGCGCTGGAACACTTTCTATACCAACCCGCCGCTTTGCATCAACGAACAGCAACTGCGCGAAGCCTTCGCCATCATCGACAAAGGCCTCGAGATCACGGACAAAGCGGTGAAGGACTAAGTCGGCGGATCCAGTGCGCTGCGAGCTAAGCCGCCGACGGCGTTCGACCGAGCGCCGCGACCTGAGCGTGATTGAATCCGACAATTGAGACATCGCCGGGAACGCGGAGCCCGGCCTCGCGGATCGCATGAAGTGCGCGCAGGAAATGTTCCGCGTCCACAAACATCAACGTGCCGCCGGTGTTTCCCATGTCTTGCCCGTCGGTCATCGCTGCCGGCGCCGTTTGGGTGCGCAAGGCGCGCGCCACAGGGTTGGGTTGATAGTTCAGCTCACGCGCCGCGGCGAAGACGCGATCCTTCGTCCGCTGCGGAATGGACGCCGATCCCGGCGCATTGTTCAGCACCAGAGAAACCGTGCCGGGAGCAAGGCCGACGCTCTCTGCCACAGTTTTCAACGTGACGGCGCCTGGTCTCTTCAAACCATTCTTCTTGTTGTTGGTCATGTTGTTTTGAATCATATTGTCCTCTTCATTCCTGGCGATTCCAGACTGGCAGTCCCTAGTGCTGGCGATCAAGCCGCTCGGCGAGAGATGACACCTCCGGCAGGGTGGCGGCATCGTCGCGGGTTTGGAACAATCAGGAATAGCGACTCGGAAGGACAGGGCGAGACGCGTACATCACGCGGACATCAGGGGCCGCATGACCAACTATTCCAAAGAAAAACTGCGTGATCAATCTAACCGTGACCAATCTGACAAAGTCCCGCCGCAAAGTCCAATCGAAAAAAGTTATCGCGACGATTACATTGCTGCGAATCAAATGCAAGCGATCACATTTGCGGATTTATTGCTGCTGCTGTTGCTCGTGCTCCGTGCGCGTGCCGCGCGGCGCAAACACAGGCCGGGATTGGATGACAATGCTCGGCGCCACAGGCTCCGGCGGTGGAGCATCCGAGGGGCTCACCGTCACCGCCACGCTGAGTTCACTGTGCGCCTCTCCTTTGTAGACGCCGCGAGTAGGAGGAACATCGGCGTAATCACGTCCAATCGCAACTCTTATATGCCGGTCCGCGCCGATTAGGTTGTTGGTGGGATCGAACGCGACCCAGCCCAGCCGTGGCACCAGCGCCTCAACCCACGCGTGAGACGCTCCTTCCACGGAGCGGTCGCGCTTTTCCCGCGTCAGGTCACGATGGAACATGTAGCCGCTGACGTAGCGGCAAGGCACGCGCAGTGGCCGCACCAGCGCGATCATGATGTGAGCGAAGTCCTGGCAAACTCCGCGACGAGATTGCAGAGCCTCTTCGATCGGAGAGTCGACATTTGTGCTGTTGGGCACATAGGCAAACATGCCGTAGATGGCTTCGTTCAGCTCGGTCAGCAGCTCCAGCGGATTGCCGCTCCGTGTGCATTTGAGCTCCCGGGCAAGTTGTTCCAAGGGCTCGCAGGAACGAGCGAACTGGCTCGGCAAAAGCATTTCCCAATAATCGTCGGCCGCAACCTGGGCGTCGAGATCAGCCCAATCGCCGGCCTCCGAGGCGCGCGGTGCACGCGCATCCTGCACTTCGACGGAAGATTGCGCCGTGATTTTAACTTCCGTATGGCTCCCGGCAATATCGAAGTGGTGCACGATGTTGCCGGTGAAGTCGCGATACTGCATGATGTTCGTCGCCGGGTTCACATCGAGATGAAAGCCGAGGCAGCGCTGCGTACCTTCGCTGCGCGGCTGCATGCGCACCTCCATCACACTCTCGCGGACCGCGGGCTCGTAATGGAATGTGGTGGTATGGCGGACGGAGTAAATCACGGGAGCTCTCTCCTCAGCAAAATTCGCACTTGCCAGATTCCCCTATGCAACCAGCGCCGACTCGACTGAGTAGTCAAAATAAACCTGATGAATCGCGGTGTGCGCCTGCGCGCACTGCCAGCGGATGCTGTCGACATAGGCGTTCGGTCCCGAGGCCATGATCTCGTCAATCTGGCTGAAGCTCAGAGTGGCGCGCAGCCGTCCTGCCAAGCGCAACGGCTGTTCCGCCTTGCGTTCCGTTAACTCTCCAATCGCACGCAGCGCGGCGTGCACCATGTCCACGGAAAAGCGCACCGAATGCGGAAACCCCGGGTTCAACAGCAGAAACTCTGCCACCCGCAGGGGCCGCAATTCCGCCGTATAGGTTTTGCAATAGGCTTCAAACGCCGCACAGGATTTCAACAATCCCACCCACTCCAGATATTCCTCGTTTTCGACCGACTGATCCGGCGATTGTGGCAGCCGCTTGAAATGCGCGCCGATCAGCCGCGCGAGAGCATCGGTACGTTCTACGAATCGTCCCAGTTGAATGTAATGCCAACCCTCGCCATGCGACATGGTGGAATCGGTTACGCCATGAAACAGGTGCGCGCCTTCCTGCACCGCGCGAAAGAAAATGTAGGAGTGCAGCAGCCACGCTTCACTCGACGTCGTGCTGTTCACCTGCAGATACAGGCGATTGAGCTGCTCCCACATTTCCGAGCTGCATTGTTCGCGGACCTGCCGCAAGTTTTCCCGAGCCGCGACTACGCACGAAATAATTGACGAAGGATTACCGCGATCGAGCGTGAGAATGTGCGTGAGGGTCGCGGCGTCGATTTTGCCGTCCAACGGAGGTGCCACCTGTGAAGCTTCCAGCAAGCGCAGCCAGCGTCCCGCTCCCGCTTCCGGAGACTGATCCAGTCGCAGCTGAAAATCCACGTCGATCAGGCGTGCCGTGTGTTCGGCGCGTTCCAGGTAGCGGCTCATCCAATACAAACTGTCTGCCACCCGCGACAACATTGTTGTTTCTCGCTGTCCGCTCATGCGCGCAGCACCCACGTATCTTTGCTGCCGCCGCCCTGTGAGGAGTTCACCACCAGCGACCCGCGCCGCAAGGCCACGCGCGTCAAGCCTCCGGGCACCAGGGTCACGTTCTCGCCATAGAGAATGTAGGGACGAAGGTCCACGTGCCGCGCCTGCGCTTCTCCGTCTAGAAAACACGGTGCTCGCGACAGACTCAACGTAGGTTGCGCAATGTAGTTCCGTGGCTCATCCATGATGCGCTGGCGGAACTCTTCCCGCTGCTCTGCCGTGCTGTGCGGACCGATCAACATGCCGTATCCGCCCGACTCGCCCACCGCTTTCACCACCAGTTCGTCGAGATGTTCCAGAACGTAATTTCGCTGCGAACGATCGGTCAGCAGATACGTCTGCACGTTGGCGAGAATGGGATCTTCGCCAAGGTAGTAGCGGATGATCGCCGGGACGTAAGCATAAACCGCCTTGTCGTCGGCGATGCCGGTTCCAATCGCGTTGGCCAGCATCACATTGCCGGCGCGGTAAGCGTTGAACAGTCCGGGCACGCCCAAAGTCGAATCCCGCCGGAAGCACAGAGGATCGATGAAATCGTCGTCCACGCGCCGGTAGATCACATCCACGCGCCGCAGTCCCGCCGTGGTGCGCATGTAAACGACATTCTCGTGCACCAGCAGATCGCGCCCCTCCACCAATTCGATGCCCATCTGCTGCGCGAGAAATGTGTGTTCGAAATACGCCGAGTTGAAAACGCCCGGCGTCAGAAGAACCACTTTCGGTTCGTGTCGCCCCGTAGCATTCGGGGGGCTCAGCGCGCGCAGCGTCGCCAGCAGCGCCTGTGCATAGTGATCCACGGGACTCACGCCATAGTCGCGGAACAGGGTAGGGAACACCTTCTTTAGAACTTTGCGGTTCGCCAGCATGTAGGAAACACCGCTGGGAACTCGAAGATTATCTTCCAGCACGGCGAAGCTCCCGTCAGGGAGCCGCACCAAGTCTGTGCCGCAGATGCTGACGTAAATTCCGCGCGGCACGGTCAGTCCGCGCATCTCGCGCCGGAAGTGGCGGCAACTGTAAACCAGTTCGCGGGGCACAATACCATCCGCCAAAATCCTCCCTTGATGGTAGATGTCTTCCAGAAAGAGGTTGAGCGCCGCGATCCGCTGGGTCAGCCCGTTCTCAATCTTCCTCCATTCGTTGTTCGGAATAATGCGAGGCAGCAGATCGTTCGGAAATACGCGCTCCGTTCCCTCGTCGTTGCCATAAACCGTGAAGGTGATTCCCTGATGCAGAAACGACAGGTCGGCGGCTTGCTGGCTCTTGCGCAATTCCTCCGGCGGCAATTCCAGCAGCGTTTGAAAAAGTGCCTGATAGTGCGGACGCGGCACGCCCGGAGCTTCGAACATCTCGTCATAGGCTCCATCAAACTGGTAGTTCCGGAACGGAGGCCGAAACAGAGTGTGGACAGACTCCGGCATCGCCACTCTTCTTAACACACTCCGGGCTCGGGTGCGGCTATGCGGCACGAAAGGACTCTAAGGGCGGCTCCAGCCCAAGTCCAATCCAATTTGTTTATGCCTTCTATTCAGTTTTTTGCGTCTTGACTTGACTTGAGACCAGAATGGCCGGAGGCTAGGCGCGCCAAATGCGCTGCTGAACGTCGAGCGAAGAAACCATCACCGGCTCGTGGTGCACCTGCGCGGCGTGCTGATTCAGCGCCCCGGCGGCTTGTGTGCGGAGGTTCCCGTTACGGGCGTCGAACTCTGTAGTGCTGACGCTGTGTTTGCAGCGCACGCAGGTGAACTGCATGCCGCCCGCGATTCGTTTGATGGTGTAGTGTCTCACTGCTTTGATTGTAGTCCCCGGCAAACAAATCGCGGCACAAACGCACTAAGAAAGTCGCACCAGAGGTGGGCGGCGAAAGTAATGCGCGAGTGAGTAAAGTCCGGCGGAGGAAAGTCGATAGAGTACGGGCAGCCCACACGAGCAATCTCACTTTGCCAGTCGGTTGTACTTTTTCAGCACCTCGCGCAGCCGCTCATGCGGAAGCGCGATGACCTCGTGATCGTCGATGCCCTTCATGGTTTCGGCTGCGACCATGGCGTTGACGATGGCCTCCTCAGTGGCCTGGACGGTTGCGAGGAAGATGGGATCAAGCGAATCGTTGGGAAGCATGGTGAGCTGATGGACTCCCTTGGTGCCGACTGCGCCCGGATTGGCGGTGGAAAAAGCGATAAAGATGTCTCCCGACCCGTCGCCGGAATAGCTGCCATCACGGCCCAGCCCGAGAGAAACTCTTCTGGCGACGCGCTTGAGCTGCGTCGGAATAAGCGGCGCGTCCGTGGCGACGACCACAATAATAGAGCCGGTGTCGTTGCCGTAAGCGGGGTGCTCGGGAATCTCCTTGCCGACGGGAACGCCGGCAATGCGGAGCTGATCGCGGCGCCCGTAGTTGCATTGCACCAGCACGCCCACGGTATAGCCCCCAGCTTTAGCGTCAAGCACACGCGAGGATGTGCCGATGCCGCCTTTAAATTCATTGCAGACCATGCCGGTGCCGCCGCCGACGTTGCCTTCTTCGACCGGGCCGGAGTGCGCCACGTCGAGTGCATGGAAGGCGTCCTCAGAGTGCACGTGGAATCCGTTGATATCGTTAAGCCAGCCGTCCCATGTCTCCGCCACAACCGGCAGCGACCACCAGTAACCCTCCATGTCGGGAGTGCCGTGCTTCACTTTCCAGCCAATGACGGCGTCGCGGACCACGCCGACACTGTGCGTGTTGGTGATCATGACGGGGCCGTTGAGAAAACCGGAATCCTCAACCCACGTGGTGCCGGTCATCTCGCCGTTCCCGTTAAGCGTGAACCAGGCGGCGAAAACGGCGTCATTACTGGTCTTCCCCCGGGGATGAATCGCCGTTACGCCAGTGCGCACCGGTCCCTTGCCGACCACGAGTTTGCCTTCCCCGGAGATGAGCGTGGTGTCTCCGACCTCGACTCCCTTGACGTCCGTGATCGCATTGTTGGCCCCGGGCGCGCCGTCGAAGGGCACGCCGAGATCGCGCGCCCTCGGCTTGGTTTGGGCCGACCCGGCCACCACGAACATGAGAACAAATGCAGAGAGGACGGCACAGGGTATTCGGTGCTCGGACATGGAGCCTCCAGAGGACGAAGACGAAAAAGTATACAAGGACGGCGCGGAATTGTGTCGTCTTCCGCGATCCCGGGACGAGTGGCCCGCAATCAGCCGCCGACCGTAGCGCCGGCGTGCCGCCAGCGTTACGAATGCCCAGCGCGCTGAGTTACAATCACGGAAGAGTTCCTTCGGAGTGAAGACCATGAACGGCTGGAAAAAAGCAGTAGTAGCGGCCTCGATCGGAGCAGCGGCTCTTCTGTTTATGAAGAAGAAGTATCCCGCAGGTGTGCTGGCCACGGGTTTTGGACTGGCGGTGCTGGCGTCGGAATATCCCGAGAAGTTCGAGAAGGTGCGCCGATCGTTGCCGGATTATTTTGAGCGCGGCATGCAAGTCATGGAGATGGCCGCACGCGCCGGCAAACGGATCACGGAAGCCGCAGGACAGTCGGCCGCGAACGCTTGGGAAGAAATCGGCGGCTGAGAAAGGCGGGCTCCGGTCTTCGGCTGCCGGGCTTCAGCCTTAACCGTTGATTGGTTCGGGCACTCGAAGCTGAATCGCATTCTCTCAAACCCAAGCAGTTTGGCTGAAAGCCCGAAATCCTAAGCCTCGCCGCACCAGCAGTTCCGGAGAATTCCCCGGCAACTCAAACGCATGCACAATCTTCAGCGTCTGCAAATCCACCGCAGACAACAAAGTGTCAAAAAGTCCGAAGGAGGCCGGAAATGAACTTCGACCCGCGCCAGGCGATCTGATAAAGTTTGCCCATGCTGAGCCCCGAGGCGAAACAAAGAATTCAGATTGCCCTGATCCTGGCGATGGCGGTCGCGGCCGTGCGCGTCGGAGTCATTCTTTTCGAGCGGCACCAGGACGAGGTCGACCGCGCCAACAAAACAAAAGCGCAGAACGCCGGCTACTCGAATCCCGATTATTACGTGAACCCCAAGAAGCTCCATCCCTATGACGTGAAGTCGGCGAAGCAGCTAACCGAGCAGCCGGTATGGGCCAAAGAAGGATACAAATACACCTACTATCCCTATGATGCGGCCACCCGGCACGTTGACTTCACGCACGAGGCTGGTTTGTTGCTCCCAATCGAGCGGCTGCAAATCAAAGACGTTATCACGGATATTCCGCACGCAGCTGGAAGCCGCCGCCAGATGATGGCCGTGTTCGAGAAGGACGGCAAGACCTACGCCGTGCCTATCGGCTTCGAAGCCGACGGGCAGTACACCATCTATTCCGATGAAATGCTTTTCGTCGAAGATCCGCACCTGTTGTACAAACACTGGTCCGCGGACATATGGCAAGCCGTGGATCAGCACCAGGTGAAGCCCGGCATGAATGAACTGCAGGCCGATTTCGCCGTGGGCATGGGCGTCCCGGATTCAGGCAGCAGTTCCTACGAAAAAACTGTCCGCTATCCCAACGGCGGAAAGCCGCTCGTAGTGGTCTACCACGACGGAAAGGCCGCGGAGGTCACGCCAGGAACGCCGCCTGCTTAGATATTCCGCTTCCCGCCGGGTTACGATGGCTCTTTCGGCTCAACGACTGACAAGTCGCGCTCCCAGCCCTCGTTTTCCAGTTTGATGTGTTCGATGGCGATCGCGTTCGCGTTGGCGTCCAGATCAGGCAACGCCTGATACTCCGACACCCAGCAACGGTAGACCTTATAGGAGATCACCAGCTGATCTGCTTCGTTGTAAAAGTCAATCACGATATCCTTGCGAAAATCAGCGAGCGCAACTTCCGGATTTCCTTCGAGCGCCCACACTTTATTCGCCCAGTTCGCGAACGCAAGGTCTTGAGTGAGGCCTCGTTCCAGGGTGATTGCGTCGAACTTAGTTCGACCGGGAGATTTGTGGCTCGTACTCGGGTCGCCACCCTCCCTGTTCTCCACGACTTCAGACGAACGTCTCAGCCCACTCACTCGGTTCACGCCGACGATGTAGGCCCCGTCCCATTTCACTCTGAATTTAAAGTTCTTATAGGGATCGAGGCGAGTCGGATTCACCGTAAATTCCGCCATACAACCTCCCGCTCAACCGACTATTTCACTCCCGCCAGCGCCTTCGCGACTTCCGCAATGTCGGGCACTACAGGGATGTCGTAATTCTTGTGCCAAGCGAGTTTGCCATCGCGATCGATGATGGAGATGGCCCGGCCGGTGATGCCTTTTTCTTCCAGGTACACGCCATATTTTGTCGCAACCGCACCCTTGGGATGGAAGTCGGCGAGCAGCGGATAGTTAATATGCATCTTTTCCGCATAGGCCTGGTGCGACCAAACGCTGTCCACGCTAACGCCGAGAACCTGCGCGTCGAGCTGCTCAAACTGCTTCATGTCGTTGACAAGGCAGGCATGTTCCTTGGTGCAAACCGGACTCCAATCCAGCGGATAGAAAACCAGCACCACACGTTTCTTGCCGCGGAAATCGGCCAGCTTCACTTCCTGCTGGTTCTGATCCTTCAAAGAAAATTCAGGTGCGTGCGCGCCGACCGATGCTGACATAATGCCTCCATAAAAACCTTCGAATTTAGATAGTCAAGAAACAATGATAACTGACTTCGCCCCTGGAGGTTGTCGCCCCGGCCCTCTGAGAGAACGCCTCCGAGAAGAAGAAGCGAGTCGACTCCGCGCCACGCAACGACTTATTTCACCACCGGCGAATTCTCGTCGGCGGCTTTCGTCTCGTCGGCATGAATCTTGAAGTCGTCCTCGGCGTAGAACGACCGGTGCTGGGCGTCGAGCTGTTTAGGTGTCATCGTGAGCACGAAGCTGTCTTTCTTGCCGGCAAAGCTCGCAGTGTAATCGCCGCGGTTGCCGTTGACCATGCGCTTCGTAAAAGTTCCGGAGTGGACCAGTTCCGCCAGCGTGGTAGCGAAATGGTTGTACTGTTTATTGAACTGGCGTTGTGCGCGCAATACCACCCGCATATACCCCAGCGCCGCGGCCTCCGACTCGGAACGAGCCGGATCTCCTGGAAACTTGGCCTTGTAGGTTGACTCGCCCGGGGTGGTCTGAGCCGGCGAAGCGGCCGACGCATCCTGAGCACCCGCAGCCAAGGTCAATCCCGACGAAAGCGACGCCGCAAGGCAGCACCCCAGCACAACATTCACGAAAATCCGCGACCCGCTCACCGTGGATTCCTGTGCCGATCTCTCCCCACATCCTTGCCCGGAGCGCTGCAATTCCGCCTTCCGTCTCATCGTCAAACCGTTCCAAAGCCTCATCGTCAGTCCTCTCGCCCTCTCTCGCCTGAAGTAACCGGGCCCGAACTGCAGTGCCAAATCGGGCTCAGGAGGGGCTATAACCCTAAATTTCCATGTTACTCCCGTAATTTTCTTCGGTCATCTGTTCTTTCTATTGGCCGCCAATGTATCTATGCTGGATTGAGGAATTCAACTGTACAGGGAAAACTAATGAAAGCAGCAGTCGCTAGAAAACCCATCATCAAAATCGCCGTCGTGGAGAGCGACCCCTTGCGTTTCGTGGGGTTCCGCGCCTTGTTCGACTCCGAACCTGAGTTTGAACTAATCTCCGCGGGATTGCCCGAGATCACTACGTTGCAGAACATCGATCTCATCCTGCTAGGGAACCGTTCCGGCCAGAACCTGTTCGACGTGATGGCCAGCCTGAAGGCCACGCGTCCGGATCTGCGCATTATCGTGACCGGCTCCGGCATCGACGAAGAGACGATTCTGAAGGCGATCGCCTCCGGTGCAAAAGGCTATGTTGACGAAGCCGCTTCGCCGGCGGAGTTTGCGCAAGCCATCCGCATCGTGAATCAAGGATCGGTCTGGGCGCCGCGCCGCGTGCTCTCCATGTTCATCGAGCGCGTGTCCTCCACCCCCGGGCGAATCTTTCCTGCCGGCCGCGTGACTTTCACCGACCGCGAAAAAGAAGTGCTGGAGATGCTGGTCGCCGGCCGTTCCAACAAAGAAATTGGCGCACAGCTGGGAATCGAAGAGCGCACCGTGAAAGCCCACGTAGCGAAACTAATGCGCAAAGTAGGCGTGCAGAACCGCATCGCATTGTCAGTCCATGCGATCACGCATTCACTGGTCACGACGAAGTAACGCAGCTTCTAGCTGCTTCGGATACATTCTCATAAGTGTGGTGCTCGCAAGCGAAATGGGTTCGGGAAGGGCACGGCTTCAGCCGTGCCGCTAATGTCCGAATGGTTGCAGGCTTTAGCCTCTGAGGTGCTCGCCTCAGGTCCAGCCGCCGGCGGAAAGCAATTTCAAAATCGTAACTTCCGGGCAGTGACCTCGGTAATCTTGCAGGATTTTCTGGTCAGACGCATACTCGCCTCACCTACCACAGAACCTGGGAGACGGGGTTGAGAGTGGCGATTAGGGTCACTACTTTCAGCCCCGATTTTTTTGT
>Ga0209115_1000007_pt1 | contig 17692 bp, 14 predicted proteins | sample JacPinW_OM2H0_O2_FD_187967 | JGI IMG/M metagenome (GOLD analysis project Ga0209115, IMG submission 187967) | Forest soil microbial communities from Algoma, Ontario, Canada - Jack Pine, Ontario site 1_JW_OM2H0_O2 (SPAdes) (version 2) | ecosystem: Environmental > Terrestrial > Soil > Boreal... | reverse complement strand
TAACCACCAGAATGGAAGAACTGCGCAAGGAAATGACCGACCTCGCCGCGGCCGCGCCCACGGCGCAAGACCTGATGCAGCAAATGGTCAAGCTGCTGCATGACCGCATGCTGAAATACAACTGGGTCGGCTTTTACCTGCTGGAGCCCGGCGCGCAGCCGCCTATGCTGGGCCTCGGCGCTTTCGAGGGCGCCATGACTCCGCACACGCGAATCCCGCTCAACCAGGGCATTTGCGGCGCCGCAGCGTCGAGCGGCAAAACGGTCGTAGTCGATGATGTAACCAAAGATGCGCGATATCTCGCCTGCTCGCTCGAGACCAAATCTGAAATTGTTGTGCCCGTTTTTGCCCACGGCAAAGTCGTTGGCGAATTGGATATCGATAGCCACTTTCCCGCCGCATTTGCTCCCGACGATCAGAGTTTCGTCCAGCACTGCGCCGCCTTGGTCGGAGCGAAGTTCGAAAAGTCCGGCCGCTGATCGCCCAAAGATGACCGTCTGGAAATGAAAGCCGAAAAATGAACGTCGAAAAAGGCATGGCTCGCACGCCCGAGATCGGCCGGCTATGGCTGAATTCTCCGCCGCTGGAAGTAATCCGATGAAGCGCGTCGTCGCGGCACTGATCCAGAAAGAAGGCAAGCTGCTAGTGTGCCAGCGCACGCGCCACCAGACCATGCCCTTGAAGTGGGAATTCCCCGGCGGAAAGATTGAGGAAGGCGAGCAGCCCCGCGACGCCCTGCGTCGCGAATTGGAAGAAGAACTCGGAATCCTGGCCACCATCGGCGACGAGATCGCCCGCATCCAGCACGAGTATCCCAATGGCGGCAGCGTGGAGCTGCGTTTCTTCATCGTCCGCGAGTATCAGCGGGAAATCGAAAATCGCATCTTCCGCGAAATTCAATGGTCCGGAGTCAAAGATCTCCCCGCCTACGACTTCCTCGAGGCCGACCGCACGTTGGTGAACGACTTAGCCGCCGGAAAACTGCTGTAGCGAGCTTCGGGCTTCAGCCGTTCAAATGCTCCTGCTTGTGTAGGACGGACACTCTCGTCGATCACTCTGGACCTTGATCTTGCATGTTAGGGGCTGGGAAACAAAGTCAAAGGCGACGGACAGCAGTGTCCTTTCTACAAAGATCGACAGCCCATCGAGCGCCCGCCCTACTACCGCAGCGTCCAGAACCACGCGAGCGTCAAGGCGATCATCACACCCGTGGTCAGCCATGCTACCGCGTTGAAAACACGAGTGTTGACGTACTCGCCCATAAGTTCTTTCTTGTTGATGAGCAGCAGCATGAAGATCAGGACGAACGGCAAGACGATGCCATTCACCACCTGCGACAAAACCGCGATTTTCAACAGGGGCAGCCCTGGAATCAGCACCACCGCGCCGCCGGCCGCGATCAGCAGAGTGTAGAGCCAGTAGAACGCCGGTGCTTCGCTAAATTTTTGCCCCACACCGGACTCGAAACCTAATCCTTCGCAGACGGTATAGGCTGTGGAAAGCGGCAAGATCGAAGCTGCGAACAAGGATGCGTTAAACAACCCGACCGCGAACAGAATGTAGGCGTAATCCCCCGCCAGCGGCTTCAACGCCTGGGCCGCGTCCGCCGCGAAGCGAATGTCGTGCACTCCGTGGACATAAAGCGTGGCCGCGCAGGCCACAATGATGAACCAGGCAACGATGTCCGTGAAAATGCAGCCGGTTACTACATCCAGCTGCGAAGCTTTGTAGCCACGTTTGGTGACGCCTTTCTCTACGATCGACGATTGCAGGTAAAACTGCATCCAGGGGGCGATCGTGGTGCCCACAACTCCAATCACCATATAGAGATAGGCCTGCTGACGGAATGACGCCAATTTCGGCAGTGTGACCGTGGCGATGGTGGCGTCTTTCCATGCGGGGTGCGCCAAAACTCCGGCGACAATGTAGGTGACATAGAAGAACGACGCCGCTAAAAATACCTTTTCTACGCTTTTGTACTGTCCTTTCACCACGATCAGCCAGACGATCACGCAACAGACGGGCACGGTCGCGTATCGCGAGAGCCCGAACAGTTCGAGGCTAGTGGCTATCCCGATGAATTCAGTGACGATATTGCCGAAGTTGGTGATCAGGATCCCGATCATCATGAAAAACGTGATGCGGAAGCCGTATTCCTCCCGAATCAGATCACTCAGCCCTTTGCCGGTCACCGCGCCCATGCGGGCACACATTTCCTGCACCACGATCAGGGCGAGAGTGATCGGAATCATGGTCCACAGTAGGAGATGTCCGAATTGCGCCCCGGCGGAGGAATAGGTCAGGATGCCGCCGGCATCATTGTCGACGTTTGCGGTAATGAATCCGGGTCCGACTACGGCAAGGAAGAGCAGGATCCGGGTCTTCGAGCGTCTCAGAAACTTCATGCGCACGTTTCGCAAACATAGGGATAAAACACACGGCCACTGCAAGCGACGCCACAGAATAAACGCACTCGTAGGCTAAGACCAAAGAAAAAGCGGTTGATGAGCAGAAAAAATGGAGGGACGAACCCGTTTGCTCAACCGCGGCGGAAAAGTGGAAGCCGGTGGCCTAAGCCGGATAGCGAGGGAAGCGAGCCAAACGCGCGAGTATCGCGTTGCAAGGAACGCGCCTCTTCGCCTTCGCTCAGAGTTTGTGACTTTTTCGAAGTTGCCAAAAATCGATGCTGCAAACAAGACAACTACGACGACAGAATCGTCGAAAATTCAAAAAAGTCACAAACTCTTCACTAGCGCGACGCAGGGGAACAATCCGAAGGCCGGTTTGGTTACAGCTTTGCCCGGAGCATGCTGATTACGTCGTCTGATGTAATTACGCCGGTCAGTTTGTTGTGCTCATCGACTACGGGCAACATCAGGAGGTTGTATTTGTCGAACAGCTCGGCGACTTCATTCTCGCCGACACCTTCCTGACTCCGTATGAGTGGCTCCTGGGTTAGCGACAGCATGGGCGTAGCCGGGTCTGCGAGGACGATCTTGGCCAGGGGCACCGCTCCGACCAAGGTTCCGTGGGAGTCGACCAGGTAGATGGTGCTGACGGCTTCCACGCCGCCCTCGAAGTGGCGCATGGAATCGACTGCGTTCTGCACGGTAGCCGCGACCGGCAGCGCCAGAAACTCCGTGGTCATGCGGCCGGCGGCGGTTTCTTCGCCGTGTTCGAGGAGTTCGACGACGTCCTGGCGTTCTTCCGGCTCCATCCGCACCAAGATTTGTTCGGTGCGATCTTCTGACAGGTCGCCCAGCAGGTCGGCGGCGAGGTCCGGGCGCATTTCCTCGACGATGTCGGCGGCGCGCCCGGAATCGAGCGACTCGACAATCGACTTCTGTACTTTTGGTTCGAGTTCCTCGAGGGCCTCGGCGGCGACGTCTTCATCGAGCGTCTGGAAAACCGCCTGGCGTTCATCGGGAGCGAGATCTTCTACGATGTCGGCAATGTCGGCGGGATGAAGTTTGGCGAGGCCGTCGTGCGAGATTTTCAACTTCACGCGGCGCGCCGGATCGGTCTCGATCAGATCGACAAAGTTCCAGGGAATGGTGCGCGGCGGAATTCTGCCGAGCAAGGCATGGAGAGCAGCCCGCGGCGCGACTCCGCGCAGCAGGCGACGGACTGCGCCGCGTGCGCCTACATCGACAGAAATTACCCGCAGGACGGCGCGTGCGGACTCGTTTGGCCCCGGCGCTTTCGGCGGATCCACCACGAGGTCGACGTCATTGACGCGGACCACTTTGCGCCCGTTGATGTCGATGACCTGCTGATCGAGCAGATCACGTTCCAGCAGGAATAAGCCTTCCGCGCCGTTCGCGGCTGCCCAGTCCGCCGGGTTGGTTGCGCTCCGCACTCCGCCATTGATGCCGGATACGGCTGCCAGTGGCAGCACGCGATTCCCTGACTTGGTTTTTACGATGAACGACGCGATGCGGGAACGGTCCTCTTGCGGAGCCAGCGTAACTTCGCGCACGCGTCCGCTTGCCGCGCCAGACGGGTCGTATACCGTGGCGCCTAAGAGTTCGCTCAGGGCTAGCATGTTCATCTCGGTAGAGAGAATACGTGAATCAGGGGCCAGGGGCTAGGGGTCAGAAAAGAAGGTGTCAGAAAAGAAGGGGCAGGGGGCAGTGGCCAGCGTTCCGGCCTCCGACTTCATGCTCGACTTCGGATTCGGAGACCTTGTGTCCGGAACTAGTCGGTGGGTCGGCCCGTATAATGGATTGGGTGCGGGCTATTTTCGATATCTTCGGGCAGACGCTGCGGACGCTCTGGGCGCATAAGCTGCGTTCGTTTCTGACTATGTTCGGGATTGCCTGGGGCGTGGGTTCGCTGCTGTTGCTCGTGGGGCTCGGAGAGGGCTTTCGTTCGGGGAACCGCAAGCAATTCGATTCGCTCGGCGAGAATGTGATGTTTATCTGGTCGGGCCGGGCTCCGGTAGTGCAGGGGAGTTTCACGGCCTTGCGGCAGTATTACCTGACGTATCGCGATTACGAGGACATTCTGCGCGAATGCCCCAGCGTGGCGGCGGCTGCGCCCGTGATCCGGCGCAACGACATCCGCGCCGTCAGCGACTTCTTCCAGTCCAGCGGGCAGATCATGGGAGTTCCGGCGATGTTCAGCCAGATTCGTTACTTGCCCATGCACGAAGGGCGCTGGATCAACGATATGGACGATCAGCAGAAACGTCCGGTGATCGTGCTCGGCGATGAGGCGCGGCGGACGATGTTCCTGGGACGTCCGGCGGTGGGCAGCACGGTTCTGCTGAACGGCATCCGCTTTGAAGTGATCGGAACGCTCGCGCGCATCGGCCATGGCGACAACATGAACCAGAATCTGCAGAGCTACGTGCCTTACAGCGTAATGCACGAATATTTCCGTCCCACCAATGTCGGCATCGCTCCGGATGTGATTTCGTTCATCAACTACCAGCCGCGGTCCCGCGCACTGCACGAAAGCGCGCAGCTGGAGGTTCATAAGATCATCGCGCGGAATCATGGCTTCGATCCCAGCAATCTCGATTCCTTTGACGAATGGGACACCATCAAAACGGTCGACCAGATCGGCAAGATATTCGACGCCATGAACATGTTCCTGGGGAGCGTGGGCCTAATCACGCTGGCGCTGGGGGCGATTGGCATTATCAACATCATGCTGGTGGCGGTGGCGGACCGCACGCGCGAAATTGGACTGCGCAAGGCGATCGGAGCGACCAACAACAGCATCATGTTCCAGTTTTTTGTGGAAGGCGCGTTCCTGACGCTGGTGAGCGGAGGACTTGGCATTGCCGGTGCCGCGGGACTGATGGCCGTGCTTTCGGGAGTCGACCTCGGCCAGGGATTCGATCCTCCTAAGCTGGTGGTATCCACGGCTGTGCTGGCGGTGGTGTCGTTGGGAATTGCGGGAATTGTGGCGGGACTTTATCCCGCGCGCCGGGCTGCGCTGCTCGAACCTGTTGAGGCGCTGCGCAAGGAATAATATGCATAACCCTCAGGATGCCCCAGACAAAGCGACCGACAAGAGTGTCCGTCCTACACGGGCCGATGATAGAACCATCGAGACCGAAGTGGCTGATATGGGGCACGATTCGGCCGCACATTCTGCTGCAAACCGCCGAAGACGCTTCGAATTGCCGGCGTTCGCCGCCTACGGCGATCTGTTGACGCAGGCCTATTCGGCCATGCGCCACGACTTGCGTAAGACCTTGCTCACGATGGCGGGGATGGCCTGGGGCATCGCTACCGTGGTGCTTCTGCTGGCCTATGGCAACGGCTTTGCGCACGCCATTGAGGCGATCTTTGAAAGTTTTGGGGCTACGGCGGTCGGTGTTTTTCCGGGCCGCACTTCGCAGCAGGCGGGGGGAAACAAGGCTGGAGTGCTGGTCCGCTTTACCAGCGATGATGTCGAACTTCTGCTGAATAATATTCCCCTGGCGAAGCACGTGGTGCGCATGGGACAGAAGGATTCGACGGTGCAGAACGACAACCGCTCGTTTACGTTCCCCGTGATGGGCCTCGATCCGTCGATCCAGCAAATCTGGAACCTCGATATCGAGGAAGGGCGTTTTCTAAATGACGCGGACAACATGCAACACGGCCTGTACGCGGTCATTGCTTCTGAAGCGCGGGACAAACTTTTTTCAGGGATGCCGGCGGTGGGACAATCCATTCGCATCGACGGAGTGACGTTCGAGGTGATTGGAGTTGGCAAACCGAGAATGCAGGAAAGCGACAGCGACGACAATCGCGCCGTCTATATCCCTTACAACTCCCTGGATGTGCTCAAGGACAACCACTACATCGACGGCATGTGGCTGGATTCGGCCGGCCTGGACCACGACAAGATGGCGAAAACGATTCGCGATTCCCTCGCTGCCGCGCACGGTTTCAAGCCGGACGATCCGCGCGCCGTTTTTGTGTTCGATGCGCAGAAGCAGCTTTCGCAGTTCAGCATTATCTCAACCGCGCTGAAAGTTCTGCTGGCCTTCATCGGGACGGTGACGCTGGGCATTGGCGGCGTGGGCCTGATGAACATCATGCTGGTTTCTGTGACGCAACGCACTCGCGAGATCGGCGTGGAAAAAGCGCTGGGGGCGCGGCGGCACGACATTCTGTTTCAATTTCTTTCCGAAGCGATGGTCATTACCGCCGCCGGCGGTGTTCTTGGAATCGCTCTGTCGTACGCTGTTTCGTTGGCCGCGGGACGCCTCACGTTCTACAGCGCGCTGGCCAAACACGCCGAGGCTGCGGACATTCGGCTGATTGTTTCACCTGGCATTCTGATTGTGGCTACGGGCATTCTGGCCGTGGTGGGTGTGGTCAGCGGCATGGTGCCGGCGTTGCGCGCGGCGAACCTTGACCCTATTGAAGCTCTGCGGTACGAGTAGGGCAGGAGGGCGTGTTGCACAGCGCTGCGCCGCTCCTTTTGTCACGAGTAGGGCCCTGACCGGATGGAAAGCCCGGTGCTATTCTTTTTCTGATGTCTGATTCCATCCTGACTCTCGCGGCGCCTCCGGCTGATGCTCGCATTGCTTACGGGTCTGATCCGAATCAGTTTTTCGATTTGCGGCTGCCGAAAGACGAACTCGCTAAGAACGATCGGACTAAGAAGGAGAGGAGATTCAAGAGCGGTTATCCTCTCGTCATCAGCATTCACGGTGGCTACTGGCGCGCCGAGTACAACCTGGAGCACACGGGCCACCTATGCGCGGCGCTGACCAGCAAGGACCTGGCAACCGCCAATCTTGAATACCGCCGCGTGGGAAACGAAGGCGGAGCTTGGCCCAACACGTTCGCTGATATCCGCAGCGCCTACAACTTTCTTCTGCAACATGCGAGCGAGCATAATCTTGATCCGCAGAAGTTCCTCATCATCGGCCACTCTGCCGGGAGCCAGCTCGCGCTCTGTCTGGCAGGCCATGAGCCGGGCGTGACTCGGGTTGTCTCCCTGGCGGGCGTCGTCGATCTGCAACGGGCCTACCAGTTGCATCTTAGCAATGATGCGGTTGTCGAGTTCCTGCGCGGCACACCGGGCCAGGTTCCGGACCACTACCGCGAAGCGGATCCCATGCAGCTTGCGATTCCTCGGGCCCGGCAGTGGCTGGTTCACGGCTCGGCGGACGATATTGTCCCGCCTCGGTTCAGCCGCGATTACGTAACCGCCAAACAAAATCGCACCGGCAAGGAAAAAGAAGACGTGCACCTGCTGGACATTACGGCCGCCGATCATTTCGATCTGATCGACCCGCGAACGCTAGCGTGGAAGCAGGTCGAGCAGGCCGTTCTCGGACTCGTGAATCCCTTATAATCGTCCGTCGATCATCGTCCGTCATCCCGGGAGAATGCCTTGCCCTTCGACGACCTCCGCCAGTGGATCGCCGCGCTCGACCGCGCCGGCGAACTGAAGCGCGTAAAAACCGAAGTCGATCCCATACTAGAGATCGCCGAAATCACCGACCGCGTCTCGAAAAGCCGTGATGCGAAAGGCATCGCCGGCGGTCCGGCGGTTATTTTCGAAAACATCAAGAGCCATCCAGGAGCCAGAGTTCTGATCAACCAGTTCGGCTCCGAAGCCCGCATGAAGCTGGCTCTCGGCGTCTCGTCGCTCGACGAAATCGCCGACCGCATTCGCGTTTTCATGGACGTCAAATCTCCGCAGGGCATCCTGGACAAAATCAAAATGCTTCCCATGCTGGCCGAGATGGGGAAGTTTTTTCCTAAGATCGTTGCCACCGGTCCCTGCAAAGAAGTGATCAAGCACGAGAAATTTTCTTTGCTCGATTTTCCAATTTTGCAATGCTGGCCGCAAGACGCTGGCCGCTTCATTACTTTGCCCTGCGTGACCACGCGCGATCCAAAGTCCGGCAAGCGCAACCTGGGCATGTACCGCATGCAGGTGTATGACGAGCGCACCACGGGCATGCATTGGCAGCGCCAGAAAATCGGAGCCGAACATTACCGCGAAGCCCTGCGCCGAGCCGCGGACAGAAGCGGAAATAGAGCGGCCGCATCCCGCGCTGCGGTGGACATCATGGCCCGCAGTGCGGGCGGCTCGGTGCTGGCCGAGGGCGACCGTCCTTCCGGGAAAATGGAAGTCGCAATTGCCATTGGGACCGACCCTGCCGTCACATTCTCGGCCATCGTCCCGGCGCCGCCTGATGTCGAGGAATATCTGATCGCGGGCTTCCTCCGTGGAGCCCCGGTTGAACTCGTCAAGTGTGAAACCGTCGACCTGGAAGTTCCGGCCTCGAGCGAGATCGTGCTTGAGGGCCACGTTCACCTCGACGAACTCCGCACCGAGGGCCCGTTCGGCGACCACACCGGCTTCTACTCGCTGGAAGATCTTTATCCTGTGTTTCACCTCAGCTGCGTCACCCACCGCAAAGATCCCATCTACGCCACGACGATCGTCGGAAAACCGCCGCAAGAAGATGCGTACATGGGAAAAGCTGTCGAGCGCATTTTCCTGCCGCTGATGAAACTGACCATCCCGGAACTGATCGACGTCAACTTGCCCATCGAGGGCGTGTTTCACAACTTGATGATCGTGTCGATTAGGAAGTCGTATCCGGGACAGGCGCGCAAAGTGATGAACGCGATCTGGTCGCTCGGCCAGGCCATGTTCACGAAATGCGTCATCGTGGTCGACGAGGACGTCGACGTGCAGAATCTCGCCGAGGTCACGCTCAAGGCGTTGAATCACATCGATCCCGAACGCGATATTCAATTCACGCTCGGCCCCGTCGACTCGCTCGACCACGCCTCCCGCCTGCCGAATTACGGATCGAAGATGGGCATCGACGCCACGCGCAAGTGGGCGAGCGAAGGCTTCACGCGCCCGTGGCCGGACGAGATTTTGATGGACGCGAAGACCAAGGCGCTCGTGGATGGCAAGTGGAAGGATCTGGCAAAGGAGTTAGGGATTAAGTAGGCGGGACTGCTTCGGCGGGCTTTGCGCCGCCAGGGCTTGCGTCGACGACGAGTCGGTAAGCTTAGATAGAGGCCGGGGCGGGGATGAAAACGGCACGGGCGAGGCGCCCGTTGGCCACACGATCTGGGCTGGCGCAGGGTTATGCTTTCGGCTCGTAGCCGCGGCATTGCAGCACCGGCAGGCGAGGGTATTTCGGGAAACCTGGATCGCCAGCTGAGCGCTCACACAAGTAAAACGTCGTCCCGCGGTCCGACTCCACAAGTCGCATGAACCGGCAGTCCGCGCACAATCCGATTCGATTGCGCCCACTGCCCTGATCCTGGACCGTATTATCGTCTTCTGTGGACACGCTGCATCCTCGAATGCCGCCAAACGGTACGGGGACTGCCCCTTTCGGTATACTAATCGGGTATGCCGGTCTTGAAGAATATTGCCGCGATCGCTAAGGGCATGAGCATCACGTTCATGGAGATGTTCCAGCCGACGACCGTGGAGAATTATCCCGACGGCAAAGGGCCGCTCAAGGGGGCGCGCTTTGAAGCGCGGTTCCGCGGAGCGCACGTGTTGCAGCGCGACGAAAATGGGCTGGAAAAGTGCGTGGCCTGTTTTTTATGCGCGGCTGCTTGCCCTTCCAACTGCATCTACATCGAAGCTGCTGAGAATACCGCCGAACGCCGTGTCAGTGGCGCGGAGCGCTATGCCAAGGTTTACAACATCGACTACAACCGCTGCATCTTTTGCGGTTATTGCGTAGAGGCTTGCCCGACCGATGCGATTACCCACGGGCACGGGTTTGAGCTGGCCAGCTTCAATGCCAGCAATCTGGTTTACCGCAAGGAGCAAATGTTGGCCCCCCGGCCAGCACACATGGGGGCCAACGTGGTGTTCAACCAATCCGACGTGGATGGTGGCGCGCCCGCGCAGTTTGTAGCAGGGAGTTAACGCTTCGAGAGAGGTTCAACGTTGAGCGCGAGATCGACCAGGGCGGGCGTTTTGATTTGCTGGGCGATCAAGAAATCTGGCTGCAGAATTTACAGAAACTCCGCGAGGTTTACCGCAGCGTCGGCGCAAAAGGGATCGTTCGATTACGCATGATCCGCCTTTGGCTGATCATGCTTCGCTCCGGGTGACAGTACTTTAGGCAACCGTACTTTACGTGATAATACTTTAGACGATAATACTTTTAAGATTAGCCCTTGTCCGGCAAATTGGTTATCTAATTAGTCATCCCGCTTGTGCTGCCGACCTGCCATCCCCTGTTTCATGATTTTACAAATCCCAGACATCGTTTTGACAAACGGGCGCGAATGGTCGGGCATCCTAGCTCGCAGATCCAGACTTAAGCGGTTGCTTCACGGTGCCGCCAAATCGGGATCGCAGTCTTCACGCCCTCTATCGGGGGAATGAGGGAAAATGGGCGCTCGTACCGCAGGGGGTGCGAGCGCCCGTTTTACGTTACGGCGCACTCATCCATCCGCGGCGGGTGCGCGTCTTTCACTGCTTGGTAAGCGCCCGGGAATTCCGTCCCAGCTCAACTGTTACAATCCGTGGTACCAAACAGGACAGCGGTTTCTTTCTTGCCCAGCTGTGCGCAGCGTCGCAGGGCGGAGTGAGGATGAAAAACGTCCTGCAGGAACCTAGATCAGCGCCATGAAATGTCCTTTTTGCGGATTTGCCAATGACAAGGTCGTCGACTCGCGCGAGAGCAAAGAGGCGGAGTCGATCCGGCGGCGGCGAGAGTGCCTGAAGTGCGGCAAGCGCTTCACGACCTACGAGCGCATCGACGAAATTCCTTACATGGTGGTGAAGAAAGACGGGCGGAGGGAGAAGTTCGACCGGCAGAAAGTTTTAAATGGTCTGCTTCGCGCGTGCGAGAAGCGGCCCGTCCCCATCAGCAAACTGGAGCAGATTGTCAACGAAGCCGAATCGTTCGTGATCGAATCAGCCGAGCGCGAACGCAAGACCAGTGAACTGGGCGAACTGATTATGAACCGGCTGCGGCGCTATGACAAAGTGGCTTATGTGCGCTTCGCTTCGGTCTACTTGGATTTCAAGGATGTGAAGGAATTCATGAACGAGCTGAAGGATTTGGTGAAAGCTAAGGATGTGATCGAGGCTGGCAAGAAGGTCGCGGGAAAGGTTTAGAGGCTGTCCCACAAATGCTCAGCGGCGGGCCACGAGGGAAACCTCAGAGGCTCAAGCCCGTGCGTTTGTTGGCTCGTTACGGCACGGCTGGAGCCGTGCCCTTCCCGAAACATTTATGGGAAGCCTCCAAGTCCGCAGCGGACCCTCGACAGAATGATGGTAAGTGTTACCTATAAGGACCGCATTCATGAGTCATAAAGTAACTTTGATCCCCGGCGACGGCATCGGCCCCGAAGTCAGCAAGGCCACCGTCCGCATCCTGGAAGCAACCGGGGTGAAGTTCGAATGGGAAACGTTCGCGGTCGGGGCGGAAGCCTATGAAAAATCCGGCGAATACATTCCCAAGGAAGTGATCGAGTCGATCGAGCGTACGCACGTGGGGCTCAAGGGGCCCGTAACAACCCCGGTGGGCGGAGGTTTTTCGAGCATCAACGTTGCGCTGCGCCAGAAGTTTGAGCTGTATGCCAACTTTCGTCCGATTCGGAATCTGCCGCATATCCCCACGCGCTATCCCGACGTCGATCTCATCATCGTGCGCGAGAACACCGAGAGCTTGTACTCCGGGCTGGAGCATGAAGTGGTGCCAGGCGTGGTGGAGAGCTTGAAGATCATCACCGAGAAAGCGTCCACTCGCATTGCTCGTTTCGCGTTTGAATATGCGCGCAAGAATCAGCGTAAGAAAATCCACGCGATTCACAAGGCCAACATCATGAAGCTGTCGGATGGGCTATTTCTTCGCTGCTGCCGAACCGTAGCCCAGGAATATCCCGAGATCACCTATGGCGAGCACATTGTGGACAACACTTGTATGCAGCTGGTGATGAATCCGTATCAGTACGACATGCTGGTGATGGAGAATCTGTACGGCGACATTATTTCCGACCTGTGCGCGGCATTTGTCGGCGGCCTGGGATTTGTGCCCAGTGCAAACCTCGGCGATCACTGCGCGATTTTCGAGGCTGTTCACGGTTCAGCTCCGGACATCGCGGGGAAAAACATAGCGAACCCTACCGCCCTGCTGCGGTCGGCGTTGCTGATGCTGCGGCATCTGGGCGAGCACGAGGCCTCAACGCAAATTCGCAACGCTCTCGAACACGTCTATCGGCATCCCGAAAAACTCACACGCGACATTGGCGGCAAGGCTGGCACATCCGAGTTCGCCGATTATGTGATTGAGCAAATCTCGAACGCGAAGACGCACGCCTGAGTTGCGCCGACCGCGGCCGGTCTCTCGTCTATCTGATCAACCTCAGATCAGCGACGCTTCAGCGCTTCCAACTCTTCCAGCGTTCGCGGCCAGTCGGAACCGAGCAAGCGCGATAAGCCGCGGTCTGCAAGGACTTTGCCGCCGGTCTGGCAGCGCGCGCAATAGTTCGTTTCTTTGTCGGCATAGCGAATCCGCAAAACTTTCTCGCCACATCGCGGGCAAGGCTGACCGAAGCGCCCGTGGACGGCCATTCCTTTGCGAAACGCGGTCACCTTTTCTGGAAAAGCCGATTGTGCTTCATCCCGCAGGCGAGCGATCCACAACTGCAGCGTTTCCCTGGTGGCTGCAAACAATCTTTCCCACTGCTGTGGGGTGAGCTTTTGCGTGAGCGTGAGTGGCGACTGTTGCGCCGCGTGCAGAATCTCATCGGAATAGGCGTTGCCGATACCGCTGAGCAGGCGTGGATCGGTGAGCGCACGCTTGAGCGTGTGGTTTTCAGCCGAGAGCACGGCGCGAAATGAATCAAGGTCCGACTCGAAGACGTCGATTCCTCCGGCGTCAAAAAAAATCAGGTTCGCTTCACCGCCGACGAGATGCAGCGAAGCGCGACGCTTCGCCCCAGCTTCGGTGAGAACCAGCGAGCCATTGGAAAAATCGAACGCTGCGAGATTCTGACGGCCTGCTAACTTCACATTCGGGCTGCGCCAGTGCAGCCGTCCGGCAATCATTAAGTGCAACACCAGCCAGATGCCGTCGTCGCCGTCGTCGCTCATGCCAATGGCGATGCGTTTGCCGACGCGACGCAATTTTTTCACACTGCGACCTTCGGCGCTTGCCAGCGGAGGCTCGACCGTTCGCAGCAGAAAAGGACTCGCCAAACGGATTCGCGTCAACACTTGACCGACGACGCGCGATTCGAGCGCAGTGATGTAGGCGGAAATATCGGGCAACTCCGGCATAGATATCAGATTGCACGGCGGCGAACGGATTTGGCAACTCGCGAAATTCTTCGCAGAGCTGTACTCCGCCATTGACTCTCGCCGCGGATGGGAGTACATTCGCCCGTTCTGGGGAATCAGGAGAAATGTCGCGCACATCACGGCGTGTAGGGATAGTTCTATTCCAGCTGGGCGGACCGGATAGCCCGGAAGCGATCGAACCTTTTCTTTACAATCTCTTTTGCGATCCCGACATCATTGATTTTCCCTTTGCCCGCATCGGGCGCAAAGCGCTCGCCAAGCTGATCTCCACCACGCGCGCGCGCAAAGTGCAACATCACTACGCAACCATTGGAGGATGCTCCCCCATCCGCCGCAATACCGAGCGGCAGGCGCGGGCTCTCGAGTTCGAACTGAATCGCCTGGGCGTGGATGCCCGTTGTTTCGTGGCCATGCGTTACTGGCATCCCTTCACCAGCGAGGCCATCGCCAGCGTGCGGCGAGCGGAGTGCGACGAAGTCGTGCTGCTCCCCCTCTATCCGCAGTATTCCTCGACCACCACAGGATCCAGTCTGAACGAGTGGCGGCGGCTGTTCCACGGCAATGTAAGAGTCGATTATGTCGAGACTTTCTATCGGAACACGATGTATCTCGACGCGGTCGTGGAGAAAATCGAAGAGGCCTTGCGCCGCTTCCCTTCGCCCGAACAGCCGGAGATTGTTTTCAGCGCGCACAGCGTTCCAGTATCGGTGATTCAGAAGGGCGATCCTTACCAGCGGCAGATCGAGACCACCGTGCAGTTGCTGATGGAGCGCGGACGGTGGAGCAATCCTCACCGCCTCTGTTACCAAAGCAAGGTGGGCGCAAGCAAATGGTTGCAGCCTTCCCTGCATCAGACATTAAATACGCTGGCCGCGGAACGGGTTCGCGAGGTGTGCATAGTTCCCGTAGCGTTTGTTTCGGACCACGTAGAAACGTTGGCAGAAATCGACCACGAGGCACGCGAGCAGGCACGGCGGTTGGGCTTTACGCAATTTGAAATGAGCGCGGGGCTGAACGATTCGCCGAAATTTATATCCGCTCTCGGCCAGATCGTGTTGCGGGCCATGGGTGGAAAAGCACGCCAGTTTATTTCAGCGGATCATGCAGAATCGCGGCGAGAATTGGCCGCTCCGGAATATATGGCGGCTGCGGGTTTGGATTAGGAGCTAACAGTTATCAAAGCGCAGGAGGAGACTCATGGCGGAACCGGAGGCCGGTAAGGTCAATCCGAATCCGGAAGCAGCGAAACCCGCTGCCAAGGCCGCGGTGGATGCCACGAAGTATGTGGGCACACCGGCGGTAGGAACTTCGAAGGCAGCCGCGTCGGCGGGCGTGGGCGGAACAGTGCCATTCACGGAGGTCGACCGGCGGCGGCGCCGTTTTGTCTGGACATTGGTAACCGGCTTTCTGACCGCGTGGTTCATCGCATTCTTTCGTTTCTTTCTGCCTCGCACTCTTTTCGAACCGAACAGCGTTTTCAAGATTGGTTATCCCTCGGAGTTCGCGCTGGGGGTTGACACGAAGTTTCAGCAGAGATTTCGCATCTGGGTCGATCGTACTCCCGACCGCGTGTTCGTGATCTACGCGCGCTGCACTCACCTTGGCTGCACGCCCGACTGGAAGCCGAGCGAGAACAAGTTCAAGTGCCCTTGCCACGGCAGCGGTTACGACAGCGAAGGGATTAATTTCGAGGGACCCGCGCCGCGTCCTATGGACCGTGCACACGTGGAGTTGGCGCCCGACGGACAAATCATTGTGGACACGTCGCGGCTCTATCAGTGGCCGAAGGGGCAGCCCAGCAAGTTCAACGATCCGGGAGCATTTTTGACGGGAGTGTAAAACGATTGATGGAATGACTCATGGATTCATTGAGTCAATTCTGATCTCAGGACTCATATGGCTGACGAAAATAATCCGAGCGGCACGAACGGGAAAAATGGCAAGGTGGGGCTGGTCGAGCGGGTCACCACCGGCGTCAAGGAAGACATTCAGGCTCTTAAGACTGATATCCCCGCGAAAGCGAAGGAACAGATTGAGGGGTTGAAGGATCCGACCAAGACGCAGGTCTACACCTCGATATTCCGCCACAAGCATGACGACACGCCGCGAAACCGGGCGCTGGGCGTGCTTTCCAACGTGTTCCTGCATCTGCATCCGGCCAAGATCAATCGCGACGCAGTACGCTACAGCTACACCTGGGGCATGGGCGGGATCACGTTTTATCTGTTCATCATCCTGACCTACACCGGCGTGCTGCTGATGTTTTATTACCACCCCAGCAAAGTGCAGGCGTTTCGCGATGTGCTCTACCTGGAGCACGATGTTCCGTTTGGCAAGATTTTGCGGAACATGCATCGCTGGGCCGCTCACCTCATGGTAATCGGCGTATGGCTGCACATGTTCCGCGTGTTCTTGACGGGTTCGTACAAAAAACCGCGCGAGTTCAACTGGAACATTGGCGTGCTATTGCTGGTGTTTACGCTGCTGCTTTCGTTCACGGGATATCTGCTGCCCGACGATCAACTGGGATTCTGGGCCGTCACAGTCGGCACGAACATGGCGCGCGCCACGCCGCTGCTGGGGCATGAAGGTCCGTTCGGCTCGATGCTCGGCATGACCCCGTATAACGACGTCCGCTTCGGGCTGCTCGGCGGATCGATTGTGGACGCGAACGCGCTGCTGCGCTCTTACATTTGGCACTGCATCGGAATTCCGATCGTGGCTTCGATATTGATGATTGTGCACTTCTGGCGCGTACGCAAAGATGGCGGCATCTCAGGACCGGCGCAAGTGATGCTCGAGGCCGAAGGCGACAAACCGCGGCGCGGTCCGAAGGCGGCAGGAGAATAACCAGCTCATCCGTAGAGACGTGGCTTGGTACGTCTCGGCTGGCGGCAGTGCGAATGATGGTCGGAGAGACGTAGCAAGCTAGGTCTCTACAGGGAAACTTTATGGACTGGCGACAACTTTGGGAAATCTGTTCGGCCCCGGATAACGTGCCCATAGTGGGCTTGATCCCCCTTCTCTGCTTCTACATTTATCTGGCGTGGAAGCAGGCGCATGCCAACGACCAGTTGATCGAACAACTCGAAGGCGATGCCGCGCTGGCCAAGACGCATCATCGCAAGACTTGGCCGTTCAAACCCGGTTGGCAAAAAGAAGTGCACGTCTGGCCGTTTCTGCTGCGCATCGAATTTCTCGCCGCCATCATTGTCACCATCATTCTGATGGTCTGGTCGATCACGCTGAACGCTCCGCTGGAAGAACCCGCGAATCCTAACCTGACGATGAATCCCGCCAAGGCCCCGTGGTATTTCCTCGGACTGCAGGAGATGCTGGTTTATTTCGATCCCTGGATCGCCGGTGTCGTGATGCCGACCATGATCATCATCGGGCTCATGGTGATCCCGTACATCGATACGAATCCGCTGGGCAGCGGTTATTACACGTGGAAGCAACGCAAATTTTCCATTGGAACATTCATGTTCGGTTTCGTCATCCTGTGGGTCGCGATGATCATTATTGGGACGTTTATACGCGGGCCCGGATGGCAGTGGTTTTGGCCGGGGCAAACGTGGGATCACAACCGGCTGATCTACGAGGTGAATCGCGATTTGCCGGACCTTTTCGGCATCGCGTCAAACCTGGGCAAAGCCGTCTTCGGTGCGATCGTGGTCGGCGGCTACTTGTTGCTGTACGCCCGCCACCAGCCGCTCAAGGTGCTCGTAGACACCACCATCGTTCACGCGGACGGCAATTACCTGCCGGTGTTTCTCGCCTCCTCGCTCGCGGCGATGTTCTGTTACTACGGATTCGAGGCTTGCGGCGACGTGGCCGAGGAAACGCCCAATGCGAGCCGCATGATTCCGAAAGCCATGCGCATGACCATCTACGTCGGCGGCGGCGCGGCGATGTTGGTTTGCCTGGC
>Ga0209115_1000006_pt1 | contig 20269 bp, 36 predicted proteins | sample JacPinW_OM2H0_O2_FD_187967 | JGI IMG/M metagenome (GOLD analysis project Ga0209115, IMG submission 187967) | Forest soil microbial communities from Algoma, Ontario, Canada - Jack Pine, Ontario site 1_JW_OM2H0_O2 (SPAdes) (version 2) | ecosystem: Environmental > Terrestrial > Soil > Boreal... | reverse complement strand
GAAGCCGGACGTGTGCCCGGTATGTTACAGCGATAATCGCCTAACGAACTGGTGTGCGTCTACTGAGCACCGAATTCAGAGACTACCGCCGCACCCTATCAAAGCAGGATGCATTAAATGTTCGCATCCTTGGCACTCCTCTCCTCGACCCTCCCAGCCTTCGGAATTAACCCCCAAGCCGGGATGGCTGGAACGCCAAGGCGAACGCGCGGCAGAGAATGTCGCGGGGATCGAGGAAGTACTCTCTCGACCCTCCCAGCCGCCCGCAGGGTCTCGCGTGATTCACTGCGTATCGCATCGTTATACGGGGCCGCTGCCCTGTCCTGAATGCCAGCCGCCAGCGGAGCCAACAGAATATTTGACTCCCTACCAAAGAGACGCGAAGCGATGGTGGGAGCAAGGGAGAGATGCAGTGATTGCAGCGACGGTCGAACGCATTTCATTCATGACGGATCGCCAGATCGAAGAATCGACCGCCGATGAAATCATGGAACCAATCCGCACTCTCCAGTTCCCCGGCGCTGCGGCTCTCCGGCCAGAAGTTCCTTGTGCAGTGTGCGGAAGCAACATGAGGCGGGAGGAATTGGGTTGGTACTGTGATTCTTGCCAGTCTAGGCGATGGACGATACAACCGTCATGTGACATTAAGGAATTTTATCTGCGCTACACGCCGCAGAATCCGTTCGACTCGCTTAATCCTAAAGACTTCGTGCTGGAATTCGCGGGTGCTTGGGCTGAGTACCGCCTGCGAGAACAGAGAGCACCCGCATCGCCCAGCGCCACAGGAGAGCCACGAAAGGAGGTGATGCCCAATGACGGCACCGGGACCATCCCAGAAGCCATTTCCACAGGATGTGATATAGCGGGGGACGCATCCGCACAAACACGCACCACAGGGGAGCAAGCGCATAAATTAACCGACGAAGAGTTCGGTCTAATGGTGGATATGCGTGACGCAGCAATAGCGTATACAGAGCAGCATCCGCCACCGTTCGATAAGAAGTTTTACAAGGTTAACGGTGTACGCGGAATGATGGCAGATTTCGCCGGACATATGATTTTGGAAGACCGAAAATCGCGTGCTGAGACGGCGGAGACGCAGCTTGCCGAGGCCCACAAGGAAATTGGCATATTGGAAAACAATGCTGTCGAAGAAAGTAGGCTAACTGATCGGTTGCGCGAGTTGGCCGATCAGCGGGGAGCGGCGCTGCGGAAGTTAGTAGGTGAAGTAGATACATATTTGGATTCCATGCACACCGACCCGAGCGTATTGCGGCGGGAAGCACGATTGGCTGAGGCTCCGGCATCCGCGCCAGCCAAGGAGGAACCAAAGAATAGTACACATACTAAGAATAATAAGACTTAAAGTATTGTTAGATAAGACGCATCGGGTTAAAACTAAGTCTTTACTTTTACGTATTGGACACATATACTTAAGTGGAAGTAAAAATTCCGTGTAAAAGGAAAACTCATGCCACAAAAATCACAAGAGAATATGAAAGGTACATCCCCTAGTCCACTCATTCAGCGAGTTGTAGATCAGAGCTGGGGGCAGCAGAATCAGAATCACACAGATGCACAAGGTGCTATTGCAGATCAGTTCAACACTCATCCGGTTGCTCCCGGAGATACCAAAGCAACGAAGTAATTCCTAGAAGGAGAATAAGTATGATGAGTATCCAATTCCAGTTGAGGTACTATCATGCAAGTAAGCAAAAGAGCATTAAGCGCCAAAGAACGTGGGCGCAAGGGCGGATTAGCTACAGCTAAGAATGCTACCCAGGATTTCCTAGAACGTAGATCGTCCGCAGCAGGATCAGCAACCAGAGATAAGTACGGTACAGGCTTCTACAGATACCTCCGCTCCAAGCGTCCAAAGATTAAGTCCACAAGAGAAAAAGTCCAAGAAGTAATTCGTACAATAATCCCCACAACAGAACCTATTCCAGAAACAACGGTAGATTTAATTACCGCAGCCGCCAAAACGATTAGTTAAAAAGGATTCCATATGTCTATTCTCAAGGATCAAGAAGATATATTGAAATCAATCGAGCGAAGCCTACAACGGTATCACAATGAAGAAGAAAACTATCCCAATACTAACTTTAATTTATTTACCGATTTATTTGAGTACATTTCGCTGGAAAAGAAAGCAAATGCATTACGTAGAAAATACGACGCATTTCAGTTAGATATTGAAATCTGTAAAGTACAAAGAAAAGATGAATTATTGCCAGCTTTACTTGTACAACGAGATGAAGTAATGGAAGAATTGAAAGGATTTTAAAAAAGTAGTGTCCAAAGATAAAAAACAAGTAAGCGAAGAAGAACTCCCGGTTATTGCTCTAGACTACAAACGTAGACCGGCCAAAGAGCAAGGGTTCCAAACTAAAGGCTGGAAGTTCTATATCAGCATTAAAGAATTATTACCAGACTGGTGGGAAGAGTTTAATGGAAGAGTCAGTCGTAAGAGTAATCATCCAGTACATCCTAAGTACAAATCAGTACGCCACTTCGCAAAGCATAAGATTAAAAACACAGAGCAGCGTCAGTGGTTCATATGGATGACGGGTCCCAAGAAGGTATGGGAACAAGAATCTCTCAACCAGAAACGTTATACAGTGCCTTGGCTTGGTGATTGGTATAAAAGGCGATTGAACGGTAGATGGCAGCCAGAAAATAAAGAATACTTCAAGTCGTTGAATTTAGCATTAAGAAGTAACCTAGATAAAAACCAAGCAATACGCGCCACAGCCCCATTCTTAGTAAAGCAAATGATGCGATGGATCAAGTGGGGAGAAAAGATAGACGAAGCATTCGACGGGGAATTATTCGTCAATGACGATCCAGGATCTACAAGAAGTAAAACACGATTCGACTTATACAAGAAAATGCACGATCAGATAGAATCTCGGATTATAGGTATTACTCACGAATGGATGAGAATCCACGGAGTGAATCCTAACGATCCACATGAGATGTGGGATATGGGAACTATCGCTAGTGCAATAGGTCAAAGTTCAGCCGCAGCCGCATTAACTGGATATGCGGCTGGCAATCAGTTAACTATGGATCAAAATAATGGAAATAGTGTGATGCAGTTGAATGGGCAGGGAATAGTTATTTCTCCAGATGCATTATTATTGGCTCAGCATTTAACCAAGCATAGTAATACTTTTAGAAAACCACTACCAGTAACGATAGATGCCGAACCAGAAATGATTCCCGAAGTAAAGAAGAATGGACATGCGAAAACACAGTGAGATCAAAACCATTCGTATTTACAAAAAGATGTTCGACTGGATCATGGTAGTATGCTTTGAGAATCAATGTGCAGAGTCGATAATTATCGAAGGAGTTAAAGGAGAATAAATATATGATATTTATGAGATTATGGTATAAGTTGATTAGTAGGTTATTTAATTATTACGATAGGCGTTTGAACAAAAATATTCCACTAAATTTGGTTGACATATTTTCAAAGTGTCAACTTGATTTATATGAGGTTAGATTTAACGATTGCCTGCTTTCTGTTGACCAAGTCAACATGGTCTTTAGACGTATGAAATTACTTCCCGAACAGAAGATTGCTCTAAAGAACATGCTGTATCAGGCAAAAGTAATGGATGAGGGATATGTACACCACGAAGAAGATGCACATATTACCGGAGTACAGTTCCATTCAGATAAAATAAATCCTAAACTATGGCCGTATGATCCAGTAATTATTGAAAATTCTGAGTGGATGAGTAAAGGTGATCAGGAACCAGAACCGTTCGGCGTACCAGGATTAACCGATACTACGAAATTCGATGGGAACCTAGCACAGCAATTCTCCGCCGTAGTACCCGAACCTAAAGAATCAGTAACGTATACATTCACAAACCCAGGAATTTACGTCTTTAACGGAACAGTAACGAAGGGTAATCTTCCTTTACTAGTACGATCAACTAGAGAAGGGGAATGGGACTGGCAATGAAAAACAGTTTAGATCTATTAACTACAGTATTACCAACATGGTCCGGTAGACATGGTACGCATTACGTGTGCTATAACGCAGATGGTAAGGTACACCGTGGAATACCATACAATGCAAACGATCCAAAGGTAGTAACCAAGCAACTGGAGTTAATGCTTGAGGATGGAATAACGTTAGTAGTAGGAACGTGGCAAGGAATATACGCCACAGCATGTAACAGTAACGCTATTCTATTATCCAGTCTCTGTACACAGTTAGGAATGCAGTTTTGTCTATTGTTAGATCCTTGGTGCGCCAAGCTTAGTGCATCAGGAGCGAATACGAATTACACAGTAAATGTAGAAACATCAGTAGCAGCAGCTAGTACACAAAAGATATTGGAAGCCTCAAGTTACATCCCAGAACACATAATCCTAGACTTTGACACCGGAGCTAATCTCTCACAGTTAGACGCAAAGTTTCCAGGTATTAGTTTTGGTGCTCAAGGATCAGTATTCAGTTGGATAGATATTCCCACCGTAACGGATAGTGCTCAAAGAAACGCCGCAGCAGCAGCAAATTTAAAGTCACAGCATAGTAACCCGAGTATGGTATTCGCCAGTTATTGGGCAAGCTTCAACGATAGTGGAATGCCTCTTCCGCAAGGCGTATCTAGTATGGCAGCATTCCAAGCCGCCGGAGAACAGAGAGATTACAACCAGAGCGTATGGTCCCCTAATCCGAAAAACTGTAGAATACTCGAAAGCTTTGGTGGCCAATTACAGTTGCAGACAATGCAGACAATAAACCCAGCCACAAAGATAATTATGCAGGGTACGTGGAACGATTACGACGAACAGTCTAGTGGGCCAAGAGAAAAGGTACTAGCAGAAGAAAATGGAATTAACTGGAGTGCTTTATGATCTACATTTGGAAATGCTGTATGTGTGAGAAACGAATACAGACTGATTGCGACTTCCACATTAATTCCAGACCGATATGTTGTGAATGTAATGCTGAGATGACGCCTCAAGAAGAAGTAGCTATGACGCCAGAAGAGATTACAAAGTTTGTAGAAGGTATACAGCGTGCAATGTTAAGGCCACAAGACTGGCAGCAACCATGAAAACACAAATAACATTCAACGGTAACAAAAGTCTAGTTATCATCCAGACATCCGTTGCAGCAAAGTCATTTACACAAGTAACGTGTCTGATGTCCGATGAAGAATTCGAATCAGCAAAGAAAGAACGCCCCGATTTAATATTCACCAAAGCAGCAGAGATGCCAAGTGATGGAGACTACATACCAGAATTACCAGTTGGCGGAATAGTAGAAGACGAAACAAAAGGAATAACCGTAACAGGAATGGCCTTACCACACGATCTGGAAGCTAGAGCGAATAAGATACTAGGAATCAAGGAGTAGACATGGGATGGGAACAAGATCAACAGCTACAAAGACTATTAACACTCATACTCCAGAAACAACAGCAGACGTTAAACGCAGTAGAGCAAATAAACATTAGTGGATTACAAGCTAGTATAAGCAAGTTAGCATCTAGTGTTGCAGCAGTACAACTAGATATAGATAACAAAATAAACCAACTCCAGAGCGTGCAAGCAGCTACAGCACAAGATGTGATAACGATAGGGCAAGGTGTAGCACTATTAGTTACCACCCAGACAAATGATTTCACAAGTCTACAAACACAGTTAAATCAAATTCTAAAAGTTCTGATCCCACCCCCAGCTGTAAGTTTTATAGCAACAATAACGTTAGACCCAACCATACAAGGAGAAGATAATATCATGGCAACAAAGCGAGCATTAAGTGCAACAGGTGATATCGTAGTTAACGATGATGGAACATTCACAGTAAATAACACGTTCAAGGACGGGGATGGGTTTAATACAGCCAATCCTGCTGGGCTGGCATTGACCTACACGTCTTCGGATGCAACCCCCGGACCCAGTATCTTCACGCTTACACCCAGCCCCGATACGTCTAGTTGTGCTGGAGTAGTTAATCAAACCACAGCACAAGCCATTGCAGCCAGTGGTGGAACGTTGCCGACGGGTCTTACAATCACGGTAGCAGGAACATGGACTGGTCTGCCTTCCCCGTTGAGTCAGGTCGCTAATCCTCCGTTAGATGTTGCACCAGGAACAGCAAATACGTTTGTGGCCGCAGTTTCAGAACCGTAATAAAGTTTCTGTACTAGGCATGGTGAATGTGGGAGATCCCATTACGGCTTTGTTCGGTTTTCGCTCATGAAACACTTAGTACAGAATAAGTTTTCCGTGGTGGGAAACGGAGAGAACGGGTCTGGGATTCTATCGCGGAACACTCAGGCCCGTTTCTTAAAATACAGACTAGGAGAATATACAATGCAAATACCAGGACATTCTGAATTAAAATTAAATCAAGTACCAGCCCCGAACCATCTACATGGCCGAATTGACGACATCAACTCCAGATTAGTTACGCTTAGAAATCGTTTTGAATCAACGCTGAATGAAGTACGGTCACTTCGTGGAGGAGAAGAAGGCCAAGCTGGTAGTGAACCAAAAGCAATTAGTAATGCCATTCAGGATAAGCTTGCCGATACTAGTCGTCTTGTACTTGAGTTAGAACGCTTAGCCGAGGAATTTATTGACACCGTTGGAAGTCAGGGCTACAAAGAACCAATGAAAGCAGCTCAACTCAGATAGGAGAATACACAATGGAAACAGACAGTCTTAATCCAACAGTAGCATCACAGGAAGATTTAATTTACTATGGTCCCTATGCTTGCGAACGATGCGGTGAGATGATTTGTAGAGTATCCAGAGAACAGGGTGGTGCAGATTATACTTACCCCACAGGACCGATTTATCCCAATACACAGTGGCATAGACACACTTGCTAAAAGGAGAATAATTATGAAGAATTGGTTGTTAAGCATAATCCTAGCACTAGCTACATCCAGTGTAGCACAGAAGATACAGCTGAACGTATTATCCGGAAACCAAGTCGATAGTGCAGCCAAAGCATATCTGTTACCTAATCCAGTCGTTACCGGTGTAACGATGCAAGTCAATTGGGCAGACTTCGACAACGGTCTAGGAACTTATAACTTCACCAGTATAGACGCAGCAATACAACCTTGGATAACAGCTAAGAAAAAGGTAAACCTAGTAGTATGGGAAGTAGCAGATAACGCGACTACGAAATGCACAAACTACGGAGCGAGTAATACAGGTAATTGCTCTGTACCAGCAAACATCTGGACTAAGATAGGTCCAAGTCAGTATGTCAATTGTACGAATCAGTACGGTACGCAAAGAATCCAGAACTACTACAATCCAGTCGTACAACAGAATTATCAGAAAGCAGTCGCAGCATTATTCCTCCATTACCAGTCAAACTCCAGCATAGGATATATTAGACCCGGACTTGGTCATGGAGGAGAATCTCAACCAGGTAGTGGTTGGAACGATATGACTATGCCATGTGGCCAAGCATTCAGTGGAGCATGGAAAGTAAACGAGTCATCTTGGGAAACGTATCTCAAGATGATGCTGAGTAACTTCGCTCTAAATAAAGGCCATATCCAGTTAATGACTGGAATAGTTCCAATGTATGGAAATCAAGTACCCGATTATCTAGCCTCCGTTGCAGCGCCACTGTCAATTGGATTCGGATCGCAGGGTTGGGAAAAGTCAGATGCAGTATGTAGTAAAGCAACGGCAGACTGGTGTAATCTATTCGCCAAGTATCCAAACGTACCACACGAATTGCAGACTCTACTCCAGACATGTGGAGATAATTCATGCACGACTGGATCGCTTACAGTACTCCTGCCGATAGCAGTTAAAGGTGGAGCTACAATCTTGGAAATATACGAAAGCGATTGGCTTACAGCATTCGATCCATCATCTTCAGGATATAAACAATACGGTGCAGCTTACGCTACAGCATTGAAGGCAGTTAACGGAGTATCAGGAGTAAAGTAAATGTTGCATCCAGTCACACTAAATGCACATATAGTCGAATTGCTATGTAGTGGTGTAGGGCCACATACTATCGCTAGGAAGATGAACATACCGGTTCGTACAATTAAAGCTAGGCTGCATAAGATGTACAACGAAAGAGGTATAAAAGACGACGTATGTAAACATGTTCGACTTGCAGTTATTTTGTACGAGGAAAAGTTATGTTCAAATGCAAACTTCCGGTTTACAAAGAACCTAACAGGAAGCTATCCAAAAGAGATTACATTATCATCAAATATGTTGTCGAAGGAATGCAAGATAGAACCATTGCAAAAAACCTTGGAACTACGTACTTGTATGCTAAACGACTCCTGTATGCGATCTTCGACAAAGTTGGTGTCTCAACAAGGCTGGAGCTCGCTTTGTGGTATGTTCATAACAAGCATTTTGGGCTTCTGCCTTCTGCCAATGGTAAACGTACAACCATTACCTCCGGTGTTAACCGTACAAGTAGAGAACAGCCCAATGCCTAATTGTACGAATCAATGCATTATAGGTGCAGTAACGACAAATCCACAGTCGTGTTGGAATAATCCGAGCTACAGTAATCAGACAGTAAATGGTGTAGTATGCGCTTACACATTACCACCAGTATCATCATTACAGAATCCAGTAGGTAAGCCATGATGTGGAAAAGATTAACCTATAAGCAAACCCAAGTAGCGGAATTATTATGTGAGGGGTGTTCAAATGAAGAAATTGCAGATAGGATGGGACTTGCTATACAAACGGTTAAACAACATATTAGGTACATGTGCATTAGATTCCGCATCGAGCGTGAGATATATGACCCGCGTGTCAGACTTGCTATCCTTCTCTCGTATGAAAAGTATCCTCATCTTAAGCCTGATATCGCTAATGTTCCACTCGACTGGATGTTTCGCTCCGTTCTCGACGGAAGCAAAGAAACCAAAAACTCCAGACGCACCAGCACAACCAATGGCAGCAGTAGTCGTAAATCACAAAGTAAATCTAAGTTGGCAACTCCCAGTATCAGCATACGATGGGTTCTACATCTACCGTCAACAGAACAATCAAGCATTTAAGCTTATAGCAGAGACGGGAAAAGTTAATTCATTCGTAGGTACAAGTGTCGTGCCGGATGGGTACTACAGGTATTATTCCCAGACGTATTGCAAAGCCTGTAGTACCCAGTTGTCCGTAAATAGCAACATAGTTCAAATTCACGTACCATAAGGAAAGCCAATGAAGAAAATATTCGTATTTGTAGCAATGCTACTCAGCGCATGTGCATCAGCGCAGATGAAAGCGAAGGTAACGTCCAATACATCGACCAGTCATCAAGTAGTACTATCGTGGACAACGCCTGTTCAACCTAGTGGCATAGTGATTAGTGGATATAACATATTCAAAGGAACAGTCTCCGGACAGGAATCACCCACTCCAGTAAACACGTCGCTAATCACAGGGTTAACGTTCACAGATACAACCGTAACAACCGGAACGACTTATTTCTACACTTCTCAGACAGTATGCAATACGTGTAGTCCAACAGCATCCGGACCTAGCAACGAAGTCCAAGCATCAATACCCGGAGGACAGCCATTACCTCCAGTCATGAATACACCAACAGCACAGTAAAAGGAAATTAAGATGCCACTAAAGATGATGTATCCAGTACAGCTACACCCAGATACGAAATGTCCGAACTGTAATACGGAGCTTGCGATTATCGCACCAGGTGTTTACGCATGTAGGACGGGACACGTAGTCGAACCAGTAATATTCTGTACCGTACGCCCTAAGCCAAAGCAAACACCCGTGAAGTTAGAGCAAACATTAGACACAGTAGAGACGGGAATAAAGCAATGAAGTTCATACCTTACATGATGCAGACAAGTCCAGGTGGAGTATTGCAGATCGGAGAGTGGGTAGAAAACTGCGTCGAGCACAGGATACCGATGGAGAAAGTATTACCCGAACAAAACGAGGTAGTATTAGCAAGTAAAGAGTGGATACAAGATCACTACCCAGTTTCAATGATACAAGACAGAGACAAAGAGAAGTGGGAACAGTATCTATTTCATCCACTCATGAATGGTCAGTTGTGGTACTGCAACGACTGCCATGCAGTATGGGGAGTAGGATTCAAAGGAGTGTGGGTCAAGAGTGATTGGCAAGGTGACATAGAACGACGGTTTGATCAGCCACACCCAATCTCGACTGAGATGAAGTTACAGCGTAGCACACCCCCTTATCCAGGAGCAACGAAGTGCCCACATTGTCATACGTGGAGGGAAGTACTAACAACCGAAGTAATAGGTAATGGTATAGACCGCCAGATAAAACAAACAGTCTGGTGCGTTAAGTGCCAAGGATCAGATGTAATCGTTAAGTCACAGCCATCAGATGTCATTCCAGAAAACTCAATCTTGGAACGTGTATCTCTAGAGGACTTAGTATGATCGACCCGAACGAGTTTATGACGTTGTCGAAGGAAGGAAAGTTAGATTCACGACTTAAGACTCCAACAGCAACACATCCCCAGTATAAACTCGAACGGACTTACTGTATCGTATGTGGGAAACCAAAAGGTTGGGTGAGTCAAGAATCATATAAGTATATCAAAGCGAATAGCATTATACTAGTGTGTGAAGATTGTGAAGGATGTTTTGGTACGTTGCCTTTACCCAAGGCAAACATAACAGAAATCAAGAAGGAGGCTTAGATGCCTTACTATTACGGTACAGGTACGCAGCAAAACACAAATAGTTCAGCTAACACCGATACGTTCTTGATGAATTTGATTGGTGGAGCAGCTTCAGCTAGAGCTTATCTCCAGAAACTAATGTGCGGAACGTATGTAACTCCCGCCGATAATGCTGTAAGGATTAGAGCAGTCAGGACAAGTACATTATCAACCGCAGGTTCGGCTCTTACTCCCCAGCCAATGATGCCAGATGCCCCAGCTGCTAATGCACTATCTAAATCGTTGCCAACCGGAGCGACAGTCGCAGCCACTCCCATTGTCCAGCTTGGATTTAACCAACGTGGAACAGCAATGTGGGCAGCATTCAATGCTGACGAAGCTATCGGAATTGTCAACGCAGCCACAACGTCACAATCGGAGGTACTCTTCGATAGTCAAAGTACAGGAACCTCTGTACCAGTAACAATCGGAATGGTACACAGCGAATAGTATGGGATACGACGGGGACAACTTTGCAGATGTATTTGAGTCTAGCTTTGGTGTCCCCGGTTTATCCGTAACAAGTGTAGTAGCATTTAACGATGGGTTTGAGTTAGAGGATAGTTCAGGAGTTATCTTGTTGGAAGACGGAAGCTATTTGCTCCAGGAAACCTAGATGCCGAATACAAAGATAAGTGCGTTACCAAGCGGAACACCAGCACAGAACACCGATCAGTTTCCTATCGCAAGATCAGGCGCTAATAACTCGCTCCAGATCAGTGATCTTGGAACTATCCAAACAAACGCTAAGTTTGGTGTCAGTGGTCATTCATATATAAGCTTCGATCAAGATGATGCAACAGGATTCTATATTCAGGACGACACAGGTGGTACGATTATAGAAGGTGATAGTGGTACACTGGCATTAGTTAGTGCAGGGGTTATTGGTATTGATGATGTAGCAGGTAGTGTATTGGATACCGATGGTTCTGGTAATACTGTTCTAACAGGACCGACAACAGCGACACTTACAGCTGGTACGGGATTAAGTATAGTAAGTTTAGTGTTTACAGCTTCATCTAAAACGATAGCATTAGCTGGACATATAATTACTGCCGGTGGTGCTGGAGTAAGTCCAACCGACTTTTCAGGCCAAGTTACTATAACTGCTGCAACAACTAGTACAGTTGTGGGGTTTGGTACTAACTACGTTGGAACAAATCCTCCAGTCGTAGTTATCACACCAACATCCGATCCACTAGCAGCTGGAGTACCAGTCGGATATTGGGTAACAAACAACGGATCAGCTGGAGCATGGACAGGTTTTATAGTTCACATTCAATCAGCATTGCTAAGTAACGTAACGTTCAACTACATAGTAATCGGTCAACAATAACCGCGGACAACTCCGCAGAAAAGAGAAGATACGATGCTTCCTGGATTCGATTATAAATACAATGTCAGTGGTTTTGCAGGTACTACCAGTGGAGGAACCCTACCAACTCCAGAAGAAGTATTAGCCGTTCTCCAAGCAGCAGTAGCACAATACCATTGGACCGTTACCAAGTAAATTTATGGCTATAGGTTACGTCAACGGAGCATCCGCAGAAACAGCAGCGGCAAGTGCTCTAACCGTAACCTATAGTCCTACAATTGGGAACGAGATAGTAGTAGGTATAATGTTCAATGGATCAGTAACAGGACTTACTTGCAAAGACAACAATAGCAATGCTTTAACATTAGTAACCAACAAGAACAATTGCTACCAGTTTCAAGGTAAAGCAATAACCGGCACTACAGGATATACATTCAGCTGGACTACACCCAGAGCAGCCTCAGCAGCAGTAGCAGAATATTCCGGAGTGATTGGTATAGGAACGAACAATACAAACTCCGGATCTACAGCACCAGCAAATCTATCAGTAGTAACAACCAAGGTAAACAGTGTAGTCGTAGGTGTATTTGGCATAGGTGGAAACGTCACATCTTTTCCAGCAGCAACTGGAAACATACGACTGCACAACACAGCAGGAGCAGGAAACGCCAGTTCGATATGTTTGGCCGATAACACAGGTATTACTGCCAGTACGAATGTAACAGTAGCAGTATCTGGAACTACAACCTTGAACTGGAATGGAGTAGGAGTCGAAGTATATCCATTCATAGGAAATCAGTTATCAGCCTACGAACTAGATATAGACCAGCAAATGAATCCAGCAATTCTCATGGCTCCTAACGTCTACACTGGAACGTTCTATAACATAGACGGCGATATCTCCGACACACATATAGCATTACCACCAGCATTAGGTGTAGTATCGGATAGTGTAATACTTGGATATACTGGTTATAGAATACCACCACAGTACATGTTGCAAAGTGATGATGGTGAAGAAAAGATTACGATACCAGTCAACATATGGGATAACGATGGAGAAAATCAATTACTTAATCCAGCCTACACCACCGACAGAGATGTATCAGATGCAGGAGTGGAACGAATTACTTATTCGTCGGGTGTGCTCATGGGTCATGATACCGATGCGGAGAATCAACTCCAGCAGCAGCTCTGGTATCAAGACGGCGACCTTAGTGACTCTAGCGTCGAACACATAATTATCCCGTTACTTATCCAAGAAGATATACAGCAATTACCGTTAGCCTTACTCGTACAAGACATAATTGAGCTGCAAGCCATACAGGTATTACCGCCAGTTTTAGACTTAGACGCAGACCATCAAATGCAGCAGTTACCATTTATTCCAGACAAAGCACTTTTAGAAGAATCAGTTATAAACCTAATCATTCCGATATTAGATTACACTTGGGACGACGATGCAGAAAATCAGCTACAGCAATACCTCCAGTTGAACGACGACGTATTAGAAGCAAACGTAGCAAATATAATCCTACCACCGTTCATAGACATAGTTGAAGTCGTAGGAGAAGATGAAGAATGAAACAATGGTTAAATAAGGTGGGAACTAAGTTGGAAGAATATTGGGCATACTTTGCGATACGTTGGTTGAGAGGTGATAAGTGAAAAAATACCTAGCAATAGGGTTAATCATTATAGGACTCCTCGGACTTAGTGGAGGAGGAATATCGACCAACGACGGCAGCACATTAGTTGGAGGTGTTTCAAACAACGTTGGGACTGGAATACCAATTACGAACCAGACAGCAGACATAAATATATCGTCGGCAGTGACTCAGCAAATCATTCCAGCAACGTCGAGTAAGGTAAACTACATAACGCATATCCATATCATCGTAGGAGGAGCCAGCAACGTATCTATCGTCTATGGAACAGGATCGAATTGTGCCTCATCCCAGCAAACAATAGACGGTCCTTTGCCGTTGACAGCATCAACAGGATACAGTGCAGGCTCTGGAGTAGGAGCAGTGCTAGTTATCCCCAGTGGTCAAGCAGTGTGTATTACTAGTTCATCCGCCGTACAACTCGGAGGCGCAGTATCTTGGACAACATACTAAAAATTATCCTGCTGGTCATGCTACTTAGCATCTGTAGTGTAGCATCCAACAAGATCTATATCCTCGATCCTCCAGGTGGGTGTACGTCGGGGTTCACAGCACCACAGTGGGTAACATCGACTTCATACTACGGTGTGGGAACTACACAAGCTGGAAATGCATGGGTAAGTAACGCTGGAAAATATTACAAGAATGCAACCGGACATACCGCAACAAGTGGAGCTACAGCACCAACATGTAGCTCCGGAACTTGTAGTGATGGTGGAGTAACATGGAGATTTGAAGCTAACAATCAGCAACAGTGTGTAGACGATATAGCACACTACGTCTACCCAGTTGTCGATGGAGTGTCCTTAGTAATACCTTGGAGCAGTGACGAAGGTGGCGTAGGAATAGAAACATCCAACAGTACAAACACAGCTCACCAAGCCTACAGCTACACCGCTTTCGATGCAACGGTAACAAATGGAACAACAGGATACCTTGATAATCCCAACTGGCCTGCGGGCGGTAAGATAATCATGGTAGTAAAAGCCATGCGTAGTGGAGGGAACAATGTTTACATTCCAAACTACGTGGTCTCCACTGTATATGCCGCATCGTTATTATCCTCAGCACAGAATGTTGGATTCTGCTCCAGTGGATTATCTTATGCAGGACAAAATAATGGTGGAACTCTCCCGGTAAATACCATAGCTAATATCAACACCAGTGGCGTACAACTAGCAACTTTGGTATCCGGATGGTTGGAAATGATAGACACACCAGCAAGTACAGCCTACCAAGCCTTAGCAACAAATATCATAAGCCATTATAATTCAGTGAGTTGGAATAGTTCGATAGCGTACATGCGTTTCGGAGTCGGAACGGGTGGAGAATCGTTGTGGGCCTGCAACATTCAAGCCGCAAGCTTTTATAGCTTGAGTAATTCCCAGATGCTGACGACGTGGTTAACATGGACACAGTCGTTATTCAATACAATAGCAGCGGCTAGTCCAAACTTCACCATAGACGAAGCTCAAGATTGTGCAGGAGGCTGCAAGACTGGAACTACAGGAATTATCACCAACGTATGGGCAGACGATAACGCAGCCAAAGCAGTCGCAGCAGGATTCGGAGTAGGTGGAAATGGAGAAACAGAATCAGATATAACGTTCTTCTCATCTGGAGGCGTTAGTGCCGGAAGTGGAATCTCCAATGACTTCGCCTATATCTGGAACACTTACCCAAGTGCAGCATTGCATGAATTCCAGCAGGTAAGCTTTACAGATCCAACAGGAGTAAACGCTCCCGGTTCGTTAGTCGATTTATTGCCGTTCGCACAAGCACGAGGAGGAGATCATTGGGAAGCATTCTATCAAGATCTGTGTGTAGCCCTTTGCCCTAACTACTACCAGTATGCAACCTACCACACAGCATACCAGACAGTAATCACAACATTTCACAATGGTGGTACGACAATCAATCCACCACATCTTACGTTGCTAGGAGCCGGTGAGTGAGCAACCCAGCATCAGTAACGAATATATCGAAGGTAAAGTTTAAGACAAGTAAGACTGTCATGGCTCAAGCTTCGGAAGACGCCACGCCTTTCTATATTCCAGTCGTTGCCTACGATACAGATGCTGAGCAACAAAAATTAAATCCATTGTCGTTTGGTACAGATGAGTTATCGGATACTGGGGTAGAAAATATAATCATCCCCGTACAAGCTTACGACACCGATGCATTCCAGCAAATACAATGGCCGGAATGGATTAAAGACTACGAAGACTTCGATACTTACCAGTTCATAGCTCCGATCCAGTTATACGTACTATCAATATACAAAATAGGTACAGCTCCAACAGTAGAATGTGTAGTCGAGGTCGATCCAACAGTATCGTTCTATGATGTAACATCAGCTAATACTTGTAGCGCATCAGTACAAACATCTCCTAGTGTAGATATCTACGACATAGTTTGTAAACCAACAGTAACGTGTGGAATCATGGTGACAGTATGACTGTATCAGCTACACCATCAAAATTTATTCTTTACCAAAGCAATAGTCAAATCATTACGATAACTAGTCTATATGATAACGTAGGACAGGCGTACTTAGATTCAGCAACGATAACGGGAACGTTGCAAGATCCGGATGGGGCCGACATTGCGGAATGTACGGATATCCTATTCACATACGTAGCAGGTTCACAAGGTAATTACCAAGCTGTATTCGGAGATATAAATTTCACCCCAGCCGTTGGAACAGGATACACCTTAGTGATAGACGGGAACCAAAGTACGAGTACGATTCATCTAGAATTGTTGGTTGAGATACAAGCCCGGCAATCCTGATCCTACAACGAAGGAGTTTTAAGGAGATGATAAATGCAAGTCAATTCGCTTTCCTCGTTATCGTATTTATTCTTGCGGAGCCTACACTTTCAAGTGAATGGTGGAGCGTTACATCTAGCACACTCTCTATTGTCCTTGGGGGCCTTATTCTTGCTGCTGTCAGCGCTGGTCGTATGTATCGGCGAACTAGAGAAAAAGAAGTTGATGGGCGATTTAAGGAATTGGATCACAAGCATGACATCCATGGGTCGGAAATCAACGACACTCGCCGCATCCTCGATCAGCTCTACCAAGATAGATTCGGAAAACTCCCCGACTATCCAAGATACTAAGCACGGGTACGCAAATGCAGTTGGAACGCTTTTGACATTTCTTCTAGTAGGAACGTGGATGGTATTAGTATGGGGCTACGTCCAAGATAGAACAATGCGTCAGTTGCCGAACGGAGTCTGGTACATAGCCGCAAAAACTACACCGTTACCAGTTACAAGTGAAGACGATATCGCTGTTATATATGTATGGAACCCGTATAGATATACTTGGCAAAAGGTCGATAAGGATAACAATCTAATTCCAGATACTCCCACGCATCGGACGAGATTTACAAATGATATTTGTCCAGACTATATAAGTCCAGCAGATGACTTTAAAGTTGGGACGATATTAGATCAAATGATTCATACTGATGAAGGTTCATGCTGGAGTCTCAATCCAGATAAACATTGTGGATATTTCAAGCGTCGTGTCCACGATAAACCAGTATTAGCCAATCTAACTGAGATAGGAGATATGCAATGACTTATACGCAAGCAATTACAGACGTAACTAATGGAACAGTTAAATATGCATGGCTTGTAGTTTGGGGTGGAGCTTATATTTATTTGTTTGGTAGTACTATCTATAAAACTTCACCTGAAGGCCCAGCATCAGAATACGTTCCAACGCCGAGTGATCAATCATCTACAGCTTGGTTGGAAGGTGATCGTCCGCCACATCCATAGGGAGGTATTATGTTTGGATTTCCAGGCTTATCTATGAATAACGAGTTAGCGAAGAAACAGTTGGAAGAATTAAAAACCAAAGGAAAAGTCATATCCGTGTATATAGATCCAGCAACAAAAGGAAGAGTGGCAGTCGTAGATTACTACAATCGAGGATAGTATGAACCGAGACTTGATTGATGGAATATTTCTTGCTTTAATGGTAGCAGCCATAGCTGCTATTGGTGCATTATATAATCGCATACGTGCACTGGAAGTAGAACAAGCAAAGCAAGCTATACAATTGAGTCCTTTGTGGGCGCGGGTGCAAGCTCAGATATCTAGTGACTTGCACCACCCACATCCTCGTTATCTTGAGATGGATACTCTTCTAGAAGAGCTTGAGAGTTTAACTATTACTCCATCCCAACGTAACAGATTGAAGATACTTTTATTTGAACGTTCAACGGATATGCATCCAGATATAACCGATTCACAGCGTGAAAAAGCGAAGTTGATGATTGTTGTTATGGATATGGTTGTAGCTGAAGCACACGACTCTAAGAAATGAGGACATAATGGCAGACTTTGCAATCAATGACGCTAAGACAAGCTGTACACATGAAGGTACACCTGCGGGGCAGAAATGTTCTAATTGTGGGAAACTAGTACCTGCCGATCCAAGTTCTATGCCAGAAGAATGGAAAGGTGACGCTACCAAAAGGATAAAGAACGCGTAAGACTAAGACTATGAATCTAGGAATCACAATCGAAGTCTACGCAGGTGGCGTTGGCAGTGGTTGCCACGGTCCCAATTGCGGTCGTCCAGCCATAGACAAAGGTGATCGTGTAACGCTTAAGCCTGGAGTACACGTTGTAAATCCTAATTCCGGAGCTAAGACGCAGTTCAAAGAAGGCACAATAGCAGTCGTGACAAATGTAATGCCCAAGGTAGGACAAGCCGATCAGATGGTCGGTATTCAGTCGGAAAAAGATCAAGGCAACGGTAAGTACGGTAATATGGGATATGTGAAGATGGATGACTTGAACCTTCACCAGAAAATGGCAGACGATACGTTAGGAGCCCTACCACCTTGGAGCAAGTCGTGGTCGAAACCAAACCCACAAGATAAAAAGCTTAGCTTCATCCAGCTACCGCCTTCCCCGTCCGATAAGAAAAACGACATACAACCCGTTCCCAAGTCGCAAGTCCTAATGCATACGACTACAAACGACGGCGCTTCATTGACTTGGGTTAAGACACCGCAAACGGGAGAGAAAGAAGCTAGAGAATTATCCGATACGGAGCACAATCTTAAAGGCAAGTTCATGTTACTCACAGGTACTAGTGTGAAAGACCCAGACGGACAAACACGTACTACGAGAGTATACGATACTACCAGAACCCCACTCGAAAGTAGATCAGTACAAAAAGGAAGTACCGTATGGGTCAGTAGCAAGACTAGTAACGGAAAGATAAATAGTGTGGAAGTACGAGAGCAAAATTTCGGGCAACACGCACAGAAGACTAGTCTTGCCCAATTCCAGTACACCAACAGTGCCGCTGCAGTTGGATTATTGCAAAGTAGATATGGGATAAGCACATCCTTGAAAAAACTTCGTGGTGGAGGTTAATATGTTATCTCCAGTCGAAATCATAGAACAGTTAACTATAGATGAATTTATAGTGTTATGCCAGTTAGCGAAGCCTCATAACTTCGACGTACTATCTATAAGGCGTGATCTGCAGTTACTGCCAGTCGTATATGTGGAGTTAGACAATGGTCTTCGGGAACGTATAGCACTTGGAGAATTATTTCTAACGGAGATTAAAAATGGCTGACTTTCTCACAGCATTTGCATATTCGATGACAAACGAAGAACCCGCTATCACCGCCCCCAGTTACGGACAAGTGCATACCGACAACGATGGTGGACTAGTACGCTTTGGTATAAATTCAAATTCATATCCGTTTCTAAAGCAAGGAACGTTCTTTACTAGTATGGTCAACTCCGAAGCTATAAGGACATCGCAGAACGTATATCGTGCGTATATCTGGAATGAGATCAAAGGCGATACTATTACCAGTCAAAGTGTAGCCAGTAAGATATTCGATATGGCAGTAAATCAGGGCGTAGTCGAAGCTTCGAAGTTAGTTCAACGAGCAGTAGGTGTAAATGTCGATGGCGTTATAGGTTCTATTACGATCCAAGCCATAAATGCCGCGAGTGAATCTGTACTACTCAAAGATCTAATCTACTGGGAACTGTGGTTAATACAGTTAATCATCGATCATAATCCTGCGGACAATAAGTATGAAGAAGGGTGGACAGTGCGTGCTGAGAAGTTGCCAGTGTCTCAAGAAGTACCAGCATAAATAAGACATGCTCAAATCTGTATAATATAAACGTGGGAGCCTATAACATGAATCTTGCACAAGCCACAACGTTATCCCAGTTAGCGATGCCAGTGCCAATTCCCGTCAAAGAACAAAAGAAGTCGGCACGGAGAGTCGCTTTAGACATTCTCGCGCGATGCGAAAAAGGTGGCTATCCCTACAAACATTTTCCTACGACGTTGAAAGGTGCAGAAGCATGGGCACATAAGTTCCTATCTTCCAAACACTTCGTACTGACTAGGATCAACCTTAACGCCGCCGCTTCACCACATAACCCCCGTGATCCGAAACGAGTAGAGATATACAAACGCCAGATAATGGCAAACGTAGAAAACGCTAAGAAGTTCGATCCTATAGTCGTAGACGTCAATCGTAGAAAGGTAGGACGCTCCCATCTAGGCTATGTGCCA
>Ga0209115_1000005_pt1 | contig 22107 bp, 23 predicted proteins | sample JacPinW_OM2H0_O2_FD_187967 | JGI IMG/M metagenome (GOLD analysis project Ga0209115, IMG submission 187967) | Forest soil microbial communities from Algoma, Ontario, Canada - Jack Pine, Ontario site 1_JW_OM2H0_O2 (SPAdes) (version 2) | ecosystem: Environmental > Terrestrial > Soil > Boreal... | reverse complement strand
CCCCGGATCCAACATCACCGACGCCCTCGAACACGAGCGAGCCCACCTCAAGGCCCATCTCGACGCGCTCGACGGGGTGAGCCCGCGGCGTCGACGCATCACCGTCCAGCGCGAGGAAGAGGCCGCGAAGAAGGTCGCGGCCGAGGCAGCCGCGAAGGCGAAGCAGGAAGAGCAGCCCCCTCCTCCCGTCACCGATCCTGCTGCACAGGACGCCCCGACGAAGCCGGAGTGACGGTGCCGCTCCCCGTGATCGACGGCGTGGCCCACGCGTTCCAGCGCCACCTCGATGCGGCCGCTCGTGTCGGCGACGTCCTCGTCTACAGCGAGATCCGCGTCCGCATCGATCGCCCCGTCGGCTTCGTCCAGACCGGGATCGGCCCCGACGGGCCCTGGTCTCGCACCTACTCGGTCCCCTACGGCGAGATCGAGGGCACTGCGGGAGGAGACGGAGAGGCCCTCGACGTCTTCTGCGGTCCCGACCACGACGCCCCCCTCGTCTTCTGGGCGGAGCAGCGGAGACTGGACGGCTCCTTCGACGAGTACAAGCTGGGTCTAGGCTGGCCTGACGAGGCCTCGTTTACCGCTGCCTACCTCGCCCACATCCCCGCGGACCGACTCGGCCGCATCGGCGGCCAGCCCATCGCGCAGATGCAGGCCCTGCTCGGCCTCGACCCCCGAGCACGTGCGGAAGCCCTCGCCGTCCTCCGAGAGAAGGGGCCGGCTCACCTGCTCGATCTGGGCCAGGGCGCCGTCCACGTCACCGGCCCCGTCAAGGTCGTTCGGTCCTGCGTGAACTGCGGCAGCGCGAAGGGCTGGAACCGCAACGCGACGCGTACCTGCGCCGCCTGCGGGTCCCCGTTCTTCGCGCCGGCCCCGCACACGAGCAGCGATTCCAGAGGAACCATGGCCAAGAACGTATCCATGATCTCGGCGGCGAAGCGGAAGAGCCTGCCCGCCGACAAGTTCGCGCTGCCGGCGCAGAAGAAGTACCCGATCGACACGAAGCTTCGCGTGCGGAACGCGGCGGCTCGGCTCGAGCAGGCGAAGAAGCGCGGCGACGTCTCCGCTGCCGACTACAAGATCGCTCGCGGCGCGATCGCGAAAGCCGCGAAGCACTTCGGCATCGGGTCCGAGTACCTCGAGACCGACAAGCCCCGACCCGCGTCGCCGCTTGGCCGTCGACCCGGTGTCCACGTCCGCGTCACGAGCCCCAGCGGTCACCACGTCGAGATCACCCACGCGGCCAGCGATGGGGGCCGCATCTGCTTCGGCGACGCGATGCCGATCGCTCTCGACCCGGGCGTCACGACGGCGAAGGGCCAGCGCCTCCTTGAGCTCGAAGGCCAACTCGCGGCGCTCGACCCGGCCGCGGAGACCTGGCCTGTCGAGTCGACTCGCCTGCGCGAGGAGGTCACGAGGCTCCGCGCGGAGCTCGACGCCCCGGTCTGGAACCAGCTCGCGAGGTGCGGGACGTTCCGCGGTCACCCCGCCGGCCCCTTCGAGCTCACGCCCGCGATCTTCGACGAGATCGTCGCCAACTTCATGGCGACGGAGAACCGGCGGATCCCGATCGACTTCGAACACGCCTCGGAGACCGACGCGACCTCCGGTTCGATCCCGACGGGAGGAGCTCCCGCCACGGGCTGGATCCTCCAACTCGACAACCGCGGTCTCGCCGGTCTCTGGGGTCTCGTCCAGTGGCTCGAGCCCGCGCGCACCTACATCCGCGAGGGCAAGTACCGCTTCTTCAGCCCCGCGATCCGATTCGGCGCCAAGGACCGTGTGACGGGCAAGCCGATCGGAGCCCGCATGACCAGCGGCGCCCTCACCAACATCCCCTTCCTCGATGGCCTGATGCCCCTCGCGGCCACCGACCACCCCACCCCTGGAGTCAAGAAGATGTCCACCGCCAACCCCGCCGACATGCTCAAGTCCCTCAAGGCCTGCCTCAAGCTCCCCGAGCTCGCCACGCACAAGATGATGAAGGACCACCTCGACATGCTCCGCGAGCACGTCAAGGTGGCCGGCATCGGCTCCGCGCCCCACGGTCACGCGATGGGCGTCCACGCCGGCGACGTGCACCTCGGCGATTACGTCTGCCCCATGGGCGAGGCGATGGGCTGCTCGGCGGACACCACCACCGATCAGGTTCTCGACGCCGTGGAGTCGATGATCGACGCGGCCATGGACCGCCACGTCGCCGAGTACCACCCCATGAGCGATCCGCAACCCACGGACCCCGGCGCCATGGGCGTCGCGCTGGGCGAGGCGAAGGCCCAGCTCATCGCCAAGACGGGCGAGCTCCGCACCGTCCTCGGGCGGGAGAACAGCCTGAAGACCATGAACGCGGCGATGGCCCTCCAGCTCAACGAGCGCGACGCGACCATCGCCGGTCTCCGCCTCGAGCTCCAGACGAAGGAGGGCGAGCTGAGATCCCTCCGCGACGCCGAGGTCACCCGCGCCGAGCAGGCGATCGCCGCCCGCGTCGCCGAGGCCTTCGACACCTACAAGGACGTCCGCGCCCTGTCCGAGGACCACCGCAGGATGATGCTCCTCACCGCGAAGACGGACCCGCCGCTCTTCGAGACGATCTACCCGGTGGTCCCCCCGGCCCAGCGCCACCTGCTCCGCAACATCACCGACGGTCGGATGCCGACGCCGGGCACGGCGCCGCACCTCATGGGCGGTGCCCCGGGCGCCCCCAACGCGCCTCTGCCCGTCGGTGCCCCGGCCCGTTCCCCCGGCCAGCCCGTCCTCACCCCGGTGCAGATGAAGGGCCTCGCCACGCGGCTCATGAGCGAGCGGAACATGGACGCGAGTTCCGCGAACTCCCTCGCCTACAAGGTGGCGATGGGCGCAGCCCCGAGCCCCTTCGCCAACTGATCTGGGACGGCGCCCCTTCGCGTCGTCCCCCCCCACCCTCACCGGCACGCCTCACGCGTCGCCGTACCCGCTGGACCCGTGAGGGGGAGCGGGGCTGTCCCACTGCCCCTCGCAGGAGGCCCGTCATGTCCACGTACGGATCCGTTCAGAAGATCATCATCACCGGCAAGAACAACAGCACCGTCACCACGATCCCCGACGGGACCGGGGTGCTGTTCGACACGGCCAATCCGGCCACCGGCGACTACCCGCCTGGCGTCGTCATCCCCACGGCGAGCGGCGGTGTCGTCGGCACCTTCGGCGTCACGATCGAGGACATCCCCCCCGGCAAGATCGGCAAGGTCATGGTCTTGGGCGCCTACGAGATGACGGCCGACGGCTCGATCACGGCCGGCGGCTACGTCCAGGTCTCCGACACGTCCGGCAAGATGGGGCGGGTCAAGGCCAAGGGGGCGACCGTCGAGCAGCTCGGCCAGGCCCTCAACACCGTCACCGACGGCCAGCCCTGCTGGGTCTACGTCGCCAAGGCCGCCTGCGCCTGATCCGCCGCCAGGCCCCCCACCCTCTCAAGAACACGGAGATCACCACCATGGACGCTCCCCCGATCATCATCGGAAGCGACGGCTTCGACCTCTACAACAACACCGTGACGTTCCAGGACCCCAACACGGGCCTGCTCGTCAAGATGGACCTCGGCCAGGGCGACGTCCACATCGACAGCGCGCTGTCGAACTTCGCGACCACCTTCCGGCCCGCCGGCATGGTCGCCGACATCGTGGCTCCGCCGGTCATCGTCGCCAGGGCCAGCGACAAGTTCTTCCAGTTCGACCCGAAGAACACCCTCGCTCTCGTCGACGGGACGCAGGTCGCCGCCGGCGCCGACTACCCCACCATCTCCCCGGCCCTCAGCAACACGCCCTTCCAGACCTTCGGGTACACGCTGGGCTGCCTGCTCCCGACCGAGGTCATCTCGAACGCCGACGCCCCCCTCAACCTGCCCGTGACCGCGGTGCAGATGGTCCAGGACCGGCTCCTCCTCAACCGCGAGAACCGCGTCAAGACGCTCGCCTTCAACACCGCGAGCTTCGTCTCGGGCCAGGGGCTCGTGATCAACCTCGGCGCCGCCCAGAAGTGGAACGGCGGCAGTTCCTCCGATCCGGTCCGCAACATCCGGGCGATCCGCGAGGCCTCCCTCATGCCCGTCACGCACACCGTGATGGACCTGCTCTCCTGGCACGCCTTCACGGAGAACCCGGCGGTCCAGAAGTACATCTTCGCCAAGAACGCGGCGGCCCCGCTGCCCGGCAAGACCCAGTACGAGGAGTGGGGCGCCCTGCTCGATATCCCGACGCCGGTGGTCGCGCAGGCGAAGGCCTATAACTCGGTGACGAACACCTTCGACTTCCTGTGGAAGGGGAGCACCGTCCTCGTCCGCACCCCGCCCGGCGCCGATCTCGTCGGCGACAACATGACCTTCAAGACGTTCCGGTGGAACGGTGCGGGCAGCCAGCGCATCAAGGATCAGCCCGTCGAGGCCGGCGGCACGGTCACCGGCGGCTGGATCGTGCGGAAGTTCTTCAACCCGTACCGCGGGCCCCAGGGCACCCACACGATCGTCGTCACCCACAACGACGCCGAGCAGATCACCGGCGGCTACAACCCGACCGGCGCCGTCGCCTCCTACATCGGCGGCGTGATCGTCGGCACCTACCAGTGATCGGGGCGCGGGCGTGAGCAAGTACATCGACCAGGCCACCCTGGAACTGGCGCTCTCGCCCGCGACCTTCGATCTCATCTTCCTCGACGACCCCACGTCGGGCAGCATCAACCAGGCCGCGGTCAACCTCGTCCTCGACAGGGCCGAAGGGACCGTCGACTCCTTCCTCGTCGGGGAGCGGGATCTCGGGACCCTCAACCCCTACGACCGACTCCTCCGCTCCGCCGCCCTCGAGTTCGCGCTCTGTTTCTCCTACGAGCGCAAGCCTGAGGCGGAGCGAACGCTCGGCGACTATCCCAGGGGAGGGGGCCGCTTCGCCCGCGCCAAGGCGCAGATGGAGCGGATCCAAGCCGCGATCCAAGAGCTCCCCGATCAACCCGCGAACGCGCCGGCGAACGTGGGCGCGATCATCCGTTGCGACGGCCCCCGCACGATCGTGACGAGTCCCGACGGCACCGAGAACGGGGCGGGGTACTGACCGTGTTCACCTGCGAGATCGAGGGGCTCGAGGAGCTCGAAAGGGACTGGAGGGACGCCCAGGGCGCGCTTGCCGACGGCTGCACCAAGGGCGTCAAGCGAGGGGTCACCGAGGGAGCCGCGCAGGCCCGCGCGAGCCACCCCTACCAGGACCGCAGCCACGCCCTCACCGACTCGATCCAGGGCCGGCTCGAGCGAAGCGCGGCCAGGACCGCCGGCGGCGAGGCGAGCGGCGTCATCGTCGCTGGGGCCCGACACGCGTCCTTCGTTGAGGGCGGCACTGCTCCTCACGACATCGAGGCGAAGGGGAAGGCGCTGCACTGGGAAGGGGCCGACGGCGAGCACTTCGCGAAGCGGGTTCACCATCCCGGCAGTCCCGCCATGCCGTTCATGGGCCCGGCCGCCCTCAAGGCAGAACGCGTGATGACCGTCGAGGTCGAGCTCGCGGAACAGCGCGCCGCCGAGATCATGGCGCGGTGAGACCGTGAGCGACACCTACGGCGAGATCCCGATCCCGACGGTCGCGCCCGCAGTCGGGGCCGCCGTCACCGATCCCGCGCTGTCTCTCGTCGCTGCCTTCCTGACCGCGGTCCTCAACGCGAACGGGCAGACTGCATGGGCGGCCGTGTCTCCCGCGGTGACCGGGCTCCAGAGCGGCACGGGGACGCGAGCGATGCCCGTCGTCCGCTTCACCGCGACGCACGATCCCGAGCTCGAGGTCCTCACGGAGACCTCGCTTCCCGCGCTCTTCCTCTACCGGACAGGGAGCACCTCGCGCCCGTTCTGGCTGGCAGAGGACTACCGCGTCACCGAGGACAAGTGGGTGCTGCGGTGGGTGATCCAGCCCTCCGACCCGAAGGCGAGGAAGACGCGGCAGCCCTTTGCGAACGCCGTCGTCAAGATCATCGACCGCGCGATCGAGTCGCAGCGCGATCCCGTCTTCGTCCAAGCCGGCGACCCCGACCCGACGGCACCGACGACTCCCGCGGCTCCCACCGCGATCAAGGTCGCGGTCACCTCCTCGACGAGCCAGCAGGTCTACACGGGCGCCGCGCTCGACGGGGCCATCGGTGGAAGCGCGTTCGCGCCGTCGCAGATCCCCACGGTCACGACCACGGGGAGCGGTGGTAGCGGCATCGTCCTCTTCGCTGGCATCGGCGGCGACGGGAACCCGAGGACCTCGCGCGTCACCCTGGGAGGTGTCGGGACGTTCACCGGGGACTGGGCGCTCTCGCAGATCACGAGCATCACGGTCCCCGCTCAGGCGGACGACCTCGCGACGCTCGCCTTCGGGCTCTTTGGCTTCGCCGGTCTGGGCACGAACATCATCGTCCTCGGCGCCCTCTTCAAGATCGAGATCATCGACTGGGCCGACAAGATGCTCGTGATCAAGATGGGGGATCAGTCGCCCCCGCGGACCTACGATGCCGTGGAGATCTCGCTCGAGGTCACCGAGCACTGGATCCGCGACATCTCCTCGCTCACCTCGGCCGCCGTCGACACGCAGTACCCGACGAGCGGCACCGACAACGCCGACGTCCGCGAAGAGTCGCTCTTCACCTGACATCGCGCCGTCATCCCCCACGCACCAAGAGCCTCCGAACCCAGAGACCAAGACATGCCGCCGAAGCTCCTCCGCGTGTACCCCAATCCGTTCGCCCACCTCGATCACCAGGGGATCCCCGCGGGCACCTACGCCTTCGATCCCATCCACGGCCACGGGAGCCGAGGCTGGGTCGGTGCGACCGTGGATCGGAGCAAGACGGGGCCGATCCCCACGGACGGCGATCTCCAGATGACGATCCGGACCAAGACGGGCGCGCCGAGCAGGACCGTCAACGTCGATCGAGCCCCTCGCAAGCGCATCGTCTTCACCCACGCCGTCGACGCCCCCACCCCGGTCCCCGACATGCCGCACTACCGGTTCGGCATCCGGAGCGGCGATCTCATCATCGGCGACGCGGCGACCGCGGCCGTGATCGGCGTCCCCTTCGTCGACCCCCGCATCGCCCTCAAGACCGCTGCGGCGAAGGCGATCGCGAAGTGGGAGGCCACGTACAGCGAGCCTCCCCCGACGGCGACATGGCCCCCCAACCTGCGACGGGTCGCAGGGCTCGAAGCGGCTGCGCCGGCGGCGGCGACCGTGGCCACCGTGCTCGCCAAGATCCCCGCGCTCGCGACGGCGGCTGAGGCGGCGGGCGAGGGCTCGTTCACGCTGGCCACGTGGGACCCTGGGAACACCGGGGAGTCCGCGCTCTACGGGGCCGTCGTCGGGGCCCTCACCGCGGCTGGCCTCGTCGAGGTGTCCGAAGGCGTCACGCGAGTCGGCGGGGCCCCCAAAGCTCACTCCATCGTCGTCTCGCTCGCCGACCTCGCGCAGGCCCAGGCCCAAGCGGCGAAGAAGGTCGTGACTCCCACCGTGCCGGCCTGGCTGCAAGTCGAGACGCCCGCCGTCTCTGGAGGTGCCTCGTGAGCATCACGATCGTCGGCCTCACCGACGACAACAGGTTGCCCGGATTCTTCGGCGAGACCGACTACAACGCCGGGTTGCAGTCGGCGGGGAGCATCCCCCTTCTGCTCCTCCTCTCCGGCACCATGCTCGTCGGGACCGGGAGCGCGACGCCGAATCAGGACGTCGACTTCATCACGAGCGCCGACGACGCCGACGGCTTCTACGGGCCCGGCTCCGAGCTCGCGGTCCAGTGCTACGCCGCCCTCCAGATCCCCGGCGTCTCCATCTCGGCGGCCCCTGTCCCCGAGGCGGGAGGAGCAGCGGCTGCGACGGCGACGATCACGGTCTCTGGATCGTGGACCGTCGGCGGCACCTACACCTTCCGCGTCGATGGGATCGCCGTTCAGGTCACGGCCCAGAGCACGGACACGGTGCAGACCTTCGCCGCGTCGATCGCGGCAGCCGTCGCTGCGACCCCGCACCTCTCCGTCACCGCAGCCGTCGGCGCGGGCCCCGCCTACACCGTCACGCTGACCCGAAAGAGCAAGGGCGCCAGGGGCAACCAGGGCGTCCTGTTCCAGGACGTCTCCGCGATCCCCAGCGGGATGACCGTCACGATCGCCGCCGGGCTCGTGACCACGGTCGCAGCGGGGTCGAACACGCAGACGCTGCCGCAGTCGGTGGTGAACGTCGCCTCCGTCGGAGCGCTCGCCGCGTCCGGCCAGGTGTCGCTTCCTGCTCTCCCCGCCGTCCTCGCCTACACCGGCGTCCAGACCGCGGCCGCAACCACCGTGGCCTCGGGGTCGAACGCCGTCGCCCTCTCGACGTTCACCGGCTCCGGGGTCCTCGACGTCGCCTCCACGGCGGGCTGGCCGACCTCGGGAACGATCTACCTGCCCACCTTCGACGCGGTGCTTACGTACACCGGGACCGCGGGCGGCAACTCCTTCACCGGCGTCACCACCGTCTCGGGCTCTGGCTCCCTGGCCACCGGCAACGCGGTCGACGGCACCCTCCTCACCGGGGTGACCACGGTCTCCGGATCCGGTGCTCTCGCGACCGGCCAGAGCATCTACCAGCTCAACCCCATGACCGGGGGCGGCACCTTCTTTACCGGCGGGACCGGCGTCGACTCCGTGGCCACCCTCCTCTCCTCCGTGATCGTCGGGACGCAGTACGATCGGATCGCGCCGGCCCAGAACGACGCCACGAACGCGGAGGCCTGGCACACCTTCGTGAACAACCAGGCCGCCCCCCTGGTCGGCCTCCTCGAGCACCTCGTCTTCGCTACGAACGGGACCTTCTCCGCCGCCACCTCCCTCGCCCAGACCGATCTGAACGCCGAGCGCGGGCAGCTCCTGTGGCAGGTGAACGGCGAGACGATCCCGAGCGCCGTGGCCGCCGTCTTCGCGGCGAACCGAACGTCGACGGAGCAGGGTGACCCCGACGCCGCCTACGACGGCTACCCGCTCCCCGGGGTGGCCCCGCAGACGCAGAAGTCGGACTGGCCGAACACGAACACGCTGATCGCGGCCCTCAACGATGGAGTCACCCCGGTCACCACGAACGTGGGAGGGCAGGCCTACGTCGTCCGGTCGATCACGACCCACAGCCAGGACGCCTTCGGGAACCCGCAGTACACGACCCTGGACACGAGCGACGCCGTGGTCCCCGACTTCGTGCGGACCACGCTGCGGCTCTACTGGACCCAGGTCATCAAGCCGGCGAACAAGCGCAATGGGCCCGACCCTGGCCCGACGCAGCGCACCGCACCGGCGGGCGTCATCACGCCTTCCGCGTGGACCCGGTTCGCGACGGCGCAGCTCAACATCCTCGAGGCCGCGCCGAACCTCTTCATCACCGACGTCGCCGACAACCCCGTCTACTCGGAGTGGGACGCGGCGGCGAAGCGCATCATGAGCGTGGTGCCCGTCGTGCCCGCGTACAACACCCACGCAATCGGTGTGAGCGTGAGGGGTGTAGAGACCGGCTGACGCTGGGCTCCACACATCTTCCTCGACCCACGGAGTCCCCATGGCCGGCATCGTCAGACCGTTTCCGATCTACCTCAACGGCGAGAAGGTCGCCGAGGCCATGTCCTCGACCGAGGACAGGACCGTCAACGCCGAGAACCAGTACGGCGTCGATGGAGTCGTCGCCCAGAGCATCGGCGCCGACGAGATCAAGCTCGACTTCGACGCCATCATCCTGATCACGGGCATGACGCTGAGCGTCTCCATCGACGACCTCCTCGGCACCCCCGTCGCCGTCGGCATGATTCGGAACGGCGTCATGATGCAGAGTAGCGGTGTGCTGTCGACGTCGAACTACACGAGCGACAGCAAGAGCGGCAAGGGATCGGCGAAGTTTACCTTCATCGGCGGCGAGCCCACCTTCCTCTGATGAGCCGCCTCGCAGACATCGCTCGGGGCGTCCGCGCCCGCAAGACCGTCGACCTCCCGCTGCCCGGGCTGGACGAGCCCGTCAAGGTCGCCGTCCGCCCCCTCAACGGCCTCGAGCTCTCCGACGTGCTCGCCAAGGCCCACGCGTTCGCGGAACAGAAGGGCCGCAAGGACGCGAAGCCAGGGGACCGCATCCTCGACATGGGGGAGATGGCGGCCACCCTCTCGATCGGCGCCGAGGATTCCGACAAGCCCGGCGTCCCCTTCTTCGCCAGCTTCGACGAGGTGCTCGAGCTCGATGCCGAGTCCATCGCTCTCCTCTACGAGGAGCAGCAGGCATGGCAAGAGCACTGCGCCCCTCGTCGCAACCGCATGAGCGGTCCGGAATACTGGACTCTCCTCTTCCGAGCCGCCGCGACGGAGGAGGGCGGCGAGGAAAACCCTTTCGCGGGCTTGCGGCGTACTTTGCTCGAGAGCTTTGCGCTTACTACGGCGCGCCAGCTTTCCAATGCACTGATGCGCAGCTCGCCCTCTTCTTCCGCGAACGAGGCCGCGCCGTCGAGCTCCTCAAGCGAGAGCAAGCTCGACCCGCAAGCGCAGAAGGCGTGACGCAGCCATGACCCCCACGGCTCCCCCACGCGCCCCCCCTCCTCGTCCCGGTGCGCCTCGGCCGGCTGCCCCCGTCGCTCCTCCCCGCAGTGCTTTCAAGCAGGCCGAGGCGAGGCGCGAGCTACAGCCGCCGCACGTCATCCCGATCCCGGTCACGGCCTGGTCGTCGGCCTACGTGGCGGGGAAGAAGACGCAGGACAAGATCGGACTCCGCCGCATCGCCGAGAAGGATCTCCTCTCCGCGATGGCCGACGCGGAGAAGAGGGCGTGGCAGTACGTCCCGGAGCCGGGGGCAGAGGACGCTCGCGTCGAGCAGTACAACCGCGAGCTCTCCGCCCTCATCGTGGCCCGAGGAACCTGCCGAGCCGACAACGTGGCGGAGCCCTTCTTTCGCGGCGCCGACGATGAGGTGCTCATCGCCCTCACGTCGGAGGGCATCGTTTGGCTCTTCGAGCAGATCAACGTCTTCGCCATCGAGACCAGCCCGACGATCGAAGAGGCCGACGACGATGGGCTCGCCTGGCTCGCAGCCGCGCTTCACGACGGGAAGGTCTGGAACGGGTTGCGGGCGGCCGAGGTCCAGAAGCTGCGACGCCTGCTCGGCCATGTGATCGCGCGGCTGCGGCCGGCGGAGCCGTGAAGTGGCCGCTATCAAGCTCCGGGTGGGCGCCCAGCTCGACCCTGCGGCCGCGCACGTCTTCGACACCCTGATCGCGTCGGCCCAGCGGGCGCGCAAGGCGATCGGGAAGGCCGGAGCGGACGCTGGGGCCGAGTTCACCGGGGGATACCGCACCTCAGCCAGGGCTGCCCAAAAAGCCAACGACGACATCGCCGCCTCGGCGGAGAAGGCCGGCGCCCGCACCGCGCGAGCCGCGGAGAAAGCCGCCAAGGACGAGGCCCGTGCCTACGAGTACGTCTACCGGCTCAAGCAGCGCTACCTCGAGAAGGAGGAGCGCGACACCGAGCGGATGCTCAAGAAGCAGACCGACGCTCGGATGCGGATGGTCTCGGGAGCGGGCCGCACCTTCGCCGGCGTCGTCGGTCGTGGGGTAGGCGTCGCGGGCGAGATCGCTCGAGGTGCCGGCGTCGACGTCGACATCGGCAGCCTCGTCCACCGCAACGTCGAGACGCAGAAGACGGCGACGGACATCACGGCGTCCGCGTACGTCGAGGGTGCCGCAGGATCCGTCGGGAAGCGCCAGGATCCGCGAGCTGTCATCGCGGCGGCGAAGGATGCCGCGAACGCTGCGGCCCTCTCGGAGGAGGTCCCGCTCGCGGGCCTCCAGAAATTCGTCGGCAAGTCCACGGACCTCCAGACCGGCTTGGAGCTCCTCCGCGGGATGGCGATCCAGAGCAAAGCCACCGGGTCCAACCTGGAGGACGTCATGGACGCCGCGGGGGACATCGCGGTCAAGCTCGCCGACACCCCGGACAAGGCCAAGATCCTGGCCGGGATCATGGCGACCGTCGCGAAGCAGGGCCAGCTCGGTGCGAGCGAGCTCCGCACCATGGCCCCGTTCATCGGGCGTGTGGTGTCGAGCGCTAACCAATTCGCCGAAGGGAGCGAGAAGGCCGCGATCGAGCTCGGCGCCGTCTTCCAAGTCACGAAGAAGATGCAGGGGCAAACGGTGGGCGCCGCGGCCACCGCGACGAACCGCTTCGTCGAGTCGCTCTCGAGCAAGAGCGGCATGAAGTCCATGCACGGGATGGGCATCAAGGACAGCGATATCTTCGACGCTCACGGCAAGACGAAATCGCTGGCTGAAATCATCCCGAGACTCCTCGAGCTCACGGAGGGCGGCGATCCCAGGCTCATTGCGCGGATGATGCCCAACGTCAACTCGGCCAAGGTGCTCAAGGCCTTCGCGCAGCCCTACGCCGAAGGCGAGAGGACCGGGAAGGGGGGCGGGGCGAAGGCCATCCAAGCGCTGTTCGGCGAGTACGGCGGCGCGATGAGCCAGAAGCAGATCGGCGAATCGCTGGCCGCTGCCATGGACACGACGGAGAGCAAGGTCCAGCGCTTCAACAACCGGATCCAGGCGATCGCCGACGACACGCTCCCAAAGCTCATTCCCGCCTTCGAGCGACTCGCGCCGATGGCCGAGGGTGCCGCCAACGGCCTCGCCGGCCTCCTCGCGTGGACGGCATCTAACCCGGGCAGCGCGATCGGCGCTGCTCTGGCGGCGAGCCTCGGCAAGGAAGTCGCGGCCGCAGGCATCAAGACCGCGCTCGAGAGGGGGCTGGCCTCGTCGATGGGCGGAGCCCTCGGCATGACGCTGGCCGTCGCAGCCCTCACCGTGATCGCGACCGATGTCTACTTCTCCACGAAGGACAAGGCCACGAACGACACACTCAACACCGAGGCCGGCGCCATGAACGCTCGCGAGGTGCTCCGGGCCGGACGCGAGCGCGGCGAGGTCTCCCAGACCGACCTGACCGACGCGGAGAAGAAGGCCCAGGTGCTCGAGCAACGGATCCGGTCGGCAGAGGGCGGCCCCGGCGGCGGCCCCGTGATTCCAAAATGGGACCTCATCGACAAGGGGATCCTCGGCGCCATGAGCTTCGTGACGGCCGGCTCCTACGGTACGAGCTTCGGCAAGCAGGCCCAGGAGGGGGCGGATCAGGAGCAACTCGCCGCGCTGAAGGCCGACCTCGCCGGCCTGAAGGGGGAGATCGCCAAGATCCACAGCGGCACGCTCAACGTGAAGATCGTGGGCGGCTTGCCAGGGACGCCGGTGGGTGGCCCTGGCAGCGGATCGACGACGGGCCCGGCTCCGCTCCGCTGATCCATCGTTCAGGGTGGACGCGTTTCGATCGATCGTCGATCCTCAGGCAATGACGTCGCGGATCTGGCTTCTCGTCGTCGCCGCGGTCACGTGCTCGTGCGAGGCGCCACCACCGGGGCCCCGGTTCTATGCTGCCCCGGCTCCGCCCGACCCCTACTTCGTCCAGTTCGGGCAGGGTTGCCACGCCGAAGCCGAGTGCGCGGCATGGCGCGACGCCGCTCGAGCGCGGCTCATGACGTGTGGGCGGCCGACGCCGCTCTGCCAGCGCTACCAGGCCGACGTCGCGGCGGCTTCGCGCGCGCTCGCCTTCTACGGTCCACAGCAGCGTCGTTACGACATGCAGCAGGCGATCTTGCAGCGGGCCGAGGCGGCGCAGCAGAGACGCGCCGAAGAACAGCGGGTGGCCGACGCTGCGCGCGCGACCATGGAGGAGCAGCGCAAGGCACAAGAGGCCGCTCGCGAGGCAGAGGAACGGGCGGCAGACGAAGCCGCATGGGGTGTGCTCGACGTCAAGGGCTGCACCGAGCGCGCCGACCCCCGCGCCTGCAACGACATCGCGGCCTTCGTCACCTCGCACCCCACGAGCCCGCACCAGGCCGACGCCGTGCTTGCCCTCCACGCCGGACGCGATCGGATCGCCGCCGTCGAGGCGCAAGAAGTCGAACGGGCGCGGCGTGCCCGGCCCGCTCCGCGCGCTCCGGCACTGCCTCCTCCCGACACGACCCCGCACGTCTGTTGCTGCGACGACACGGTCTCGTCCTGCTTCACGCCGCACGCTGGGTGCTGCGACGGGCACGACGGCGCTTGCCCCTGCAAGTAGCGCTACTGCTTCCGGTTCTCGGGCAGGTCGAAGATCCCCACCATGTCGATCGCATGCCCGGTGCCGCCGGCGCTGTTCTCGTAGTCGTACTTCCCTGTCACGACGCCGCAGAACCTCGCCGGGCTCTGCTGGACGAGATCGCCCGTGCTGTGGACCGCGTTGAAGTGGAACAGGTTCACGGCGTCGTTCATCATCAGCCCCATGTAGATCGGGCCCAACTGCGTCTTCTGGGTGTCGATCTGAACGATCGATCCCGACACGCACAGCCGCTTCATGCGCTCGGCGTCGACGTCCTTCTGGACGCGCGCGAACGAGGTCTCGTCCTGCCTCACGGCGACGTCCCGCCAGTGCAGGTTGTGCATCGACCACACGGCGAACAGGGCGGTCCCTACGCTCGAGTCGTTCGGCCTGTCGATCATGAGCGGCGACGCGATCACCAAGGCGTCGGCCATCGTCTTCTTCGTGACGATCAACTCGATTGGGGTCGGCGCCTCGGTCGTGCGGGTCGGTTCCGGTGTCGGCAGGGCTGTCGCGGTGACCGTCGAGGCCGGCCCCAGGGCGCGCGCGATCCCCCACCCGCCGAGACCCAGGGCGACCGCAACGCCGGCGGCGATCAAGGTCATCGGGAGCGGGCGCGGTTCCGCACCACGGTCGACGGGCCCAGCGATCGCGACGGCCGGGGGAACGGGCCGGACTGGGGCCCCTCGCTGCTCGAGCGCCACAGCGAACGGCGCGTGCGCCCTGATTCCAGTCCAGGTCGGGGCCCCCTCCGGCCTGACGACCACGGTCTCGGGCAGGCCCTGCGTGATCATCCTGATCACGTGGTCCTCCTCGAGCGGCCCGACTACCTGCGCCCCGTCGTGGATCTCCCACCGCATGCCCCGCAGGCTACCGAGCCCCACCGCGGCGCCAAGCTGGGCGGATGCTCAGCGCAAGGACGACCTACGTGCACGTCGTCCCTGGTGACGTACAAGGAGCGCACGGACGACGAGGCCGAGACCATCCGACGCTTGGAGGAAGCTGCACGATACGTGCCTTCACGAGGAAGCTGTCCGGGATGAGGCTGGGGGCAAAGTCAGCGAGGTCGACCATGACCCGCTCGTCGCATCGCCCTCGCCGCCCGGCAAGCTGGACAGCGGAGCAGGATCGGGCTTGAGCGGGGCCCACGGGTGAGGTACCTGTGATCTCACGTCTGAGCTCTGAACGACCGCACCGTCCATCCCCGTCCACCGTGGACACGCGTGACGCCCTCGCGAGAGGTGCCGAGCCAGGGGACCGCGACGGGCTACCGGTCAGGCTGGCGACTCCCTGAAGTAGTATCCGAGCCAGGAGCGTCACTATGTCGGCCAACGCCGCGAACATCCAGCCCCCCGGTGCTTCCGATCCCGCCTCCGAGGCCCCGCCGATGCGGGCGCGGACGCTCCACGGTCCCCGAGCGGAGGGGCCGGAAGACCCGGTGCTCGCTGCCCTGCATCGGGCGCCCCCGATGTCGCCCGAGACGGCCGCCCGGTGCCGCGCGCTCAACGCTGACGTGCAGGTCGACCCGGGGAGGGCACAGACCCCCGACGAGTTCATGGCGTGGCTCGCGGCGAGCCATCCAGGCGCCCCGCGTTGACCTGGAGGATCGTTCGATCGGACGCCTGCGACCGGGACGTCCTCGCGATGCACTGGCTGGACGCCCACAACCTGTGCCAGGCGGTCGCCGACTACGCGCGCTCCGGCTCCGGCGACGTGAGGGTTGACCCGAGCGACCCGTCCGAGATCATCATCACGACCGCGGCAGGCTTCGCGACGGTCAGGATCGACGCGAAGGCGGAGGTGCTCAACATGCTCGCATCATCCCGGCGCGCCCGCTGCCCTACATCGAGCCCCTCCTCGACCCCGAGCCGCCGCCGTTCTCCCAGCCGTAGCTACCCCTTCAGGTCCTCGCCGGCCCGACCAAGTGGCCGACCTCGCCGGGGAGGAGACGCGACCCCCTCCGGTTCGGGGAGCCCGGCTGCCCGGTGGGCCTCGTAAATGAGGCGGCAGAGCGTCGCGGTGAGGTTCGGCCGGTCGGGAGCGTGAAGCGCGGCAAGCGCCTCGAGACGCGCGATGGTCGCGTCGGGCAGGCGGAAGGAACGCGATGGCGATGTGGCCACGCTCGAAAGGTAAGCGCGCCACGACGAAGCGTCAACGTAGCGCATGATTTCCGTTGACCGGCGCGCTACTTGTGCGCTACACAAGAGCTACAACGCCAACGGGCCCCCACGGTGCTGGAAACGCCGAGGGAGCCCCTGCCGACCACCGGAAGGAGATTCCGATGCCCAGCGCCCGCACCGTATCCACGTCCCTCTCGTCCGGCAACCCGCCCGTCTACGCGGCGTTGCTCTTCTACCTCACCGTCATCATCGCCCGCTTCCGGGCCCTCGGCCTCCACGGGACCGTCTCCCGGTCCTGGCGGGTCGTCGCCGGTCGCCCCATCGCCTTCCTCGGGGTCCACGCCGACCCCGAGAGCGACACGCTGCTCGAGGACGAGCGCCAGCTCGTCCGTGCGGCTCGCGAGATCCTCGTCGCCGCAGGCTTCTACGTCGGGGCCGACCCGGAGAAGCCCCAGAACATCCGGCTCACCGGCTACTTCGGCCGGAGCCTCGAGAGCCAGGCGAAGCCCTCGCCCTCCCTGCTCTCGGCTCGGGAGACCTTCCCGGGTTCCTGGGTCGAGCGCTGGGAGAAGGGTCCGGTCGCAGCCCGCCGTGTCCGGCAGCTCCGCCGCGCCTTCCGCTCGGTCACGACGCGGACGACCGAGGACACCCGCAAACTCTGGGAGGAGCTCGGCGCCGATCGCAGGACGGTCGCCGTCCTCGAGATCAGCTTCACCGTCCCCGTCGGCGCTTCGATCCCCACCTTCGTCGAGATGGAGGTGGCAGCGTGAAGGCGAAGAAGAAGGCCGCCCCCGCGCCGGTCCCGATCCCGGTCCCTCCTCCGTCTCCCTCCGGCGTGTTCCCCAGCCCTCGCGCCACCTCGGCCTCCCACATCGTCGAGATGGAGGAGATCCGCGAGATCGAGTCCGAAGCCGTCATGGCCCGGTCGCCCTGGGAGTGCTCCGCTGCCGGTGCTCTCGCCTACGCCCTCGGGGGCTGCGACGGTCCCCTTCACCTCGCTCTGATCCAGGGAGCCGCCGAGGACATCAAGGTCCTCGCCTCCCTCGTCGAGGAGGGTGTCTCGGGCCACGGGAGCATGACGGTCCGGATCTCGTTCGCGTCCACGCTCGCCTCCCTGGGCCGCCGGCTCGACGCCGCGGTGATGCTCATGGAGCGGATCGAGAAGGGCCAGCAGGCCGCCTCGGAGTTCCGGCAGATCAAGGCGGCTCGGCGAGCCCAGCGCGCGGCGGCATCGTGAGGGCCCCGCGCAAGAAGTCTGGGCCGATCCGGCTCGAGGACATCGAGGTGACCCCGGCCCTCGTGACCCTGATCACGGAGACGATCACCCGGGCGATCCTGGGAGGAACCACGACCGGGATCGCGAAGGCGTTCCCCACGGCCCGACGGGGCCGGCTGGACAACGGGGCCCGCGGCCGTACGACGCGATCGAGACAGGCCACAGCCTGTGGTTCCAGCCGATGAGCGACACCATGCACAACACGGACAACGACGCGATTTCGATGCGCGTGGGCGCCTACACCCTCGACGCGGTGGGCACGACCTGGGGGAAGTGTCTCCTCCTCGCGCGCCTCGCCGAGACGATCGGGCTGAGCCTGGAGGGCCAGCGCCAGCGCCTCCAGAGGGCGGGGGTGCCCTGGGTCCACAAGGCGCCGGTGGGTCACGGGCTCGAGGCACTCGTGATCGAAGCCAACCACCTCGACGACTTCCTCGCCGGCATCAAGGCGCCGACCGCCGCGGTGGCGGTGGCGGAGATGCGGGCGGCCCTCGCGTCGCAGCCGACCGACAAGGCCCGGCCGGCAAGGACGGCGCTCGCGCGCGTGGGCGTCAAGACCGCAGCGACCGTCGAGTTCAAGGGCCTGTTCACGGTCCGGCTTCTCCTCGGCGAGGACGGGCGCAAGCGGGTCGCGCCGAAGGATCTGGCCGACGCCATGGGGATCGATGCGGACGGCGTGCGGCAGAGGCTCATGCGATCGGTGATGCGCAAAGGTACCTGCATGATGCAGGTACCTTCGGACGGCGGTGTTCAGGATACCCTGACCATCGACATCCACTACCTCCCCGGCCTGCTTCTCGGCATCGACGTGTCGCGCGTGCGTGAAGCCATCCGCCCCCGGCTCACGGAGATCCAGGAGGAGCTCTACGATGCACTCGCGAACTACACCTTCAACGGCGTCGCCGTGAACCCCGCGGTCACCAACCCCGCTGCGGTGCCCGCTCTCTCCGCCGAGGGCATGGCTCTCGCGCTGGCGCAGGTGATCGGCCCCATCCTCACCGAGACCGTCGCCCCCGTCGTCCGGCAGCTCGCCGAGATGGAGAGCCGATCGATGGAGCGGCACGCCGCGCTCGTCGAACGCGTCCTCGGGCTCGAGGCCCACCGCGGACCGGGCGATCCGGTGGCGGTCGGCACGGTCGGCGCACGGGAGATCTGCCGAGCCCTCCGTGCCTACGGCGAGGCCATGGCGCCGGTCGGCGACAAGCAGTCCGCAAAATCGTGGCGATCGGGGCGGAGATGGAGCTTCGCGGCCGGCTCAACCACAACGGCGCGGGCCGGTCGTGGAACAGCCTGCCTGTCCACAAGCTGGCCGACGCGAGGTCCGCGCTCGAGGAGATGCGCCGCAGAGCTCGGAAGACGGCCGACGATCGGGCGCCCCGGCAGCAGGTGATCGACTTCGCTACCGAGAAGGCGAAGCGCTCGGCCGGCGACAGCGCGCCGGCCTCGTAGCGCCCTCCGTCCTACCCCTCGCCGCTGACGAGGTGCTCCTCGGCGAGCTTCAGCAGCCTGTCGAAGACCCGCCGCCCGTTCTCTCCGAGCTCCGCCCGGTGGTCCTGATACCAGGCCGCTCCGTACTGCGCGGCGGCAAGGCAGACGAAGATCGCTTCCTCGGCCCCGCAGCCCTGCTCGACGAGGTGCTTCATGACGCCTTCGAGCAAGGGAAGAACCTGCTTCCCAGACTGCCGCTCCGCCATCTCCTTCGGCGACGTGATCCCGTCGAATGGGTGCTTCGTGTCCCTCTTATGCATCGGGCTCCTCCAGGCTCCGGAAGGTACGAACGCACGGGACCCTCGTCAAGCCGCCGCCATGTGAGCTCCGCCCCACCGATCCATGGCCATCCAACCATTCGACTCCCTCCCCCGCGCGAGCTTCGCTGGGTTCGATTTCCCGACGAGCCACATCGAGATCGTGGGCGGTTTGCGCGACCATGTGCACGAGTACCCTCACAGCCCCGGCGGCGCACCGGAAAAGCTTGGCCGGAAGCTCTACGAGGTCCGCCTTTCCTGCCCGATGTACCAGGGCTCTACGAAGTACCCGCTGCTCTGGCCGGAGACGGTCGCTTCGCTTCGCATCATCTTCGAGGGCGGCCAGTCCTTCGACTTGGTTATCCCGACACTCGGCACCATCACCGCGTACTGCACGTCCTGGCGCGAGGTGGCCGAGCCGAAGCGAGGCCGGAACGGCGTCACCTACGACCTCACCTTCCGCGAGGATCAGAGCAACCTCTTCCTCGTCACCTCGCTCATCACGCAGACCACGGCGTCCTTCTCGTCGTCGGTCGCCGCCTACGCTGCGGCTCTTCAGGATCAACTCGCCGGCCCAGCCGACGCGGAGGCGCTCGTCGAGGAGCCGGACTCCCTCATGCTGGCGGTCCCATCGGCGAGCGATCTCGCGACCCTTCAGCAGATCGGCTCGGTCGCGTCGTCCGTGCTCGACGCCGTGACGACGGCCCTGAGCTACGGCGACACCATCGCGTCGGCCGCGCTCGCACTCGCGACCCTGTGCGCCTATGCCGATGCGAACGTCGCTTTCCTCAACCTGCCCACCGCGTACCCGCTCCTTTACGCGCTCGAGGCGGTCTGGATGCAGGCGATCGCCCTGGCGAATGACGCCCAGCAGACCGGATTCGAGGTCATCTACTACACCGTCCCCTCGGGAACCACGATGAGCGTGACGGCGATCAGCCAGGCGATCTACGGCGACTCGAGCTACGCGCTCGACATCATGCTCACGAACCCTCTGGAGAACCCATTTGCGGTGCCAGGCGGGACCGTGATCAAGGCGTACATCCAGACCGCCACGACGACGCAGAACGCACCCTGACCATGGCCACGCCGACTGCGGACACCTTCGGGGACGTTACGGGCGATCTCGACGATTCCGTTCGTCTCGTCATCGGGACAGAGACGGTGGTCGTCGCCGAGTCCTACGAGGTCCACCACGCCGTCCTGACGCAGCCGTCGACGTTCACGCTGCGACTCGGCTGGGGCTCCGTTCTCCAGGGGCTTATCGCGCAGTGCACCCCGGGCACCCCGTTCCAGCTCTACATCGGCGACACCCCCCAGCACACCGGCCAGATCGACGGTTACGAGGCAACGAGCGACGGGAACGGGGGCGGCGTCCTCTCCATCCACGGCCGCGACAACCTCGCGCCGCTCCACGACGCCTTCGTCACCGTGGAGAAGTCCTTCACGGATGACACCTACTACCAGATGGTCGAGTCCGTTCTCCTCGACGTCGTAGGGACACACGTCCTCACTTCCTTCAACGACGCGAACCGGAAGCTCACGACCGGGATTGGCGTGGTACCGACCGCGCAGCCGGACACGACGAACGCGACGGCGCCCTCGGCGAAGCAGCTTCGGACCCGCATCGGGGAGAGGTGGTACGAGTTCTTGAAGCGCGAGCTCGACCGCGCCGGGCTCTTCCTGTGGACGGCCGCGGACGGGAGCTACGTGCTCTCCGCGCCGAACGCAAACCAGCCCGCCGCCTACCGGATCGTTCGCCAGAGGGAGCAGACCCGGAACGCGGTGAACGTCGAGGTCGCCAGGTACCGGAACGCCACCGAGGGCCGCTACTCCCACGCGATCGTGTACGGCAAGGGTGGGGGGCGAAAATTCGGGAGGACGAAGTGCAAGGGGGAGTTCGACGACGCCGAGATGATCGCCTGGGGCTTCAACAGGCCGCTCGTCCTTCGCGACATCAACGTCACCAACGCTGTCCAGGCCGAGTATTACGCCAGGCGCAAGCTCGCGGAGACCAGGCGCGCCGGCTGGAACCTCACGTACAGCGCCGCCGGCCACACCATCCCCAGCCTGCTCACGGGAGGCCGCGCGGTCTGGGCCGTCGATACGGTCGTCTCCGTCGTCGACGAGGAGCTTGGCCTCAGCGGCGACTACTACGTCGAGCAGGTCGCGTTCCGACGCAACCCCGCGACGACCACGGAGCTCACCCTCATGAGGCCCGACGATCTGCTCTTTGGGGCCGGCGAGTTCGAGGGCGGCTGAGCCATGATCGCGCACCCCCTCACCGTCGACCTCGACGTCTGCGTCCTGACCACCTACGACGACGGCTTCCTCAGCGTCGGCGTCCAGGGCGACGCAGACGTCGTGGAGATCGCGCCGCCCGAGGGCCATCATCCCTACGGCTTCCTGGGTCGCCCTCGAGACCCGACCACCGACGGGGACGGCAACGCGACCGCCGGCGCGACCGCGCTCCTCCTGAAGGGCGGCAACGACGACTTCGCGATCCCTCTGGGCGATCCCCGGGTCACGCCGACGCTTCCCCAGCTCTCCGCCGGCGGCACTTGGGGCTCCACACTCCACTACTGCGACACGGATCCGACCATCGCGGATCCCATGCCCGCCTACATCCTCCTCGACGGGAGCACGGGCAACGCGACGGCTCACGTGCCCGGGAAGTGCGTGCTCCGGGCCGAGGTGAACAACGGGCCCTTCCTGCTCCTGAGCGGGGCCGTGACCCCGCCGATCGCGCAGCTCGCGGTGCCCGGCGGCCCCCTCGTCCAGGTCGACCAGACCGCCGTGCAGCTC
>Ga0209115_1000003_pt1 | contig 30449 bp, 43 predicted proteins | sample JacPinW_OM2H0_O2_FD_187967 | JGI IMG/M metagenome (GOLD analysis project Ga0209115, IMG submission 187967) | Forest soil microbial communities from Algoma, Ontario, Canada - Jack Pine, Ontario site 1_JW_OM2H0_O2 (SPAdes) (version 2) | ecosystem: Environmental > Terrestrial > Soil > Boreal... | reverse complement strand
CCCCGCCAGTCCGTATCGCAACCCGAGAGGGAAGTTTGACGGAAGTTCACAATTCTTTTCTCTCACCAACTTAAAAGAAAATAAATTAATATGCCAACAAAAGACTTCTACATCGGATCGCGTGACTTGAAGAATTACAAACAAGATTCCGTCCGTTCTTTGGCCGCCCAAAAATCATTCCGGAGTCGCCTCCACAAGGCAAACATAAAACTTTCTTGGAACAACATATTCGGCCGCACCACATTACCCAACTCATCAGTATCACTTCTTCTTATCGTCGGGGGATTATTGGCGACTCAAGTACGAACCTAAAATTCTGAATGATATCAATATGAACGAAAACGATTACAAAAGGGATGACCGCATCCCAGACATTGATGGGATCGCCGAAGCCGCATACGAAATGAAAATGGGCGGATTCGACCCGGTCGAGGAAAAAGACTCGCTGGAGTATGAGAAATGGAAAGAGTCCGAACAAAGTGATGATTGGATGTTAACCGCAACAACTTTTTAGGTATGGCTTTCCTAGAAAAAGAGATGGAAATCGTGGCAATTCGGCCGAGTATCATGAGAGATATTGATACCTTACTTCAGTTCGTTCAAGATGATTCTGAAGATAAGGGAGATTGGCTAATTTTTGACAAAGTAAGAGATGCAGCCGCACGAGTAGAGAAGTACCTCCGAGATGTTCCGGAAGCAGAAGCAAAGGAAACCGTATGAAACTAAAATACACGCTACACGTTCCTACAGAGCAATTTGGCTTTGTTTCGTGTGATATGGAGGCTGATGACCCAAAACTCGTTAAAACGCAATATCTTGCGATTGTGGAGGCTTTCAAGCCCCAACCCGTCAATTCACTTCCCGAAAAAGACTTCAATGCTTTATTAGACGAATATTTGAGTAAAAGGTCAATAACCAACGGACAAGAACTCTACGATAAAATGAGCCCGCTCCAACAACATATTATCCAAGCCATTAAAAGAAGTTACCAGCGCCTCAAAAGATAGCTATGCAAGTAACAATAACCAATATCAAGAGAACACAGCGGACTAGTAAAGCGGGGAAGCCTTTTACTTCTGTCGGCATCCAAACCAAAGAACACGGAACAAAATGGTTAAGTGGTTTTGCCAATGTTGATAATGCAGATTGGGAAATCGGTACGACTACAGAAATTGAAATTGAGCAGAAGGGTGAATACTTGAACTTCAAGATGGGAAATCGTGACCACGGTCCGGCTGCAAAAGACCCAGCGAGTGCGGAACTGAAAAACATTCTCATACTCAGTGTGATTCCCGCCATAGATTCCACTAAAGCATCCATCGCAGAAGTGAAATTCTTGGTGCAAGCTCTCGGAGATCGCCTTGAAAAAGCCATCAACCCAAAAGAAGAAGATGAACCTCCGTTCGAGGAACCAATATTTTAACCTGTAATGAAAATATGAAATCTAAAACCTACGAAGCATCCCAAGAATTCGTCGTTGGCAAGCACAATATCGGGTGGATATACGGATTCAAGAAATTCGAAGGCATGAAGTTCGAGAAACGACCGATGCCGACATTCCAAAAACTACCGCGAAACATGACCGATGCTGAGATCGAAGAGGAATTGCGACCTGGTCTTTGTACGCTTGGAGACATACTGGCGTTCCTTGACGGTGCGCCGGAAGAAACCAAAGACGGCTACGCCAACCTGTTCTACACGAGCTCCTGTGTCGTGTTCGTGCTCTGGGACGCCGGCGACCGCAGGTGGTACGTCTGCGCGTGGGACCGCGACGACGTCAGGTGGGGCGCCGGCCGTCGGGTTCTTTCTCCCGCCAACTCTGACCATTTGGATTCTGGACTTAGTTCCTCTGAATCTTTGACGCTTCCTGACACTTTGCAAATTAAAGGCTTCCTCGCAGGCCTGATGAAGGCGAAGGAGTTGGTGCAGCCACTCAAACAAAAATACGATACGAGCCGTGGTGCAGTACAGTGTACTGACGAAATCCTCTCCGCCCTCGACGCAGAAATCACCCGCCAACAGGAACAATACAAACCTAAGACGGATACGGATTTACAGGCTAACATGAGCAAGCATATAGCGGGGCAGTAAGAAAAGAGGGGTTTCACGTAGAACCCCTCAACCATTGTATGAACTGAAGCACCCTGACCGCCTGTTGTGCTTCTTTATCCTTTTTGAGCCGGAACTCGTCCCTGCATCTCTTGGAATGGAAGCGTAAGCCGCCTCTGCGGTGACTTACGAGGCCGATGTTGTGGGTACAACTTGGGTTGCCGCATTTCATTTTTCATATCCCTTCTGATTGCTTAACGGCCGTAACCGCAACTTCCTTTGAATAAGTCTTACGGCCGCTTCTGAGATGTTTAGGTCAACAGCCAAAATCGCAGGATCTATTCCCACATTCTCCCGTAGATATTTCTCACGGGGGGGGGTTATGTATTTGCGTCTTGGTTGCCACAATTCGGGTGCGAAGACTTGTCCCATTTTTTGTCTCCTAAAGAACTGAAAGAACGTCCCTTAAGGCACTGAAAGGCTTGAACTGGTTTTGGAGAAAGATTACGCTTCTGTAGCGATCCTATGAATTCACCGTGCGCTTTTCATCTTTGGGTCGTTTGGGTTATTTGTTTGATAGTTCAAGAATAGCGTCAGAGGTTTTAAGTCTGGTTTCAGTGCCATAAGCGGCGTTCTGCCGCTGGTATTTCAAGGAGCTATCTAGCACTTCCGATGGTACCTGCCACGACCGTTCCATCTGGGGAAAAATACTTATCGAGGGCGGCAAGGGCCACTGCCGCGACAGACGCGACGATGCCTGCCCAGTTATTGCCAATGACCGCAGAAATGTTGGTAGATTGTTCCAACCAGACAAGTGCTGCCGTAGCAATTACTACCCCAAGAGAACGGAGTGCGGCCTCAGTTGTAGGTGTCATATATTAAGGGTATCTTTTACGTTACTACTAATATTCGACCCCATTTCTGAAGCGATCGTAGAGGCATACAATTCAGTATTGTTATTGTCACTCGGAGGCGCAAATCGGGTGAAAAAATCCAAAAACGTCCATTCGGGATGATTCAAAATCATTTCTCTAATACAGGTCTGGCCGTATTCTTCCCCAATCGCCAGAGTTTCAAACATCGCAAAACCGCCAAGACTTTCCTTCACTATTCCATATTTTGGTAGATAGCCCCCAAAATAATACCGGAAGTCATACGGATTGTTATTGGCAGGATTCGCCCCTTCATAGGTTTTTATGTGGCCGCAAAATTCGAGAAAACGGGACTGCGGGATAGATACTTGTGGAGCAGGTACCTGTGTTTCAACTTGGCTTGTTTCCTCTGGTTCGCTCATAGGGGTAATTGTGGCAGGCTTACGCCATGACGCAAGCCATTTATCAACAGCTAGGAAGAATTTTTCTAAATCGCTCATAAAAGCCCTAGGAACTGCTTTAGTGCGAGAATAACCTTTTCATACAATCCAGCCTCTATCGTCGCCACGGGGGCATTTAAGACGGGTTCTAGGGTATATGCAGCCGTTCCCGCAAGTGCCATGACCGCATTTATGGTTTCACGTGAAAAATACGCCCATCCCTGGTCGCCGTAATTTGTTCCCTGCCAAGTTTTGCCGCACAAATACGACACACCGTTAATGGTCTTCCATCCAGAAATCTTCCAGTTGTGCCAAGGCTCCAATCCTGTAACAACGAATATGGTAGGAATTATGCCTTGTTGGGTGTTGAACCATTCAGTGAACCATGGTGTCCCTATAGAGACGGCAGATTGCGAGGCGTAGATTGCACTGCGTATGCCATCAAAAGCGTCTGGTGACGCTCCTACGTTGAAATAGGCGGCACGATTGTAAACAGTTAGGGCGGCAACTAACGATACCCGCATATCGCACCCATGATCTGCGTTGGCGTGGGTGACGTTATCAAGGTCAATAGGATTATAGAGTTTTTTGTCCTGGTCTATACAAAGCTCCGATTGTGTGTAATCAGTACAGCCATATGGTAATGATGGAACAGGGGGAGTGAATTGCAAGTCAGGAAGCTCCTGGTTAGGCATCGTAAGTCCCGCATCAACATTGAAATTATCCGGAAACACGGAAACTGTGCCGAATGTCCGTTCACGAGAGTAATCACGGATATCTCTTTTCGTAGGGGTTGTGCCATGACGGATCATATCAGCTCGTCGCCTTATTCATCATCCTTCTGAACCCGTTTCTACCGTATGCTTCGATAGCATATTCTTTGTAGGATTTAATGCCCCGATTTATCCGTTCGTTCTTGATGCGTTTGGTTATTTCGCTTTCAGGGTATGGGATTGGTTTATTGTTCATATCAAGAAAATGCTCGTTGGATCGCCAAAGTAACTATAGCAAGTAAAACGGCACCATTCGCCCCAAGGATAACCCACAACAATTTCTTAATCCAGATGATGTCGTTGCAAATAAAAGGAATTCTTTTAATGAGTAGGGGTCGTGAATCTGTGTCCGAGTCTTCAAAGAGTTCTCGAAAAGCCTCGACCACGACTTTTTTAGTAACTTGTTCATGTGCTTTGGCGGCAGCTTCTTGGGCAACAGCGGCAGCTTGGGCGGACTCCGCTACGCTTGCCTGTGAACGTGCTTCATTAGGATCCATACCTAATTTACAATGGCTTTTACTCCATTCACGATAAATTTTACCCCCGTCACAATGAATATGACTCCTGGAACAACAACAGGAAGCGTGGGAGTCCAGGTTCCACTTGAGGTGAAAGTCCATATGTCATTTCCGCCGGATTGAGTGTGGGTGCCGCCCGTAGCGGTTATTCCTTCACTTGTAGGCGCAGAAATAATGACGATACCCGATCCTCCCGCACCGCCGCTTCCTCCTGGGTTTGAGCCAAAACCACCACCACCTCCTCCACCGCCTGTATTCGCGGTACCGCTAGCGGCGGTCGTATTGCTGTTAGAACCTGCGCCCCCTCCTCCGGTAGCCGTTCCTGCGGTACCTCCTGAGGTTTGGATACCTCCTCCCCCGCCCCCTGCGTAGGTAACGGCGCTTCCAGATATTGAGTTTGATGTTCCTGCTCCCCCAGTTCCTCCATTAGAACCTGAACCGTTGCCCCCGACTCCACCTGAACCTCCTCCTCCTCCCGCACCGAAATTCGCAGAAGAAAATCCATTCCCTCCATTATTTCCTTGAGTCCCCAAAGCAGTACAACCCGTTATGTTTCCTGCGCTGGTCCCTCCTCCACCAGAACCCCCCTGGGAACAGTTGGCCAATGCATTTGAGCCACCACCACCACCCCCTTTTACAAGGGTTTGTGTCTGAAATTGACTGTCTCCCCCAACCCCTCCGGCTATGGTGCCTCCCACCGTTCCTGCGGTGCCTCCTGTACCCACTGTGATAGTATATGCGGTTCCGGAGGTAATAGAGACGCTTGTGAGATTGAGATATCCTCCCGCGCCGCCGCCACCGCCATATCCGTTACCTTCTCCCGCACCACCACCTCCACCGCCTGCAACCGTGAGAATATTTACAGTTCCTGTCGCGGCATTCGCAGAAAGGGGAAGCAGAAGTACCAGGAAACTTATCGCCAACGCTACGATCTTACGCATATCACTGTTGCACCAATACAAAGCAATTTACGGTTGTTCCGTTCGCGGCGGCACCGATCGAAGACCCGGTAAGGACTGTAATGAGCGAAAGTATGGTGGTTCCGAACGATTGTTTCCCCATCGTAATGTCAATGTATTTTCTATTCGTGTCTACACTGATTGATTCAGGGATATAGACCGCCGACGTATTCCATATGACGGCTTGTAATGAAGGGGTAAAGATTGCGCTCGGTGCGGTGCCAGTCCCGTCGCCGTTGGTATCCACATAGAATCTGGCAACCCCGGCCCCTCCGGCAACCGTTGGCGAACCGACAACTGCATAGTAATTACTTTTTGCCACCCCACTAACATACATGGGCAACGAAGTAGGGATGGTCGGCTTATTGTTGATGAATTTCTCGTTCGTTGAGAGTGAGATGCTCCAATCTGCATTTGCTTGCGGAAAGTTATAATTACTTACGCTATAGCTATTCGCAGTAGCATATGCCTGGGCAGCTGCCAAAGCGAGCTGGACGCCGTCATCGTACTTCTGTCCGGCCGAAGGAGTCCAGAGATAAAATGATTCCGCAACGTAACTCCCAGAGTTAAAGAACTGGTATACGAACCCTATCGTTGAACCGTTGGCGATACACGCGGTGATATAACAATCCATATTAATTCTTCAGTTGTGATCGGATAAAGGTAGCGAAGCCGGTTGAGTCGCTTCGCATGAGGTTAATGGCCTGCAGAATCACGTCTTGCGACCATGTAACCGACTGTTGATTGCATGCTATAACTTCTTCAGGAGTGAGCATATTTTTTCATTTTTATTGTTAGCCAGATATTCCAAATAATAAGTACACCAATAAAGTACCACTGCCAATTATCATCAACAGAGCGGCCGACTCCACCCTGTACGCTAGTAATCTCTTGCTGTTGTTGTTGGACGGCCTTTGTAAGAAGCGCCGTATATCCCTCGTAATCAATGCCTGTTGGATCGCCCTTTTTGAATAGATGGCCGTCAATGGTTTCGTCAACAGGCGCATGTTGTACCATGACGGGGTCTATCGTATTAGTAATTTCTGCGATGAAGCCATAACGTTCCTGGGTTTGGCCGTTAAAGACATACGTAATAGGATTAAGTTGCATTATCGTATCAAGCGCGGTAGGACCATTTACATTATTCACATTGTGTTTCAGGTATTCTGAAGAAAGCGTACAGGTATTTCCTCCAGCATCAACAAGCTCCTTTGTAGCCGCATTGATACAAACAGAATCTAAACCAGTTGCGGAAGAAAGACCGTTAAATGCAACCGTTCCTGTCACCGACAAAGTCCTCCATGGAGAAGTCGTGGCAACCCCAAAAAGGGTTGTATTGTTAGAGGTAATTTGGATTGCAGACGGAGAAGATGTCGCATACGTAGTAGGGGAAGTGGTACCGATATATAATGTTGCTCCAGAATTCCTGAAAGCCCATTGGGGATCGGCAAGAACCCCATCCGAAAGCCCCAATTGCTGGTTTGAGGCACTCAAGACATCAAGAGCAAAAGCCGGTGTTGTGGTAGCGATACCCACTCCGGTCGTTGTAGTGACGAAGTTTGCGGTATTGGTAAGGGTAGAACCGTTATAAAATTCAACTCCGTTTGTTACCCCTCCTGTTGTCGTGGCCGTACCGCCGTTTGCGATAGAGACTGGAACAGATAGAGCAACGGTACCGCTTGTGGTAATTGTTCCGCCACTTAACCCTGTTCCTGCCACAATTGAAGTAACAGTACCGGTTCCACAGCCAGCGGCGGCACTCACCAATTCTCCTCCTGTAGAGGCCTGTACACAATCACCACTCGTGAGACTTGAGAACGAACCAAGAGTAGAAGATGCATACGTAACGTAAATATTTTTCCAGAAATTGCTCGTTCCACCTAATGCAGCCGCATTATTTGAGCCAGGTTGGAATATTGTCCCATCCCAAGATAGGGATGTTCCTCCTGCAACGAATTCCGCTACTCCTGAAGCCGCTGTAAAGACAAGTGCTCCCGCTGATTTTACTGTTGGAACCGATACAGTACCACTAGGGGTAAAAAGAGTTGTAGTCGTTAGGAAGGTAGAAGATGCTTGGTTGAGGTTCAATTGCGCCTGCATCGTTGTTGAGGCAGAGAACGTGGTATTGCCAGAGAAGAAGTTGTTGTTCGCCAGAAGGGTAGAGGAAGCGGCGGTCAAAGTCCCCGTAATGACCGGAGTAAACAGAACACTATTTGCTGACATGATTATACTTTGTCCGAAGGTTGCTCCTTGGAGGGATTGGGTGGAAGTCGAGAACGAAATGGCAGTTCCTGTTGTAGTCGCGTAGTTACCGAGCGCGGTGATGCCGCCGGTCGTACAAGTCGGACAAGAAACAGTTAAGGAAGTACCCCCGACAAGCGCACCGGCAGTCCCAGATGTGGAGAGAGGAGAGGAGAAGGATATTGATGAAGTAGCAACTTGTCCCAGAGTGTTTATGCCGGTCGAGAACGGAAGTTCTCCTGTTACCAAATTAGTGCTTGTTGAAAGTCCTCCGAATGTGATATTTGGGGTTGCTCCTCCCGAGGAAAAGATAGGGAACGTACCGGTAACTGCCGTGACAGTTCCTGAACCAGACCCAACACAAGTCCCATTGATTGCAAAACAACCGCCCGAAAGGTTTATCCCTTTTGACCCCGTAGAGGTCGCCGCCAAATTCAATCCCGTAGTGAAATTAGGAGTTGAAGAAGCGATATATGCGCCTGTCGTCGTGCTCACCAGAAAATATCCCGAAGAAGGCGCAGACGGAACGGTTATATTGACCGCGAACACTAGAAAGGGAGTAAGAAGGAGCGCAATTGTCCCACACAAAACCCCCAGCCCTAGAGAAGACTGGAGGAGTTGCTTGATTGAAATGATAGGTCTTTTCATAGGTTTGTCAATATTGTTAATTGTGGATAAAAAATAATGCGCTGATGGATATTGACAGTCTTTTTATATATGCTATCATGATTCCATGAGGCAGAAAAGAACTTTCCGCGATGTTTTTCGACAATTAGTATTCTTGATTCTCATATTAGGCGTTTTGGGGGCTTTGGCTCGGTGAACCTGAAAGCAGACCCGGCAATAAACCAACTTGGGGTTGAGGTGTACTTACTGCTTGTGGAATAACTTGCGGCTGCTGTGTTTGTTTTTGTGCCTTTTGTTGTGGGGTCATTTGACCTTTTTTCACCAGACTTTGGATCGTTGCAATATCACTCTTGAATTTCTGTGCGTCAGGAGCAACTCCTTGCGTTGGAGGTACTGCTGCAGCACCACCATTTTGCGCAGTTCCACCAGAATCCTGACTGAACTGATTGTAGTAATTCATCGCTGTTTTCACATACGCAGGAACATTGAACGAGACACCTTCTTTGTTTCTTCCAACTGAAGGCTGACCATTGGAAAATTTGCCTGTATATGCGTCTGGTTCTCCAGGTCCAGCATTCCAAGAAGAAAATACCTGTGGAAGGGTTTTCCCCTCTTGAAGCTGTTTTTCAATCATTTGAGTAGCCACATACGATTCAGTATCATTATTCAATGGCACTCCTGATTTGCCGAATACCTCTTGAGAGTCAGCCGCCCATGTAGAAGGCTCAAACTGGAAAATAGATTTGAGCTCTCCTGACTTTCCTGCTGAAGGATTTGCTAGATTCGGTTTACCGCCATTTTCGGTATAGGCAATCGCTTTCGCTGCAAGTTGTGCTTCAGTCAATGGCTTGTTATTTGATGGAGTCATATGTTAGAGGAATGATAGAGCGAAACCACCGAGCGCTGATAATATCCCTGAAACTCCCTGCCCAAGTTCTAATGCACCACCTGCCAATAATTTACCAGGAGTCGGAGCGTTTTGTTGTTGTGCTGCGGCGGGATTAGAGGGCAGAGGAAGCGCCGGAGGATTTGCCGAGGTCTGGGTTCCGACATACGGTTGAGGAGATGTATTGAGATTGGTGGAAGAGTTAGCTCCGTAAGCTCCCGATGCCGTAGTCTGGTACGAATTGAGTTGGTACTGTCCTGCATCACTCAATGCAGCCAAGTATGTATTCAGCTCACTCGGTTGGAGATTGGTCGGGTCGAAATTCTGAAGTTCCGCAGAGAAACTTGTAGGGGTAATGCCCGGAGTGCTCATCAGTTGTGATGTCGCTGCCGTTAGATCGGAAGTAATCAAGTTCCACGATGCCTCCGCCCCCGCCCCTTGTGTTGAAGCCAAGAAAGTGTTTATCGGTTTATTGTAGAATGGTGAATCAGTCTGGTTCAAGCCCCACTGAGTGAGGAAATTGTTGAGGCTTGATGTAATATTTCCGATGCGACTTATGGCCTGTGTTGTTGCAGCAGCAGCCGTCTGGTTCGTACTACCAATCTCGGCGTTCGTGTTCGCCTGCGTCGAGGTGTTCAGCGGGGTTGTGAGAGGATTGTAACTAGGATTTATTTGTGCCGCCATAGAGTTAATCTGTGCGTTAATCACAGGATTACTTGTCCATGCGGAAGGAATCTGACTTCCTTCACCATTCGCAGCAAGTTGTGCATATTGTTGCAAAGAAGCATACGCAGGGTCATTGGGTTGAATCGCACCGTTTGAACCGCTTCCTGAAGGCGCGAGAGGTTGACCACCGCTAAAGGCCGCCCCACTCGCAGGGTTGATCAATGGAGTGCCGTACGGAGATGGTGTGAGATTATTTGCCAGAGAACCCGCCTCTCCAAGACCAGACTGGATTTGACCTTGTTGTGTGTTGGCGAGTTGACCTGCTTCAGTCTCGGCAGTCGCCTGTTGGTTCGCAGCGGTTAATCCTTGTGCATTCCCAGCCAGTGCCTGTTGTTCGGCGTTCGTGAGTTGATTTTCTTCTGCGGTCACGTTCTGGAAAATCGCTCCTGCGCGTCCTAACGCAATAGGATTTGGCGCACCTCCTGCCAACATCCCTAGTCCTTGTCCTCCGCCCGCTTTAGCCACATCAGCGATTTGATTACTGTAATTTTGTGCAATGTTTTCTGCATTTTGCGCAAGTGCAGGATTTAATAATCCAGCGTTTGCTGTTGCTTGTTCAGCCGCTGTTGCCGTAGGGGAACTGTTCGCGGAAGTTGTCTGCAATTGCCCCACGATATTGCCATTTGAAGATACGGGTTGTGGAGTCGGTGCAGGGGCTGATGTTGGAGGAAGTGGAGTTCCTGCTGTTCCTGTATTTATTTGTTGAGATGTGGCATTGGGATTCACGTAGGTTGCCTCACTTTGAGTCGTAGCGGGGGCGACAGTCGCAGTATCCGCAGGGGGGTGATAAGTCGTCGTATTACTGCTTCCGTCCACATTCGTGGTGGTTTGGGATTTCACAGGAGTCGAAGGAGCAGCATGTGAAAGGAGACCGGCCGTTACAGGTTGGAATCCTGTCCCTGAAGAACTTCCTAGTGTACTACTGCCACCAATACCGAGATTACTTAAAGAAGGTGCTTTTTGACCCGTTGCGGGAACGCTAGGAGATGATGACTGTGTTGCCGTACTGAGCGCACGAGACTGTGGTGTTGAACCAAGGCTGAAAGAATTGTTCCCGGTATTAAGATTCAACGACCCTGTCGAGAGTGGATTTGGGGTAGAACCTTGTGTACCAAATGAAAATGCCATAAATGATTAAATACTACTATTAGTGCCTATGGAATTATAAACGAATGAATTGGGGTTTTTTCTGCGACCTTTTGGGGAAAGGTTTACGTTCACCGTGTTCGTGCCTGAATATTCTTTGAGAGCCAACATTTTTCTATCGTACTCTTTTTGATATTCATCGAGCTTTTTTGGGTTATCTACCAAAGACTTAAAGTAATAAGTGAGAGCTTTCCAGACGAGCATATCTTGGAAGTCTTCCGCAATCAGTGGCATTTGTCCTATCGTCCAGGTAGTTGCCGCAGAAACGTTTATCCCTTGGTAAGGTTGGTAGAGTGTAAGAGAGGTGGCAGAATTGACACTTTGAATCTGATACCAAAGATTATCTCCGTTCGGTTGCTGTATCTGGAGCCAACGACTCTCCAATTGTTGATTTGTTGTAGGAATCCAAGAGGTGCCCGATCCTGTAACGGCCATACTTCCGTTGTTCACAGAGAGGGTTACTCCTCCTGAACCAACCTGGTCTATCATACTTAAATCGGGGACACGGAATTTATAGTTATACGTGATCACGTTTCCTGTAGTGCTTGGGATCGGCCAAATACCAATTTGTCCCCCCTTGTCTCCACCGGGATAAATAAAGAACTTTGAGGGAATCGAAGCGTAATATGGAAAAACATTTAAATTGTCCCATTCTTCTCGTGTCCTTACCTCTGTCATCGTCCAACGCAGAACACCGACGGTAATCGTGATATCTTTTAATTTTGAATAGTTCGGTGGGAACGGGTAAAACTGTACTCCACCAATAGACGCGTTTGAAGCTGCAGCAATAGTACTCGTGTAGATAGTACTCAAGACATTTTCGGCAAGTCCTCCTGTCCATGAAATAACAGTCGAGCCACTCGTATAGGTAACACTCTTAGTTGAGCCATCAGAAAATGAGGTAAGATAAGAACCACTTGGATATGTCCACGCACTTTGCAATACTGCCGAAGTTGCTCCAGCAGAAATGTTGTTTGCTGTGTAAAAGAGAGTTCCTTGAAGGGCAGGCAACCATGTGACAGTGGTAGAACCATTTGTGAAAAGACCGTTTACATTTTCTCCATCAGAGAAGGTAAGTTGCGCATAGACCGTTTGATAGGGCCAAGCTTCATCCAAAGTACAAGAAGTCGAGTTTATTGGTACTGCCGCACTCAAAGTAAGATTCGTTTGTCCAATCGTTTCAATGCTATAGCTTCCCTGGTTCGCAAAGAAATCTTGCATGATATATCGCTGTTCGATGTTAGCGATCGTAGGATACAAGCTTGCATCTGCATTATTTTGCGCAAGTTTGTTGAACAAATTCAATCCAGCAGTGTAGGAGATCATAATTATGTTGTCCTTAATCTAATTTCTGTAAGACGTACGAATGTTGGATTTGTAGCGGTTGAAGTAAGGATAATTTGCAATTGAATCCACTGGGTATTTGAAAAAGGAACAGGGGAAATATACATGGATACTGCTCCTGTTGAGTTTCCACCATCATAATAGGTATTTGCTCCAGACCCACTTGTGTCGGCATTAACCCATGCTGAAGTGAGGTTAGTACGATAGTTGATCGTAACGCTCTCACCGGATGCTAAAGGAGCAGCAAACTTCAATTCGACATTGCTGAGCGTTTTCTTCTGTGCTCCCAAAAGAGTTCCTGTAGGAATTATGTCAGTTTCTATAATAGTTGCTCCGTTTGTATAGGGAGTAGTATCTGACGAATCAATACCATATAAAGTACCAAGAATAGGAATTGTGGCCCCCCATGCGCTAATATATTGTATGCCATTGGTATTCTGATTCTGATTGTTAAGGAGAACGCTTGCCAATCCGTTATATGTATTATAGGAATTGTAGTTCTCTAAACGGAGAGACAATCCTGCATCTTGTCCTGTTACAGAATTGAAAAAAGAAGGGATTAAGGAGTATATGCCACCCGCATTTCCATTATTATCAGAAACCGAAAAGAAGACTCGCGATCGTTGGATAAACGCCTGTCCCCAAGAGAAATAAGGTTCAATATAGCTTGATGGTGTTCCGGGTATTCCCGAAAGATAATCGGGAAGACTAAAGACCAGACTGGCTGCTGAATTTGATATCGCGTGTATGTTTCCTTTCTGCCCTCGAAAATCAAAAACTGTATTGTTCGCTGCTAGGAGGAATTGACAGTTTGATTCATCCATTATTATTATCGTCTGGGGAGTAATGTCTGTAGCCCCCCCTAATCCTTCGTCCCATATATATAAAGTAAATCCTCTGGTTCCTATGACGAGGTTAATTCCTAACTCCGCAAGGGCGGTTGCGGTTTCAAAAAAAGGCAATATACAAGCCTGCGGAGTTCCAATATACGTAGGGTTAGAACTCCCAATACTAGTTCCATTAATAATTCCGTTCGTCGGATCATAAGAACAAAAATATTGATTTCCAGCTCCTCCGGAAAATGAGATTGCACTTCCTCCTATCGTAGTAGAAACAGTAAAGGTTCCGTTGTTTGTACTAGCTGACTTTACATAATATACAGTTTCGATGGCAACCCCACCAAAAATCGTATTATCAGTATAAAACGCTATTGTTTGTCCCACGATAGGAAACGATCCCGCAAATAAAGGGTTGACAGTTATCGTTGTACCTGAAGCGGTATATTGACCATATGCAAAATTGATGAAGATATTTGGCAAAGCTGCGATGATTGAAGCAACAAAATTTTCATCAGTAAAATAGAATCCCGCATGTCCATTTAAACAAAAGTGAACTCCCTGAAAGGAATTTGGAGATGAATTCAAGAAATTACTCATTCCGTGAGTTCCATACCCTGGTGTATTGGGAATTGGATTTGTGGGGTTTAATCCTAAAATACATGTCAATTTGAAATTGATTGCATTCGGACGAAATAAATGAAGATGACCATTGTAATAACCCATTCCATTGATACCAACTAGAGCATTTGAATCTATGGCATACCAGTTAGACAGACTATATGCAGTATCTAATACCCAAACATATCCTGCCGTCTCGGCAATATAATAACGATATTCTAGAACTGTTCCATTGAAATAAGTTTCGACGACCCCTGCCACGGGAGTCGAAGTAAGACCAAGAAGGGTTGCTGTGACCGTTCCTGTGGAACCCCATCCACTATCAATTGTTTGTGAATGATTAGCTTCATCATAAGCTGATGATAGATTAACGAAATAAAACCCTCCAGTATGTGCACTTATCTCTTCAATCCAGTAGATACCATTACTCAATCCACTAATGGTGCTTGAAGATAATTTTAATGTTTGATTTATATAAGGAACAAAATCCGTATCTGGAAATTTTATTGTGGAACTATCTTGTGCAGAAAGTGTAAATGTGTTGTTTTTAGGAGATTGCTGTATTCGTCTATAGTTACACATTACTTCACCTAATTCCGTGCTTATATTAGCATTCCTTATCGAGGCGATCCCTTGATGCGGAGAAGAAGCAATACCTTTATAAAACTCATCTATAACGATATCCCCGGTACCCTTTTCGTAATGATGGGCCATATTAACTTTGTATTTTTAAGATAAAGTCGAAAGCAGTATTTGCGGTTGTTCCAACACCGCTAGAATTGTTGAAAACAAACTGCAAACTAAAGGAATTGGCTGCTATTGAGTAAAATACCCCTATGAGAATATCGCTTGTTGGAACTGGACCGATGGCATTAGTGGTAACTGAGTAATTTGTAAGCTTAAGATTATGCGTAATAGTGTAATCTCCTGTAGCATTTCTGACGCTGGTCCAGCCTTTTGGAAGAAAGGTGGCAGTTCCTGAGGAAGCTACTGATCCTCCAAATGAAGTTTCTGATGGAATATTAGTAAGATTTTTGTAACTTATCTTAGGAGATCCGATATTATCATGAAGGTGATTCGGAATAGCTGAGACGGAGAATTGTGACTTATTCTGAAAAGTCACAATCATACTTTGTATCTGTTCTAAGTCTGATGGGGTGAGCATATTATTCAATTCCAAAAATAGCTGTCTGGGGAGGAATAACCATTGTGACCGTCGTCGTACCACTCCACTGAGTATTGCCATTGTTATCGGTGGGAAAGTACCACACGCCATCTGAAACAATGATGCTGGGAGGAGATGTGAATGTAAAAGTGGTATTCACGCCATTTACGATTCCTGTGGCTGTGAGGACAAATTGAATGAAACTGCCTCCCCCACTACTGGTGACCAGAAGCGCCCCTGTTATAGGATCGGCGGTAAGACGGACAATTGTCTTGTCGTCAACAGTCGAAACCGCAGTAAGTGAGCCGCGTGAATTTACATCTATTGCTTGCCATTGGTCTGTCATATGAATTTTACCAACAATTGCCCCGATGAATTGCACTGAAGCGCAACCAGTTGCTCTTCATCATTTTCAGATACCGCGAACAACGTGGGTCTGTCATTGTCATCGGTGAAAGCAAATGAATCTGGGATTACGCTTCCTGCTGTATTGGTGGTCGTTTCTAGCGTTCCGGTAGCAGCCACAGCTTCAAGACGGATCACAGTCGAACCATCTGTATTCAAAATGGCCGTCATTGTTCCTCGTGAGTTAGAATCTATGGCACTATTCATACTATGCTTGAGTCAATTTCGACCCTGAACCGATAGGACCAATAGGAAGGTATTGTGCATAGAACGTAATAGTTCCAGAGGTCGGCGTATCGGTAGTGGTGTAAACGAATTCAATATCAGTTTGTATTCCTCCTGTCTTTTGTACTGCAACGAACGGAGAGAAATAGGGTGTTTCAAGTGTTGTGGGTTCGGAGATTCTACCTGCAGCACTATCTAGGAACGTAAGGGCTGCCGCAGCAAGTCCTTTTTTTACGATTGTCCCGCCGATTGCGGCTCCCGAAAGAGTCGTTCCCGTGTTGAGAGTAATATTTACTTGGGCGGTTTGATCATTCAATCGCCAATATGCCGCAGTATTGTTTGCTCCTAAAGCTGTTGTAACGACTCCCCACAGGCCAATCACTTGTACGCTTCCTGTTACGTGAAATATCGGAATTGCAACAGTTGTATTATTGCCTGTAAGTGTTTTCGTATTAGAAATGACAAGCCCCATCCCTGAAACAGGGGAATTATTGTCATCCCGCAACTGGGAACCAGAACCGACCAAATCTCCTGAAGGGACTATAGACATAATTATTTCTTGTTCTTATTTTTCAAGTAATTTTGGGCTCGCAAAAACACCTCATATTTGACTTTGAGTGCCTGTTCACGCTTCGCGATGTCAGATTTATCTTCAGCAATAGTGATTTCTCGCTTTGACAAGGCATTCTCCCACAGGGTCGCTTCAAGTTCTCTAAGGGAAACTGCTTGCTCACGTTCTTTCGCGTCGCTAATGACCTTCTGGGCCTCATTACGAGCCTTCTGAAGGACATCCTCGGCAAGTGCGAACTTCCGCTGTGCCTCTTGGAAGGTCTGATTGGTCAATTTCTCAGTTTCTCGTATTTTCTCTTGTTTGTGTTCAAGTATTTCCGAGAGAGTTTTGTTGTCTTCCCTATCCGCCAAAAGCGATACTTGGTCATTCACCAGCCGTTCCTGCCATGCGGTATTTACTGCAGTTGCTTCATTTACTTTCGTCCATTCTTCTTTCAAGTCTATGGGTGCTTGTAGTGCGAAGCGTTCTGCTCGCAGCTTCTCATTACCTTGAATATACGAGTCATGCTCTGCTACTTTCGCATTTATCTGTTTCTGAATGACAGCTATTGATTCGGTGCGGAATTTCTCTAACCGTGCCTCTTCTTCCCAGAGCGTATCTCGCACCTTGTCCACCTTCTTAGAAAGCGTGATGCCTTCTTTGATCTGTTGTAGTTTTTGCGTCGCAACTTCTGCGTTGATGGTCTTTTTATCAAGAAGTTTAGGCGCTGCCATAGTTAACCGTTATCAGACATTCTCCCTAAAACAGGGATATTTTGGTTCTCCTCTGCGAAGAGTGCGGTCGGATTATCATTCTGGGACATTGCTTTCGTCGCTTTGTAATTACGTTCATCGTCAAGCTTTTTCCCTTTTTGGACGAGTGCACGTTTTATTGGAAGAGGCTTGAGACACTCGTGAATCCACGGTTCCAAGATTTTCACGTCGAACGTGGGAGGCATACCACCACCCATTTCCTTTGCCTTTTTGTAGTTATAACCGCCTTCAGTAATTTCTCCTTCGTACAAGCGTTCCTCGGCCATGCGATAAGCGAAGCGCTTGCGGATCTCTTGAATATTTTCCAGCGTCTCAGATGGGATGATCATTGGAACAGTAGATTCAGCAGGAAACACGTATTCTTTGTTGTTCCAAAGGTACTTTCGCTCCTTTTTCGTGGGGTTGGTAAACATGAAAACCCCAGAGAAGTCTTCGTTGTATTCGTTGTCCATAATGTAATTTCTTATTCAGGCTAAGATTAGGCCACTTTTAATTTTGCTTGCCCCGCCACCCTCTTTCTTTAGAGTGGCGGGGATTGATTTTACTTACAGTTTGAAGTCCACCGCGCTCCATTGCGCCGAAGTCGGCGTTGTAGCGAAGTTGCCAACATAACCCTTCGCCGCCGTGAAGACGGTTACATCTCCGGCTGTTGTCGAAGAAGTACCGACAGGCAGGCCAACAGTCTGCGTACCTGTATTATCAGCGCGGACGCCCCAGATGCCGTGGCATCCAAGCATTGCATATACAGGTTGTCCTTGTGCCGTAAGGGCACCGGATGTGCCGTCATACGTCGAAGCAGTACCGGCTGCAATGACATAGAAGGAAACCCCAACTGGGATCCCAGAGTAGGTAGACGGGGAGAGAATAACACCGATGTAGGGGTTGCGAACTAACGTGATTTTCGAAGTCGCGTCAAGAGTTACTTGGATCGGGTCTTGAAGCGTCAGCACGAAGGTTGCCGAAGCTGCCGCATTTTGGTGCGAGGCAATCTGCAGAGTCTGGCCTGCGCCTGTTCCCGAAGAAACAATGGCGTAACCATTCTGGTATTCGTTTATGTTCAACTTGGTTCCCGCATTCGTGACCAAGATTTGGTACGTACCTGCCGTCGCGGGATACGCAGTCGGAACAGTCATTGCAAGACCTTCCCAAGTCGTTATCTCCGCAGGAGACGCAACGAGGAGTCCAGATGCAATAGACGCAACTGCTATTTCCGTACCACCGTTACGCACGATGACGACCTGACGACCATCATTTGTGTTGAAGCGAACGCCACACAAACTGTCATACGAAGTATCGTAGATTGTCTGGTTGCCGTAAGTTACCGAGGCGGGTGTATAGCCCGGTCCCGGAGGGGTCGAGGTGCCCGTGTAGTTCGATGTCAAGGGCGGTTGCGTGAATACATCGAACGGTGCACTTTTGTAATCTGAGATTACAGACATAATTTATTAGTTATTAAGGTTAATAATTAAGATGCAAGATAATCCATTTCCACTGTGCATGCTGCGGTATTGGTTGTGTTGAACAAGAACGTCATGTACGTCCCAGCTGCCCAATATCCCGCCTGCGCCGAAGGCGTAGAAGTACTTGCATTAACGTTAACACTGGATGTGGCAATATTTAGATTCAAGGCAAGATTCGTATTTCCTTGCAGACCCTCATTTGCGACAGAAGTCGTAGCTGCTTGAACGTTGAAGTTCGCAACAGACGTTCCTGCAGTCCCTACTCCCGTACACGCAGCCATTCCGTAGTTTGCAATCCATCGTGCGCTCGTGTCCGTATTGAGGACCGAGGAAGAAGAAGCTGCTGAGGTCGCAGGGCTAATGTTAATGGAGACTATCTTTGCGTTGTTGAATGTCACACCCACTGGAGAACCGAACGATACTGAAGGAGTCGCATACTTCACATAGATTGCTACCGCCCCTGCGCCAATCACCAATCCCGCGAGAAGCGTAATGATGTACTTCATAGAATGCGATAGTTATACGTGAGACCCGCTGACTCCGAGTCCGTACTTGTAATTACGAATTGACCATTTGATGTGAGGATCTGCCAGAATCCGTTCGGCGGAATTCCACCCGCAGTGGTGGGATTTACAAGAATCACAGAACGCGGAGTGACTGTCGCGTCAATTACTGTATCAGTGTTTCCAGTGTTTCCCCATATCCTTATGGGATGCGGCATCGTGAACGCCGGATCGTACTGTGCCGGAGAAGGACTTGAATATCCTGCCGCACCAACCGTTGTTGAAGCCATAATAATGTTTTTATTTAGCTTCTAATTAGTTAATGCCGTTGATGCCCGTAAGAACTGCTTGACGGATAGGATCAGTACAGACGAATTGTCCACCCATGATCATGAATCCGTTTACTGCACCTTGCGCGTAGGCTTCTATCCAGTTTGTCCACGTAAACGCTTTGGTGGCATTTGACGGGTTGTACTCATAGATGTTTCCTACGATTTGCTTGTCTTCGAGCGAGACAGCTTCACCTTTCCACCAGTTGAGTCCGAAGAACTTGAGATAGTCTAGGTTCAAGAGATAGAAGTTTCCTGTCGTGCACTTTTTGTCACGATAGATCGTGAGGCCGTCCCAGATGAGACCTTTAGCCTTATAGCCTGTTCCCGCGTCCATATTCTTGAAATCAGAATATGTGTTGCGTTGGAAGGGCATCAAGAGCTGTTCCACGTACGACCACGTGGTGTAGTCCGTATACGCGAAGTCGGGTGCCACACGACCGTCCGTGACGGTGTTCGCGAGCTGGCGAATCTTCAAGAGGGAAATCGTTCCCGAAGAAGCAGTGACGGTTGCGTTCAAACCTGCGTAGGTTGCTCGTGAGAGACCTGCGTAGGTTGAGAGCGTAGAACCGTTGTCTACGATGCCAGCAAGACCCATCGGGGCTTTGCCATTGAAGGCAGTACCTGCACCTTGGAAAAAGTTACCGATGTCATCCGCACCATCTTGGGCACGAGACTTCATCATGGTCTTCATCAGGTTAAGGGTCTGCATCTTCGTTTTATTCACCGACAAGTCGGAACCGGCAAGGGCAACGTTCGTTGCAGTGAAGGTCGGATAGAAGATACCGTTGACTGTCACAGGCTGTTGTGAAGTCGGGAGGTCATCAAATCCATTGAACGCCACCGTAGCGACGCCTTTCTGGTATTTGAACGGATGGACCATCTGAGAACCTTCCCACTGTTCCGTGTTGCCAAGGATTTCCCCAAAAAGGAAGTTATCCTTCAGCACTTGGTCTACCCATGCTTTTGCCAACCACTGGTTCGTGGTTGCTTGTACATTAATGCTTGGAGGCATATGTATGTGTTTGTAATGTAACTATTAATTATTCCTTTTAAGTTCATCGAAGTGCCGTTCTACCTGTCTCCACGGATCTTTTGTCGAATCCCATTGAGATGTTGTTTTTGCTTCGGTAGAGCGTGTACTTCTGCTTGCAAGTTCTTTGGCGCGACTTGCCGATTGAGGTTTATTTCGTTCTTGGAACTCTTCCCATGCTGCGGGAATGTCCGCGAACTGATCTACCTCACCATCTTCGTTCTTGTGACTCACCTTTCGGAGATACTCCACGAACGAAGCGCGAGTTTTTTGTGCTTGCGGAGATGAACCGGACAAATCAACACCGTATGTGTCTTCGATATCTTCGAAGCCCGCATTTAGCTCACTGAGTGCCGCCGCATCCTCCTTTGCTGCCTGTTGCTGTTCTTCCAACATCTTCTGTTGGAATTCCTCTTGTGCACGTTTCGGAAGCGATTCCATGTATTCACTCAACTCTTTAAGAGCTTCGCGTTTTTCAGGGGTGTCGTTACCTACGAGCTTCACAAGTGCGGGAGGAAGACTGATTTCGCTTTGAACTTCTTGACGAAAAGCTTGTTCCGCAGACGGTTGAGCAAACTTGAGGCGTTTTTCGATCTCCTTATCAATGTAACGTTGTACTTTCTCGTCCTTATGAAAGGGTAATCGTTTTTCGTCTTCTACTTCTGGCTCTTTTTCTTCTGAAAGAAGGGGGGATTCCTTGAAGACATCTTTCTCGTCTATGTTGTTCAAGAAATCTACTGCTGAATTGGTTTTATCGTTGGGCATATTATGTGCGAGATTGATTCAGGCTCAACCAAGAAGGCCTATGCTTAGGATAATTTACACGGACTGTTCTTTATCGTCTTCAGTCGGGGAAAAGACGCGTATCAATGAACTAACCGTTTGTAGGTTCTGCAGGGACTGCGGGAGTCGCTGAAGTGTCTGTATTTACTACCTCGACACTTTCACCCGCCGCAACATCAACAACCTGAGAAGGAATTGCAACCGGTGCGATATCAAACTCCTGTATCGTGCCATCATCGAGGGATACAACCACTTTTGTGAGACTTGCCATACCTAGTCTTCTTCGCTGTCGTTATTCTTTGCGCCGAACTCCGGTTTCGGCTTGCGACCTTTTTCATCTAACTCATTGCCTTCGTCATTTTCTTCATTCATGACCTTGTCGCACATCTTGCACTTACCATCCTTGCCCTTCATGTGCTTGTGTTTTTTCATCTTTTCAAGTGCTTTTTCGTGTGATTTCATATTTGTTTGTTAACTGAATAATTCGTTTCCACTCATCTTCGACCTTTTTTTACGTGCTGCTCGTTCCCCTTTCTTTTCACCGAAATGTTTTGTTGCCATAAGTCCTTTCATTTTTCCCAGTAATCCCCCTTTGTTATGCCCATTGAGGGCGTTTTCCTGTGCTGTTGCCATAATTATCTGTAATCTTCCCTATAACCTTTTTCATGTTCTGCTTTTTGGTTTCTTCTGTGCGCTTCTCCTACTCGACCTGCCCACCCATACATATGGGTGGCATTCCACTTTTCTTTATTTGGAGGAGCATTTGAAGTATCTATGTGGTAATTAGATAATCCTTTGTAAGTTGGATCGTTATGACGGTTTTTCCAAGCTTCCCGCGCTTCTTTTTTAGCTTGTGCCTTGGTTTTACCAGGAATTCTAGGCTTGCCATCTGCATAAAATTTCAATGCATGTTCTTGTGAAGTACTCATATTTTTTGGATAGGGACACTTGAAAGTGGACTATTACTTGGTTGTGGTACGCCTCCTTGAGGCTGCGGTGGTTGTCCACCCGCCATCTGGGGCTGGATAGGACTCGGCTGACCAACGCCCATTTGTTGCGCTTGCTCAGGGAAGAATGTCTGCATATAGAGCTGGGGGTTCACACGGAACATTGTCACCATCTTCGCCGTATTTACAGGGTCTGCATCGTCTAATGCTTTGAACAAATTAATCGGGTCCATGAAACCTTCTTGTGCGAGAGTAATGGCTTCCTGTCGTTCACTTACCTCGTCATGAGGACGCATGGAATTAGGGGAAACAGTGACCACGAACTTCCTATGCATGTTCGCTGCTGTGAGAGAGACATATTCAACCGCTGCTGCATTGCCCATGACTGCCGCAAAATGCGGGACATCGTAGAAGACGCAATAAAGCTGCGTGAGCCAGTTGAACATGTTTTCCGCAGTTATTTCGAGCCTGTCTCCCACACCTCCTCCGATACGGGTAGAATCATGCTGTTCATTCATGATGTTGTTTCGCACCGCTTCGTCAGGATTCGTGTTAGGAACGAGACCACTTGTTCCATACACAGAACGCAGTGCTTGCATATCACTTTCTTGGGTTTCAAGGATACCGCTAGGCAGTGCAGAGGCAGGAATACGTTTAACAGCGTCCATATTGCCATCAGGAACGAGTAAGAAGCCCTCTTCGTAGAAAGTCTGTACTGCCTGTTCTGCAGTCTCTGAAGTAAAAGATTGACCTGAAATGGCTACTGCGTTATTCCCACTCGCAAGATTCTTTGTTATCTGCTCATCACGGTCGTTAACTCTGTCTTGGTTGGGGATATTCTGCTCAATGAGGTTGGTGAAGTCGTATGGTTCTTGCTGCAAAGAAAAGACTGAGAATAGAGTCACTGGTTTCTTGGGTGCAGCGAAATGGTTCGGCATTCCCTCATCGTAGTTAAAAAACTCGTTCTTGTGCTTATCAAGCACTTGGTCTTGCATGGTGGTGAAACAAAATTTGTCATCCCCTGACCACCATTCGGTTCCCACTAATCTGGTACCAAGTTTCATATTTGCTTTCAATTCAAAGAAAATTTTATGTTGGGGAAACGTATCTATCCACCAACTTGCTGGTTTCTCAATTCGTATTCCGAGCCAACCTTTAAAGTCTCCGAATTCATCAACATATCCGTCGGGATCTAAAACTAAATTTTCTGGATTGATAAGTTCAATGGTCACATCTCCTTTGTCTTCACCGGTCTGCGGTTCAATGAGGGTTTCCCAACCGTATTTCACGCCTCCCGTAAAGTATTCACTCCATTGCCACACTATAATTCCGAGCTTTTGGCGGAAGGCGAGGATTTTGGCATGGTATTGCAGCATCGTCTTCAGGTCATTTGAAGCGGCTTTGCCTTCATCGGAATTATCACTGTAGACAACAGGTTCAGGATTCTCGGCAAGAGCAGCTGGAACAAATGTCGCAGTGGCCTCAAATAAAAGGTTCTTTGAAACGACCCTGTCCTCGTTGCTAGTAAAATTTCTTTGCTTGCCTTTGAGGTAAAGTTTATTTTTTTGTTGTCGCGCTTTTACTTTAGGGTAATAACCGTTTGATTTTGCCTCATATTCGTCTCGTAGAGAAAGCAACTCTTCATCGCTCATCGGCAAATCTAATACGTCTTCGTAATCACCGACTACTCCTTCTTCAACATCATCAGACATACCCACCTTATTTGTGGGGTCTGAGACCAAGGTCATTGGTCCGGCTATATTCGCATCGAAAGCATCTTCAGCCATATATTTATTTACACAAATCTGGATTGCTGCTAGTTATTTCTTAGAAGAAGTGTGACACATCAGCTAATCCAAATTCTTATAAACAAAAAGTGCGGCCACCCACTTCGGGCTCCGCACCGATACTTAAATCGTTATGCTCCTTACGTCTTTACTATAACACCTAACTCCACACTTGTGTCAAATGGTTCTTTTAATGGTTTAGGGGATAACTTTGGATAGTGAAAATACTCCGTTTTGATGCTCTTGAATTCACCTTCGAGACAGTTGATTTGGGCGTTTCCTGTTTTGATGGCGAAAACCCCCGCCTCAGCCAATGCTCGTATCTTGGCGGCAATGTCGGGTGTTACCTCAATTGTGATAAGAGGATTCATACTTAAAAATCAACGTAGCCTTGGAGTTTTTTACCCAACACCCTTCGTACAGGGACGGTATTATCAGGTCGAGATGCAATAGGGAACCGCACAGTGTCGCTTTTCTTTATGAATTGGGCGTCTGCGATACCGAACTTCTCCAATCCCGTCAGACAAAAGAGAAGGGTGTGACAATAGTGATCGGGTCCATTGCGCTTCCAAATCAATTCTACACCATAATTCGTGGCCACGTCCTTGCCCGGCTTGTCTAGAGCGGTTTTTATCTCCCTATACACATTATCAAATTGCCTTGCCCAATCTATCCATTCTTCAGACTTACCGTTAAGCCTTATGCGACCAGTATCACGCAATTGTTCGACCATCCATTGAAAGTATTGGTTGCGGTCTACGCGCACTGTTCCTATTTCATCTCCTTCACCCCACGTCATCAACTCCTTTGTCTTACGGTCTTTACGGTAAAACACTAAGTACACGCGACCGGGGAATTCTAGTTGCAGTCTGCGCTGCATTGTCGAATCGCCATTTCCGTCTACCATGACGATAGAGGTAGGCCAGCGCTTCAAGAGGCGTCTTATGTCATCCCAGGGGTCTTGAGGCTCGCCACGGTCATTTAAAAGCGAACAGGAGCCGTAATAGAACGCTCCCTGCTTATTCATGCAGGAGAAGTAGATAGGGGTGCCTGGGTCTACACCTATGATTATCCTATCTTGTTGTTCGTTGATAATTGGGGTAACGTTTTTAAGCACTACATCACTAGTGATTTTGTTTTCGCTGCCTACATAGGGGAGGCCGAGAACGTAGTTGTAGAAGTATTGTTGGTTCTTTTGTGGGTCATTGAATGCTTCGAGAATATCTGCAGCTGATTTGTTATACAGCATGAGTTGGCTGACATGGTAGCCACTGAACTCACCTCGTGCGATTGGCTTCCATTCACCAAATATTCGTTCCTCGTTCGTTAGTGCCTTTTTACAGTACTTGCACTGGTAACATAAACGCTCTTTGTCTATGGAATCAGGCCACGTAAGGATCTGCTGCTTCTTGCATTCATCACAGGTGATAACCCATTCTTTTTTGTCGCTTTGTTGCCAGTAAATATCAACACCAAAACCCGCAATGCTGGGGTGGCTGAAATACCATCGCCATTTGTTTTCCTTTAATTCTTGCGCTTCTTGGCGAGTTTCATACAGAACAATGTTCTCTAGATTGGAGGCGTCCACTTCATCATGGATAAGGAGCGATGCGGGAACAGTCATCGCTTGTTTTGGGTTCCAAGTGCCTCGAAAGCGCACGATGTTATCGCCCACTTCTTTCCTCTCTACGGAATCGTGGTTTTTCACCCAACGAGATAGTTCTTCGTTCTGTACTGTAATGCGGTTCACTGTACCTGTAACGAAATCATCACGTATCTCATCGGTAGGGAGGGTATAAATTATGTCCTTCTTTTTGAACCGCGCCACGTATAAAGCCTTCAACGTGTTCATTGTTGAGGCTCCCATTTGCGGAGGCTTCAGGAGCACTTGTTTAGGGCTAAAGTCATTGTAAATATCTATAAGATACTTTCGCTTATCGAAACTCAATGGCAGCGCAGCCTCATTTAGCAAAGTTGCAGCCCATAAAGACGGTACTGACTCCACTGCTTCTCTAATTTCGCTGTCCGAATAAGAGTCGAGCAGCGAGTTCTTTTGATCGTTCTGTGAGGGTAACATCTACGTTGAAATGCTTTTCGGGCGCATAATCTCCCATTACCTTAAACACGTTTTCTGCCGCTTTGATTCTGTGTTGCGGCTCTATAGTTTCATCATTGAGTATTTCTCCTATTACTCTTTTGGCATTATTGCTATCGAATCCAAGCTTTTTTAGTTCTGCTTGGATGTTAGGTTTGGTAAGGTTTTCACTAGCTATCGCGCGAGCAGTCTCGTCATTTGCAACATCATAACCTGCTTCTTTCACCGCAAGGCTTCCATTCCCTGTATCAGCGTATTCATTGACGAATTTACGCTGTTTCTTTGTGAGGGTACGAGCCATACATAATTAATCTCCTCCTTTTGGCTTGTTCTTTGACCCAACTGGGCGACCTTTTCTTGCACCCTCGAGGTGTTTTTTAATTACTTCTCCTTCTTCTTTCTTATACACTGCACCACCAACAACCTCAAAATCTGGTCCAATGGTTTTTGCCAAGATTCGCATTGGAGTCATTTGTGATTCTTCAAACCAATACTTCTCCAACATTCTCTTTAGTTCTATATTGTTCTCATCTTGAAGAGTATCTTTGATTGGAAGCGGAACGCTATCAAGGAACATGGTGAAATCACCGCTATCTCCGAATCGGATTGTGAGATTGCCTTTGTTGGTACGGCCGAGAGGGAAATCTATGTAGCTTACTTTGAGGAGTCGGAGGATATGTCCCGCGAGCTTTTTTTGCGTTTCTAATGTCATACAATTTCTATTTTGTAGCCCTGAAATACTGTTGCGGGACGCGAAGAAGGTTGAAAGAACGAATTGAATTTCTCATATTGAGATTGGGTCATCTTTATCGTCTTTTCACTCAAAACTGGCTCTCCCAAAGATTTCTCGCCAGTTGCTATATCGAACATCTTATCTTTCAACTCATGAAGGCTGTCAAAATCACACTCTCTTACATCGAATGTTTCCATAGTTCTTTTATTCTATCCTTATAATGATTAATAATCAACTGTCTGTATTTCCAATAGTGCTTCATGGACCACTTGCCTAAGGTGAGTAGTTGCACATCTCTCATGCATGAGGCGCATATTTCTGTGTTTGATTCAATAGGGAATTGGGAAACTTGGGGCGCAATATAACTACGTTTCTTTACTCTGAACCAGAGTTTGTTCTTTCTGCAATTCGGGCATTTTCTTCGTAGGATCATATCACATTCCCATCATTGGGCGCATCATTGCTTGGTTTGCTATTTCCTCAAGTGATTTGGGCGGTAAAATTATTACTGATGAAGTTGTGAGGAGCGTTGAGGCAATACCGAGCGCGTTGCGAATTGCTCCAAGTACGATGGTTGATGCATCAACGATACCTGCTTTGAATGCATCTTCAACTAAATCGCTGGTCTTCGCATCATAACACATAACCGGATTTGTTTTGAGATGTTCTTCAAGTTCATCGAATGACATTTCTCCTCGACCTTTTGGAGCAGAATTCTCGAATATCTGTTTAATAGGGGCCTTTAATGCTTTTGCAAGAATATTACCTCCTATAGTATCAGGCATTGACTTGGCAGCGTTCCTTAAACAAATACCTCCTCCAGGAACAATACCATGTTTTAGAGCTGCTCGGCTGGAGAATATGGCATCTTCCGCTTTTAATCGGAGGTAGCTAAGTTCTGTTTCACTTTTGGCACCTAGTTTTAATATGGCGGTTTTTGTGGTGAGCCATGAAAGACGGAGTTTTGCATCGGTTGTTTCTTCTTCTTCGAGAGATTTGATATGATCGCTAATATCTTGAATGCCAATTACCGTTGTCTCTTCTTTATCGCAGATGATCGTGTCGCAAGTACCGAGCCAATCTAATTGGAAATGCTTGCCTAATTTAGTGCCACTTGCGTCCTCGATGATAGTTGCGCCTGTTATCTTGGCGAAGTCCTCAAATACATGTCCTTTCCATAGAATCGGAGCTTTGATGATAAGGATGTTGATGCTGCGTTTTTCGTTTCGCTGTAGTTCGATAAGGATTCGAGCCACATTTGAATCCATGTCATCGGTGAAGATAACAAGCGTCTTAGTGCCTTTTGCAATGAGTGCACCGATAAGAGGGTCAATGTCATCTACTTTCGTGATTTTGTTTTTCGTGATGAGGACTGCTGGTTTGTGATAGAGCGCTTTTTTAGCAATCTTTCCATCGTCTTCGTCATACGCCATATATGGCGAAAGGTACCCTGTATCTGTAAATCGGACACCATTAATAATGGAATAAGTGGTTTCATAACTGCCGGAGCCTTCGAGGTGGACAATTCCATCTTTGCCAATGTCTCGATAAATCTTTCCAAGGATGTCTGCAAGTTGTTCCGACTCTCCTGCAATTCGCGCAACTGAAGATATATCTTCAACTGTGATTTGCTTGGTCTGTTTTGCAATACTTTCTTCGATAATCGGGAGACATTCATCGAGTTCATGCTTGAGTTGTAAGCTATTAATACCACTTCGGATTCCTTCTTCGAGGATAGAATTAAGAAGTACTGCGGTTGTCGTACTGCCATCACCGCTATTGTTATTTGACCTATCTGCAGCTTCTTTTAGTAAAGAAAGTCCCATTCTCTCTATCGGATCAGCAAGCTCTATCGCTTTGATTAATGTTGCGCCATCATTGCTTATTTCAGTATAGGGATATAGTTTAATCTCTCGCATTCCATTCGTGCCGCGCGGTCCCATCGTCTTTTCCACGAGTCGTGTTGCTTTGCGTATACCCTCCGCAAGGCGCGGAAGCGCATCAACATAAATATTATCCTCTCGTTGCATACTGAGTGCGAAATTCTTTATTAAAAAGTCTATGTTGTGGGATTAAGAACTCTCTCTGGTGCCATCTCGAATATTCCACGATATTTGGCTCGCCCTTGACTAATTTTATGATGTGCCTTTTCCCACAACCTGATTTGATACATCGTTCTTCGACCGCATCTTCTTTTGCTCGTAGTGAGACAAATTTGTGTAAAAACGTCCCTTTGCATTTACTTTTCGTAAAGTCCATATTAATCCTCTATGACACCTAGCAAAAACTCAGGTGACTCTTGAATGAAATAGAATTTTTCATCTTCGATGACCAATTTTTCAATACCAAACACGCTGAAACCGATTTTATCACCAACTTTGATGCGTTTTACGTCCTCTCCTATTGCAACCACTTCCCCATACTCATTCAGGTTTCCATCATCGCTAACAAGGACGGTTTTACGTTCTATTGGCTTAACTAAAATGCGATCCCCGAAAGGTTTAATGGTCATGGTGTTTCGTTTATTATTTTCATGTGTAATTTACACCCAAATGTCGGTGTCTTTTTGTGACATTCAAGACAAAGTGTCCGTCCGTTCGCAATGTCCCACAGGTCGGTACAAATCAAAGCAGTTTGGACATTCGTGATGCCATGCTTTCTTAGAAGAATTGAGAAAGCTTCAATGTGGTCTGCGTTTAAGTTTTGTCCTCGAATACCGCATATCTGGCACGTAAAGTTATCTCGTGTAAAGACATGTGTACGCCATTCTTTATATTTCTCAGAAGCCCTGATTTGCGCTGCAATCGTCGTGATACCACCCTTCCAGTTATAGTTTTTCTCCCCACTCATTCCTTTTAGTCTTTGGGATGTCGAGGGGTTAGGTCTTCCTTTGCGAGAAAGTTCCATTTTCCTTATTGTTTTGACTGAGTGCTTCCTCCCTCTCGATGATTTTCCTGTACCAATTCTCTTATGGGTCTCGCTCATCTTAGTTTTAGTTTCTTCGCTGGCCTTCGTCCCAATTTTAGCTTTTCTTATTTTCTCAATTGATTCGGGCGTGTGATGTTTCCCATAGAACTGATTATCCGCCCCCATTTGTCCTTCCGAGATTTTCTTTTTTGTTTCTTCGCTAAGTCTTCGGCCAAGCATGTGCTTCCCCGTCTTCATACTTGGATTCCTCAGATAAATACCACTAGTCATACTGTTGGTTCATTAATAATAGCATCCGCTGGCGACACTTTTATCCTCGGAAAGAACTGTGCTTTTTGTTGTTCTGGCCTCTTGATGATTTGGGCAACTTCCGTTCCGCTTATCACTGGCTCACTTCCTACGATTCGTGGTTCGTATTCTGATAATTTCCAAATATGCTTAATACGTTGGAAGATATTCATGGCGTAAGTGGACTTACTACGTTTGTGTACTTCTCATCTGCAAGATAACAAATGGGTTTCAACCCGAATACATCATTCCCGACATTCACAGGCTGCATGATGACGGCAGGCCGCAGACTTAGTCCTTTAAGAAACTGATTTGCTTGGGCGACTCGCTTCTCGATATCTTCTCGTTGCGCTGGGGTATATGAATCTTTGTCCATAATTATTTGATAATTAATAATATATCATACT
>Ga0209115_1000002_pt1 | contig 47946 bp, 71 predicted proteins | sample JacPinW_OM2H0_O2_FD_187967 | JGI IMG/M metagenome (GOLD analysis project Ga0209115, IMG submission 187967) | Forest soil microbial communities from Algoma, Ontario, Canada - Jack Pine, Ontario site 1_JW_OM2H0_O2 (SPAdes) (version 2) | ecosystem: Environmental > Terrestrial > Soil > Boreal... | reverse complement strand
TGATCCGTCAGGTAATCTTTGCCCTTGAGCAGTTTCTCGGCGAGGGCGTTGAGTTCGGAGATGAATTGCGCGACCTGCTTTTCCATTGTCTTGATTGCTTCCTCATCGCGATCGAGGCGCACCACGAACAGGTTAAAATCATCGGGCAGGTCTGGGCGGAAGCTCACGAAGTCGCAATACTTACGTCCCGTGCAGGCTAGTTGCCACGTCATTTGAGGCACGTATTCAGGGGGCGGCACCTCGGCGAGCCAATACTCCAAGTGCGTTGTGACGTTTGGCACTTTGATCTCGACCAGGCCATCATCGCCCACTAATCCATCGGGAGACGCACCCGACCGCGGGATGCGCGGGTTCCGGAAGAAACCTACCCGCTCGACTTCCAGACCGTAGCGCATCTCGTAGACAGATCGAGCAAGGGGTTCATTTTCAACGCCGAAGTCCATGGCTGGCGAGACGTAGTGCTCAGTCGGTCGCCCGGTTATCAGCTCGGTTAGAAGCTCCATCTTGTACTTTTCACGAGCCGCGCTGGACGCCCCATTTTTGAGCGTCCAGATTGCATCGCCTATGCGCGAGGCCGTGCAGTGACCGATCCTCGCTTCCCACCATGAGGGATCGTGTTGATTGCACTCGACATAATTTGGCGGGGGGTTTCTCATGCGCCCCTCTTTACGCCCTTTGGCAGGGCCACGAACTTCTTGTTGATGTTGTCCCAGATGAGCTTCTGATTAGAGGCGTGCTCGCGAACCAGCTTCTTAACTGCCTCGTCTGCAATGCCTTGATTCTCCCATGCCGCAATGAGGGCATTCAGTTTCTCGGCTGTATCGGCCTCTGCCAGCATTAGGCGCACATCCCTGAAACGGTCCCCGGAATCGTCCGCGGCAGCGCCCAAGCCGTCTTGGGATGGCTCAGGTTGGGACTGTAGCGCCCTTTTCCGCTCGTCTTTGGCATTTGTAATGATTAGCGCTGCCTGAGTGTTCTTTAGCTTCATAGCGAGGCTGAAAGCTCGCTTAAACTCGGCCTCTAGGGCGCTCAATGTCTCCGCAACGGCGATAGCATCTAATGCCTCTTGCAAGCCTTCCATTTGAGGCTGCCCGTCCAAATCCTGGTCCTTGGCTGCTAGACCGCAACTGGCGAGCAGGGAATAGCGTTCCAGGTATGTCACGGCTGAGCCGATGGCCTGAATGGCATTCTTGCTCCCCGAATCGTCGGCAGGACCCTCCAGTGTAGTTTCTTCACTGTGTCCCAGCTTGTGTGTGAGCACACACGTCACTTTGACCCTGCCAGCCTCTTGCGCGACGCGCCAGCGATGCGAGATTCCGTGCTTGCTGAGCGCGGCCGATACCTGTCGGCAAACTTCATCAAGTGTCGCGTAGCTGTAAGCCGTGCCCTCCCCGGTCCGCCTCGATGTGAACGCTGCCTTCTTGTTCTTAACGATCTGCGGTGGGTCATCCTTGAAAGCATTCATCGCCACAACGTAGGCCTTCTTTGCCTCATTCGCTTCCCACTTCATTTGCAGATCGAGCAGCTTTTCGAGCTTGCCAATGTCCGCGTCCTTGTTGACCGCGATCTGCAAAAGCTCCATCGGCGTGACGGCGCGGGGAGCTAACGCACGCGGAACCTCCAGTGGTATCTCTTCGAGATGCTCCCGCTGGTCCTTGTTTTCTAGTTCGCTTGCGTAATCAGGCGTGGGCGTTGACACGTTCGATCTCCTTTCCGCACTTCGGACAGAATTTGTCCAAGGGCAACGCCACGAAGCCGCATTCATGCTGGACGCGCTGAACGAGTTCGTGGCCGTCATCGGCGCAATAGACCGCATCGACGTCGTGTATTGTTCGCATGCACTTTGGGCAAACTTTCATGGCTTGTCCTCTCCCATTACTTTGTCAAAGTCTCTGGCAGCCTGTGCCTTGCGCTTGAAGTTCGGCGAGAAGTGCTTGTGACAATGGCCTACAAACTGTGAGCAGCGAATCTCGACACGATTCGGGCATTTTTTGTTCGTGCAATCACATTTGCCCGGATGGTGCAGTTCTAGTAGGTTATCGGGCCATGCTTTGCCGCAGATAGAGCACTTTCCCCTAGCCAAGCGAATCGCCAATTCTCTATTCTTGGCCCTGTCCATCCCCTCCATGCGAACATGAACCATCCCAGACGAGTCGGGCAGCGACAGAAAAGAACCGCGATCCACAAAGAAGCCATTCGCAAACAGCGCCTTAGTGGCTGTTACATCGCGCTTGAATCCGTGCGGCATCAGTTTGCTCCCCGTCTCTTGCGAGGGCGGATCACCGCACCCACCAATGAAACGCATAATAGGCTAGAGCAGCAATCATCAAGATCACCACGCATCCAAAGAACAGACAGCCCAGATTCAGGCCGTCATCCTCGTAGCGGTCCGGCTCAGTGTCTCTCAGTGACATCGCGCCTCTCGCTTCCTGCCCACACGCGGCGGTCCTTGAAGCCGATGTCCCGGCTGGCGAGGTTGATGAGAAAGCATCCTGCCGCGCCGCAAGAAACGCAGTGATCGTTAGTGGATTCGGTGATCTTGTCGCAAGAAATGCACCACGTCGCACGGGAGTATCGAATCACTGCCGGTCCCGGGGAGTGGCACTTATGACCAAAAAGTTCGAGAAGGTATCTCATCCCACAAACTCTATTTCGTCGCCGTGCATGGCAAAGCGTTCTTTCAAAAGCTTTTCCCGCAGGCCGTCCGTTAAACTGTGATTGTCATTAATGTGATAGCAGTAGATTACTTGCGAATGCTCTCCGAGCCAATGCGGCAACTTGCTTTTCTCGATAGCCTTCCGTTTTTTTGGCTCCATCTCGCATGATGCGATGGAACGCTCGTTCTTTATCGAACTGTCCGGAATTCCAGCTTGCTTGCACACAAATCCTATACAGCACCTCTTTCCATCATTTGTGAGTAGGCGCGAATATGCTCCACCACGCCCGCGATACCACGTCTTACGATCCACAATGAACTTCATTTACCCCTCCCCAGCACCGCTTCCGCTGCGATGAATGCAACCGCTACGATCCCCAGCAAGAAGATGAAGCCGCTCACGAGATTGCGTCCTGTGCAATCAGCAAGCCGAATACGAGCACCAATAACCCAATACCGGTCACGCTAGAATGCACGCCGATGCCTACTAAAGAACAGCCCACGCCTACAAGCGCGCCCCCTACAATCTTTTGCCCGACGCTCATTTCCCATTCCTCCGGGGCGTGTCCCAGTAGGGAGAAGTGCAGCGCGGGCAGCGAACGGGATGCGGCAGCTTCGATTCCCATTCGTGGTCGCAACGCTGACAGGTGAATACGTTGTGCGTGCCCGTTTTGAGCTTTTTCATCGCCTCGCCAGCCGAAATGACGCATCGAATGAGAAGGGCTTGACGCGGGCGGCCGCATCATCCATTAGCTTCTCCTGAAATTCGATGGCAGATTGCGGCAAATCGATGGTGATCCGTCCTATCTTTGCTTTGTCCACATCCGGAACGCTGAGCACTGCATCGGTTGTGTCGATGCGAAGCTCCAATACCCTCTTAAGGGCGCGCCAGACAGGACACCCGCATGTGTAGCAGGCCTCTTCACGACCCTCCTTGATGTCCTTATCCGTCACTACAACTCTGAAATCCATAACTACCTCCAATGCAATGAGTGTATCCTACCATGGTGGATGTTTGCAAGAGAATTCTGCATGAGGGGCGAAAATAATTCTTTCAGGCTGGCAGACTACTTGCAGGAAGGAACTGCGGGCGCGTGATTAACTGGCGTATGCGCGCAGCAGCATGTGAAGCTCTACGAGGGCGTCCATCTCAGCGACAAGCGTTCCTTCGCGGTGTCGAGGCTTTTTAATGCGGCGGCAGCTAACGATCTGATTGGCACACCACAGCATGGCTTGTAGAGGATCATTCATGTGGATTCACGCGTTTACCGATGGCGTATGCGCGTCCCACGCCTAAAGCTGAGGGTCCAGAGCGCTGCCTGGAATCAGAGGGCATCACCTCCAAACTTAGGGAATGTGGCGTCTAACTTAGACATCCGCCCCCTTTCGCGGCAGCCCCAGCGCCAACCGAAGCTGCCGCATGGAAGTGTTTCGCGCGGCAGCCCCCTCCCTACTCAGGGGTCCCTTTTAACTGCTCCTAAGTAGGCGACTACCGCGCGAACTTGGACTACGAGATTTGGTTGATTACGGTTCCTGTCGGCACAGGCTGCGGCGCTGGAGTCAGCGGCACATTGACCGTGTTGGTGAGCGGCGCTGGAGCCGTCCCGCCTGCCGGAGTCGGCATCTGCACCGAGACGGTCAGGTTGTAGCTGGGAGACGCCCCGGAAGCCGCGCTGCCCTGCGTATCGGTTGCTGGCACTGACACGCCCACCTGGTTGCCATTGGGCCCAAGATTTGGCGTCAGCGTAATCGCTGGATCGTCGCACGTCCACGTATCAACGCTGCCTGCCGGAAAGCCTGCCGGATCAGCCACGCCATTGAGGATTGCATCTGCCTCGAATACGCTCTGTCCACCTATCGGTGTTCCTGTGATTGCCATGTTTCCTCCAATTTGTCTGATTTTTACTGCGTTCGGTACTCGGTACGGAAGTAATTCGTGGATGATGGCACGCAGCTCCGCAATGATCCTGTGAAGCTCCGCGACGATCTGTTTCTCTTGATGGTGGCGTGACACACAAAACTCCTAGGCTACTGGCGTGGCGCCTGTGAGGGCCGCTTTCAGTTGCGCGTAGGCGGCGTCATTGCCAGCGGTGAGAGTTTGGGCTTGAGCAAGTATCTGTGCGTCGGTGACGCCGCTCTGCCCCTTGATCTCGGCGATGATTCCCAAGACAGCCTGAAGAGCGGCGAGTGCGAGATTGATTGCGTTCGTTGGATTCATTTTAGGCCCCACCTAAGCCTGACACAATCGCGGTTACGGCCACGTTAACGCCATTCACGATTGTGGTAATGGTTTGCGATGCTGCCTGGTTCGCCACTTTAATCAGCGCCAGTTCGGTTGGATTGTTGAGCATGGTGTTGAACGCAGTGGCGCATGCTGTGTAGGTCCCCGCCTTTGATCCTGCTGTCTGTGCCGCGGCGATGCACGAGATAAACGCTTCGTCTCCCTTGTTGGCGAATTCGAGGTAGTCCAGCACACGTCCTTCTTCTGCCGGAGTAATCGCCCCGGATTGACCGAGGGATGCTACCGTTTGCATGCCGCTGTTTATGCCCGTGGCGATGTCGGCGGCTGCCTTGGCCGAAGCCCCTGCCGGGTCTTTGCAAGCAATGAGGCAAAGGGACAAAAGAATGGCTGGAAATAGTTTCTTCATGGAGTTCCTTTCGCCGCGAGTCTACCACATAAATATCATAATGATGCTACAACTTTCAGCGTGGTGTCTCCTGATTCAACGATTCTTTCCCGCGCAAATCTGGGGAGGATGATGCACCCTTCGCTCGCTGTGCCAGGGTCCGTGATCGAATCCCCATGGCAGAGGAAGCCGCTTCGGCCAAACATTTCATTCGCAGGGTCTGGTGAAAGCGGGATGGCGAATGGGCCGTGCGTCGCAGAGTCAAAAGGAACTCCGATTGTATAGAGTCCAGCAGGGATTGGACCAACATCCGGCACGTTGGACATCCCTGGCACGTTTTTCCCTTCTTTGGAGCCGGAATACCCTTGAGCGATGAGGGTCCCGGACTCACTGACGAGCGACCCGGTGCTTTGAGAGTACGTCCACATTTAGTGGTGCAGGAATCCCATGTGGTACACGCCCGTGAAATTGAGGAAAAAAAGCAATAGCACAAGGAAACAAATCAGTCCGAGAATGATCATCAGCGGTTGCGGAATGGCTATTCCGGCAACACCCAGAAGCCAGCGTACGCCGATTATCACAATCGCGACCACGATGATAAAAACAAGGAACGAAATCAGGAACGATACTGCATCCATCAGTCACCTCCGGTTACTTCAGGCGTTCGGACGTGCGTGAACCATGCGAGCCACAAACAACCTGCCGCTACGATCATTGTGGGCAGGAATTCATTGAGCTGCTTCCATGCGTGCGATGTAATGTTGAGCGTGAAACAAATCTGATAGGCGGCTTGAGAGACCCACAGGAACATCAGCGAGAAAGCGATGCGCTTTGAGGTTCCCTTGAGGTACGGAATCCCGAATCCGGCCAGCAGCCCGGCAAATAGAAGGCAGGAAGCGTCCGCAAGATTGGCGATGCCGTCGAACGTGAACGGCTTCTTTGTAAGCACGGCCCCGGCATAAGCCGCCGTTATGAGGAAAGCCGATCCAAGGGCCACGAGCTTCGCGGGATGTTCCCTGAAGGCCTCCCATGCGACAGGGGCCATGGACGCCACGACACAAGCGTCCATGATTACCCACGCTACCGCATAGGCGTGCGAATGCCATCCGTAGACTCCATTGATCATCTCAAGGAAACCGCTCGCCACGAGCTGCACGCAAAAGTACCGCATGAGGTTTTTATTCTGCGTGTAGAGCAGTGCCAGCGTCAGGCACCCGACGATGATCAGGAATCTCAGCTAACTTCCCCCGTCGATTTGTTGACCTTCACGATCTCGCCGTTATCACACTTGATCGTAACAGTGTTCGTGGCCGGGTCCCATGGGAGAGATACTGTATTCGGTCCCGGTGACGGCGCGCCTACCGAATCGGGGCCGGGGCTGGGCGCTCCTACCGACGTTGGTGCAGGGCCGTGGTGATGCTTTTTAGGGTCACTCATAACGCCTCCTATAGTTGATTCCGCCAGGTCCCGTTCCGGTCCAAGCGGCGAATTCTCCACTCAGGCGTGCAATTTCTCCGTCATGTCTCGAGATGCTAGCGGTGTGATTGTTGATGCGTTCCAGATATTTGCCGATGATAACAGCATTGGTAACCAGCGTCGCCATGACTCCACCGAGCGAAATCAAAATGGACACCCATAGGCTCACTTGACATCCTTCGGCTGATCCTTGGTCAGTTGGGCGATCTGTTTGTCTTTGGTCGTCAGTTCCGCGATGTGCTGCGCCGTAGCGTCCTGTACGTCTATCTTTGTTTGGAGGGCGGTGAGCATTCCGTTTGTATGTGTCTCGATAGTCTTGACTTTCTCGGCAGTCTCATCCTGCTTAACCTTCACGCGCCCCACTATCACGCTGATATATCCTGTCACAGCGATCACAAGGCCAGTCAGCGCGTCAGTGAATCCGCGCGATGCCCAGAAAGATTCTGGTTGGATGATCATTTCGCCTCCGCCGCCAGCGCTGCGTCCTGCTTTGGATTTGTGGTGGTAATGGTCGGACTCGTCACCATCGCGTTGGGATCAAGACCGCTGGTATTCTTGACCATGTTGTAGAACAGATGCGCCCACCATCCAGCACTATCGGGCAGTGCGGGGAGGGACTTCGACACATATACAAGAAAACGCACGCTCGCTCCGCCGCCTATATATCCACTGACAATTTCAGCTATGTGGTATGCGTGCTCGTGGTGGACCTGAAACATCGCCCCTCCTAAGCTCCAAAGAACAACCCTGAAACTACGGCGTTCACACCGGCAGTGCAGGTCACGTTGATCTTCACATTCCCAGAAATCTGAAAGGTCGGATAGAGGCCGCTGGTGAAGTTAGCGAGCTGCTGCGTCACAAGCACTGCGCCAGTAGCTGCATTCACGATCTGAATTGTTTCCGTACGGCCGCGCTGGTCAAAATCGAGAACATATAGCGTGAGTTGGTGCGTATTGCCGTCCGTGAAGTTTACATTGAAACTAAAAGTAGCAGGAGCGTACCAGCATGCCGCAAGACGCGCGCTGCCGCCTGGGACTTCAAGGTCGATCGCATCCGATGCCGATGTTTCCCACGTCCACACCGAGTCTCCTGATATGGACGCTGTTGCGTAGGAAGGGAGACTCTCGACCGACTGCGCGAGCCAGTAGCCGTCCTTTCCGTAAGCGCCGATCCAATTCCCGGCCTCTGGAGTTACGACTGTCACAGTAGGCAGCGGAGAATATCCGGTCCATGAAGCGCTCGTGTTTAGCAGGACTGGAGGCGGCGGAGGAGGGACTACGGGAGGCACTGCGCTTCCCGGCACTCCCTGATACGCGCCCTGGTCCCATGTAGAGCGTGTTGATGGTGTGACGGCGGGGGACGTAACCGTGTGATTGGACGTGTTGTAAATCACCGCATACGTCGTCCCTAATCCACAAGCCGTTCCCGCCGCTGAATTGATGCCGCTCACCGTGCTGCACAGAGACGCCAGCGAAGCCCCCACACCGATCGTGGGGCTGCTTCCAGATGTGGGCGAGAAAGCGTATGGCTGAGTGCTGGTATAGCCCAGAGCGTTCCATGCCGCGAGGGTCTTAAGATTGTTGCTCGCCGTGGTAATCGTGACTCCGGCCGGAGCGTTATTCACTCCGAGAGAACTTGCGCAAGCCGTATTCTTGATCGTCACTGCTGACACGTAGGTGCTTGAGGATACGTTATAGCAGTTGTAGGCCGGTGGGTCTGAATCGAGGCCTCCCTCGATGGTGTTATTCCACGCATAGTGGACGGTGCTGTGCGCGCTTCCCGTAGCATCGGAGCCAAAGGTGATCATGTTCGGGCTGCCGATTTGGGACAGGATGTTGTTGAACACGTAAGCAGTGCAACTGGTGTGTGGACCGATATAAAAAGGCTCCGATCCTGAGGCGGTGTTGCGGACCACGTTGTTATAGAACACCGCGTTACAACTGCCGTCGTCCTCCATCGTGTTCGGATGCGCCGAGCCGAAAGAGTTCAGAGCGTTCTCAAAAAGGTTGTCATGGACGGATACCGTTCCATCGACCTGCACCGAAACGTATTCGTTAAACACGTTATAAGCCCATGTCCCGCCGCCATATGCGCATCCGAAACTGTTCTCGGCTGTGTCAGAGCCATCGCACACATTGTAGGAAAATGATGTGCCATTAGCCGCACCTGAAATCGATCCGTAGAAACCGACTCCAGCATCGTCCGTCGTCGGATAGGCAGCGTGAGTCCAGCCGTGCATGTAATTGTAATTGAAAGTATTGTTCGAGAATCCTGCTTCGATATAACAGGCCGAGGTGTTCGGCGCTCCCGTCCAGTACATGCCCGTCCATTCGAGCCACGACTCGTCTATGTAGGTGCCGCCAGCATTCAGGAAGCACTTGTTTACTCCACCGCCAGCGAGAGAGCCGGGATAAGTCCCACTACCGTTCATTACCGGGCGTGACCAGGAAGCCCCGTCGTACCACGTCTGATCCACGGTGATGGTGATGTGCGATCCGCTGGTTCCTGAACAGGTCCAATTCCAAGGGAAGTTCCCGGCAGCCCACGTATCGCCGCCCTTGAGAATGAACGTGTCGCCAGCGGTGCAGGAATAACTTGCCGGAGTGCCCGTCGCGCCCGTCATGCCAGGTGCGTGCAGCCACGGCGTGGTCTTTGATGTTCCGTTGTTGGAATCAAGGCCGGATTGCGCGATATAATAGGTGTTTCCTTGCGCCACACCGCAGCCAAGGAAAAGCAGTATTGCCAGCAGTACTTGTTTCATTCTATAATCCTCTCATGCAAACGCTTGGAACCATCACCGCCAAAGAGGCGATTGAACGACTTCTAGCGGCTACGCCGGAACTGCGCAAGCCTGTCACTCGTCGCCGACCATAGGAATCCTCTCGCGCGGTGGGCCGTACTCTTCCGCTGGCACGTACAGCACTCGCCTGCCTCTTCGCATCAGCTCTTGCGCAGCTCGTGGATCGCCAGCTTTAGCAAGAGGCGATAGCAAATTCCCTTTTCCTGCTGTATCAGGTCCGGGCACAGATTCAGGTGTCAGCCTATAAGGCGGTTCCGGACGTATCGGCACCTTGGTCACAGATGGATAGTAGCCGCTTTCCTGTGCCGCGCTGCCAACCGATGGAATCTGTGATCCTGGTTTTATCTTGGTCGGAATTTCGTTGAATGGCCCAGGGTTCGTCGGTGTTCCCTTTTCCCCTTTTGGAATTAGCCAATCGGGAATGGTCCACTTTTGCAAACTCGTGGGCAGCGCGCTGACGCTACCCGGTCGCCCTAATTGAGACTGTCTAGCCGTAGCAGGTTCGCGCATCTTGGATGCGACGAAATTCCCAGCCTCTCCAGTCTCAGGAATGCGCCTCGCGGATTCTCCACCTAGCACCGTCGCTGCGACGGAAGGAATGCCTTCACCAATCACACCGGCCACGTCACCCCGATTTGCCCGTTCTTTGATTCCCTGAGTGTCTAAGCCTATGCTGCTACCAATCGCCGAGCCTACCGATGGAATGACGCCTTCCCCGGACTCCCGCTCTCTCTCATAGGTCTGTACGGCATTCTTTGCCATGCGCGGAATTGGACCCATACCAGCCGTAGCCGCGTCGAAAGTAGATTCGGGGGTTCCGCTAGAGGGAAGCATGGACTTGAGTCCGGACCAAGCGCCAGATGCGAGTCTGCTAATTGCTGAGCCTTGCGCTGGCGTGTTCTGCTGTTCGAATTGTGTAGGTTGCGACGGCGGCGGAGCAACAAGATGCTCAATATATTTAGTTTGGTCATCCTTCGACGCTTGGGCGAAGTCAGGATCGACGTGCGACAGATAGCCGATCTTGTCTTCAATCGGTGCCGCGAGGAAATCCTTGTCCTGTAAGACTTGCGCCGTGCTGCTCATTGTGCCGCCGCGTTACCTTGAGATGCTTTCCATTCCTTGAAAGATGGCGTGCTAACGCCTCCTCCTTGAGGTTGCGCCCCCGTGCGCTTGACCCCCGGAACCCCGCCGCTCAGATTCTTTACCATGTTGTCGAAAGCATCCAATTGCTTGAGTGCCATGCCAGAGTTGCCGCTTGTGATGCTCGGCAGTGCTCGCAAGATGGCCTGCCGCGTCGTCTCCGATCCTTGTCCCATGCCTGCGATGTTGCGAAGCGATAGTGCCCGTTCCTGAAGCTGGTAGAGCCACGTCACTAAATCTTGCTGTTGTCTTGTAAGCCCTGAATTTGCCAGATTTGCAACTTCATTCCGCATAACCGTGGGGTCCTCTTCGGTCATCGCCAGAGTCAGCTTTGCGACCTGATCCGCCTTGAATGGCGTATCACCATTTGCAGAAATCGCCTCACGCACCTTTTGACTCGCATTCCGAATGTCATTGAGCTGCGCACCTTGCGCCATCGCCTTAGCACCACCTGCGACGGGTGCCGCACCCTCACCAATAGCCGTTTTCGCATAGGTCCACGTTTCGTTTCCAGTGTTCGGGTCAATTATCTGGACAGGGCGGAATTCTCCGTATGCCTGAGCGCGGGCCGCACCGGAAGCCCCGGCCTCCTGATTCTTGATCCCCTCCGCCGCTTTCCCCCAAGCGGCGTCAGCTTTCTTGTACCCAGGGTCGTTTTCGCCCTTCGGATAATCGGCGGGAACGGGCGGCTGACCCACCTGAGAAACGACTTCTGGTCCGATGCCTGTAAGCTTCGCCGTACGTTGCAATCCAGCCAACTTCGTACGATCCGTATCACCGAGCGCACCTTGCGAGAGTTGCTGTTCGGCTTGCGCTTGCCACTGTTTATCAGCTTCTGGTGTTGGGGGCTTGTTCTGGTTTTCTAGCTTAAGCCAATCGGAAACATTCCCTTGTGGGTTCTCACGCTCCCATGCTTGAAAATCAGTTTCTGGCTTACCGGCGTTTTCAAGCTTCACCCAATCTGAGATAGGCGCATTGGGATTGGATTTCTCCCACGATTCAAATGATGTCGTAGCGGTAGGGTGTAAATCCTTCCACGTCTCCGCTTCCGCCTCACCCGTCTGTGCTTTACGCAACCCTGTTTCTGACTCTTCGCCAGCCATTTTTTCACCACGATTCTGCTGCTGTTCTTTATTCAGTCGTGTTCCGGGAATAGCAGCCATCACACCAGGGATTACCGCTGTTCCAGCGGCCTCCCCGGCAGTTTCAAGGCCGTGCCCGATCTTGCTCAATACGCTTTGGTGCGGCTTCTGAAGCGTAGGAATTCCTTGGTTATAATCAATGGTCTGATCGCCAAGTTGCGGCATGCCCGTTGCCGTAGGCTGCGATGGAACATCAGGCGCTTGCCCTACTTTGGGAATAGAAGTCGGTGCTGCCGTGGGCGCGGCGGTCGATTGTTGCGGAATATTGCTGACTACGGGGGGCCTTCGCCCAACAGCGGGCAAGCCCATGACGGAATGCGAGTCTGGGTCGTAGCCTAAAAGCGCGTCGAGTTCGTCTAACTTGATTGCCATTTAGGAACCGGTAGCTATTTTGTTTCCCACATTAGCTGATCCTGTGAGTGTCCCGATGGTGTCCAGCGTGTTCTGTAACCACCCTGATTTGCCCGCATTCACTTCGGAATTTATATCTTCAGGCACAAGTCCCATGGCCTTGAGTTGCGCGCTTACGTCCGTGCCATAAAGTCCTTGAAGTCCTTCGATTCCCGCCTGCTTATTTCTCTGCGCCAACTGAGCACTTTGGTTCTGCACTCCCAAAGCGTTCTGTGAAAGCGTCTGCGCGTTGCGCCGAGCTGCCTGGTCAAACACGCCAGAGGTCCCAGCGCTGTTGCGTGTGCGCACTGCTTGTAACCCAGCAGCACCAGTAATTGCTGCATTCGCGCCGCCAGCACCCTGCTCCCCCGCGACGAGCATGTTATTCGTCTGGGTTGGTGAGAAGCCATTCGGATTGTTGATCTCTTCCTGAAGCGTGGGAATAAGTGTTGAACGCTCCTGCGCAGCGTTGCCGCCGTAACTGGAGGCTGTCGCATTGGCACTATTGACGGCTCCTCCAGCTTGCCCTTGTGCGGCCCTGTCACACTTCGCGATCGGGCCAGCGTAATGAGATACAGAATCTTCTAGGAGAATGTATTCGAGAGGATCGTCGGTGAGCTGATACGTGGTGCTAGTGTGTATGCGCATTCATCATCTCAGGAGCGCCGTATAATTCCGCCACGGCGAACGAATCCAGCCCAACGCCTCAAGCCGCTTACCGAAACTCGGCTCTATCTCCGGTGGAATCCATGCACTTACATCATCGATCCCGTAGTCAGCGGAGTCTTTAAGTCCGCGTGCTACGAGCCGCTGGAGTGTTTCCCACCTCTCCTGAGAACTTCTGCGGGTATGGTCTACGAGCACAAATGCTTCGCCCGTGAGCTTTACAAATCCCGCTTGCGTTATACCTTGGGAATCTTCCGCCACTACTTTTACTATACAATTCGCTGATTGCAAAGGGGGAAAACACGTTTCAGGCAACCCCGATGCCCTGTGTATGCGCTTGATAGCGTCAATGTCAGACTCCCGGTAAGCTCTAATCATGGGGAGTTGAAACCTGTGCGACGCCGAATCCGGTTCCTCCCTGTTGGCCAGTGGTAGAAGAAGTCCCTGAGCCTGTCGATGGCAAAGGTGTCAGTGCTGTGGTGCCGCCCACGTTCACGGCCGTGGGGTTCGACGTGCCTCCGTAGACCTGATGCGCGCTCGGCTGCGTTGAGCCTTGGTACATGGAATAAGAGCGAAAGTACCACGGTTGCGCCACGCCCGCATCGTTCATTGCCGGTAGCGTAATGAATGTTCCGCGGCTCGCGCCTAGATGAAAGACGTGCGGTTGAAGAAATGCCGGTTCTGTCGCGGCTTCCACAAAGTAATTTAGCGGCCTCGCGCGCGTGGAATTATCCTGAAGCGTCGCATGCACCACGCCGCTGTTCGCTTTCACACTCATAGCCGATGGCGGGTCGGGAGGCGAGACGAATCCAGTGGCATCCACTCCCGCTGCGCTCAATCCCTGATTCACGCCGTCCTGAATCTGCTGGAACATCAGCGCCACTTTGTCCATGCCGGGGATGGTATTCGACATGGAACGCACTTGCGTGATGAACTTGTTTAGGTCGAGAGCCACTAGCCATTCCGTCCGCGCACGGGTGCCCACGGTGATTGCTTGAGGGTCATAATCAGTCTCGCGATGTCGAACCATTCATAAGCATCCCTGACCGACAAACCTATGAAGAAGCGGGCACCTTCAATATTTAACGGAATCTCCACGTCACCATAAGCCGGAGGGTTAAAAAGCGGCTCAGGATAGAGCGTCTCAGCATCTGGCGATTGGAGCGTATCCGGGTAAATCGTCATCCGCAAATTTCCGTTACCCACTACGAGCATCGACATGAAATCGGCCTGAAGCTGATGAAGCCCCATTTGCTGAGTCTGCGCGTCGAGCGTCTTTGGAAAGGGATAGGTCACGTATTCACAGTGCATCGCCTTCCCGTCATCCGCCCAATTCCCCGCGAGTTGCTGATAGATTTTCCCCACGCCCGTGTCGGGGCAGAAGAAAAGCGGCGTCAGCGTCGTAGGCCGGGTGATGAAATCCGCATAGCACGCTTCGATAGACCACGCGCTCCACTTGCGGCCCAAAGGGAAAGTCTTTAGTTCCCCTGTGTAGGTCATCCGCACAGGCCCTTCCCCGGCAAGGGCGCTTGAAGTCATCAGTTCCTTGTACGAACACATCAGCACCACGTTTGGTACCATAGGATTAGCGTTTGCCGGGAATTTAGGCATCCACTGATTCGGTGTGGGTATGGGCACGCCGATAAATATCTTGCGGTTGGTCGTGTCATTCCGCACCCAGATGGTGTTCCCGTAAGTCCAGTTGATCGACTGCCACACAGGATCAATTTCAGGCGAGCACTTGATCGGATCTCCGCCGGAGAATAGATACAGACCAGCCTGGCCGGCAATGAGCGCCCATCCCTCGCCTACGTCCACTCCATAGATCGATGGAGTTCCTACCTTGTTCGATACCTCGCGCACCTTCCAGCCGTCCGGCTCGGTTGTTCCATTGTCGGCCGTAGTGTAGAAGGAATTCGTTTTGACGATGTACAGGTTATCGAACAGCGAAAAAACATTGCGAATGGGCTGCTGGTTCTGGGAACCGGCTCCGATGTTCCCCGTGATCTGGTCGAACGCTTCGAAGTTGTCGAAGTAACTCACGCGTAGATTCGTCGTTAATACAGGTTCAAGCGTCGGGAAAGGCTCTATCCGGTCGATTAGTACATCCCCGCCATTCGGGATGCTAGTGGCATATATTCGTATCAATAAATCGGATGGAACCGTAGCGAATGGCGAAGCCAGAAGCGTGTGCGTGAATATCTGCATCGTTGTGGTCAGCGAAGACAGTGGCAGCGTGTATGCTCCCCACACCTGATTTGAGGTAGGGCTGTAGAGATCGATTGCGAGGTTCCCTGAAGCCGCGCCGGATGGTGAATCCGCCGTCACGCGAATAGAGTACGGGGTTGCCGATGCTACGATAGGCGCGCCGTAGAAATCCTTGTAAGCAGGCTGCGTAATCATGCCCCATACGGCTTGTGTCGATCCTGAGCTATTGAGGATGTAGTAGGCATTCCCAAATAGCGGCGAGTTCGTTAGGCTTCCTCCTGTTCCATTGATCGGATCGACCGTCCAGCCGAGCGGGTAAGTTGTGACGGACGAACCGACCGCCCTCCCGATCCCGCCGTCGAAGGAATAATTGAGCAGGTTCTGAATCTTGTTCTGCTCGCCCCACGCCACAAGCCTGTCAGCGTATGCCGTGACTCCAAGGCACGAACCAAGTTCGATCTGCGCGAAATTATTGGTGCCTTGATTTGAAATGGAAGCGGCGGCAAGCAGGACTGCATCGGTGAACGTGAATGTCGCCTGAGTGCTCGTATTGTCGTTTACGATGGTAGCTGTGTAGGTCACGATCTGCCCGTTGTCCACAATGGACACAGGCTCAGGAATCCAGAAGTAGAATCCTCCACCGCCCGTCTGCGTTGCCCCTCCCGCACCGGTGAAAGCAACCACACGAGCGATTACATCGTCCGGGCCGATGGCAAGATTGCTCACGGTGATCGAATTGGCGTCCGCATTCAATGTGAAAATGGCTTGCGGGGACGGCGCAGTGAGAAGTCCGTTCCTGGTAAGGAAAAGCTGTACGCATCCTCGAACCCCGGCTCCAAGCCCTCCGGCTACCGAAAGGAAACCGCCCGTTGAATTCGCCAGCACCGAACCCGGATCAAACTGAAACTGCGTGCCGTTGACGATGGCGTTTCCGGTCTCACCGGCTGCCGTGATGTTCGCAGCAATGATTTGCAGCGTGAATGTCCCGGAGGTAGGGCTTAGGATCGTTTCGGACTGAATGATAGCGTTTACGACGTTGAATATTCCGTCTCCGTTCGTGGTCCCTGTCACTGTCACTTGCTGCCCGACCACAGGGGCAGTCCCTGAAACAAGCGTGTAGGCATACGTTGCGACGTTCGATGTCAGGGAGGTATCGGTGATCGTCATCTGTGAGGCGTTCGGTGTCGCTGTGATCGTCCACATATTGTCGTACCCGGAATCGGAGGTTCCTGAGACGGTTGCCTGTCCACCGACCTGAAGATTCGGGACTGTCACAGAGGTTGTGAGCGTGGCAAGCGTCAACTCGTAACTGCCGGATGTCAGAGTCTGGTCCGTGTGATTTGAAACTGTGGCGATGACGGAAAAGAACGGCGAGGACGAGCCGTAATGAGCTGTCGGAACCGTTCCCACCGCGCTGATGATGTAGGTTCCGTTTGGATTCTGCCCGCCGACGCTTGGAAGCCCTGCTAATACGATGGTTGCTCCCACTCCGGCTGCAATCACGTCGGAAAGCAATCCAACACGCGCCTGAATCGAAATGACGTTGCCAGCCGTCGTAGTTCCTGAATTCTCGCTCCAGACAAACGTATAATCGCCGCCCATGCTCATATCCACGGGCGGAGCTTGGGTAATCGTGACGATAGGATATTGGGTTGTGCTGAAAGTCACGGTCGGGGCGATGGCAGGACCTACCTGGGAAATCCTGTCTACCCATTGCCCGTTATATTGGCGCGGCATGTCCGTTCCGCCAATGCCAAGCTGTGATAGGCCGATAAATTCCCGGTCATCCTCGGTCACCGACCGGCAGAACGTGTCAGGCTCAATCGCTGTGTAGAAGGGGCACAGCACACCAGGATCGTTGATGACATCTTCCTGCCAGAAAACTCCTGTATCATCGAGTGCGAGAGTCAGTAATCCCCCATCTGTCATTCCGAATGACTTGATGTAATCGAACTGCGTCACGCCAGGAGGCGTGAACCACACGGTCACGGAAACTTGGGTGATATTAAATGTAATCGGACTTGAAGTCGGGTTGCTTGCCTGTACCGCAAATCCGAAACTTGGGTTGTTGATTTGCGCGGGAGTCCACGTCTCGCCCCACAGATCAGACGAATCACCGGCAGGAACGGTGCCAGCCGAAAGCGGCAGAGAAATCTGCGTTGGTATCGGTGTGCCCGATCCGTATAGCGGGGTTAGTGTGACAATACCACCGACTGCCGTTTGGCTTCCTGTTACCTGCACTTCGATGCCGAGAATTTGAACTCCGGTAGGAATGTTAAACCCATAGTTAACAGCATCGAGTACCGGAGATGTCCCTCCAGGCGCTACGGATTGAGTAGGACTTGTCCCACCGGCGACGGTGAAACCGATTAGGTAGGAATAAAGCGTCTGATTCGTAAGATTCGTCCACGTTACGCTATAAGTGTTCGGCTGAGCCACGTTATAGCCCGTTGATGGGTCCTGGTAGGCCGAAAGATAAGCTGGCGACAAGCTTACATTCTGCGGCTTGAAGGTTGAAGGTGAAACGGTGTAAGCGGCAGGTCCGCAGATGGCGAAAATAAGGTCCGGAGAGGAATTGGTGATCGAGAGGCTAATCGTCTCCGTCGCGCCGCCTGAAGTAACCGTTCGTACCTGATCTAGGGCGGTAATACCCTTCATGGTCACCAGAATAATCGTGCCCCCGGCATCAGCCGGAGTGTATGGCATCTGTATTTGCAGGCTGGTTCCATTCGGCATTGCGGTCGCAAACGTCACCTGGTAATTCTGCGCGCGGGCATAAAAACCAAACGTTGGGTCCTGGTAGGCAACCGCCGAGCCGATCGGGTTGTAAGCATTTCCGAAATTATCCATCACGATGCCAAATGTTGGAGGCACTTGATAAGGACCGTGAGTATCGCTGGCGGCTTCTACGATCAGCATCCCGATGTCTCCTACAGCAACCCCAGTTCCAACGATCGTTATGTCCAGGACGGCAGGAGTTGTTAGGAAACAGTTCTCGCCATACAACTCGAAAGAAGGGTTTACACCTCCACCAGTTGACCATCCGTGGAGCGCCTGCGCCAATGTCTCGGCCACGCTGTTGCAATATGTATAGACGTTGACAAGGCCGTCCCTCGTACGCGCGGAGGCAACCGTAAAATCCATGTCGCAGCAAAGCGGAGAGCTTCCCGACGGAACGCTCGGCGGGTCTACCTCGACAACCAAACCTCCGAATACTGTCAGCGCAGATTCAGGTGAACCTTCTACGTTATTCATTTCGCGTTCGCCGCCATGGCGAGGAGCCTCTTCTTGTAAGCGCAGGTATCGCTTTTCTCACACTTGGCACACTTCGTTTCAAGTTGTTTCTGAATAAGAGGGAAGCGTACCGCGCTCATGGCACCAGAAGGTCCCAGCAGCCGTTTGTGGCACAGCCCGATGAAGATACGTCGGTAAACATGCGGAAAGACTGTCCGGCTGTGATCGTTTGAGTCGAGCCGTAAGAGCCGCCATTCTTGTTGATCTGAGACGTAGTAGGAGTGATCGTGATCGTTCCTGCCCCGGAGGTTGAAACCCCGGCGATTCCGAACGCCGGAGCGTAAGCGCATCCGGTAGTCCCTGCCTGAAATACAGTCACAGCAATAGAGCCGGTGTTTGAAAAGACCTTCAGATGCCCGTTATCGGAGTTGGAAATAGATGTGCCGCACGCGATGGCATAAGAAGAAGCTGTGACGTTATCGGTAGACACGCCGAAGGTGGGCAGCTGAACGGCCGGCAGGATTCCAAACGTGTCGGTAGCGAGATTCAGCTTTTGCACGCTGGCGCGGACATCAAAAGGAAATTCCCGAAGAGATAAAAATGTCACACAGAAAACAGCAACGACCACAACAAATCGTAGAACGTTTCTCATGTTTCCTCAGTACGTATACCAGAAAAGCAGAGTGTCCGGGCCGATGGTCGCAGCGAGAGTAATCGTAGCCCCGGACAAAGTAAAGTCGGTCCCTTGAACCATCGGCGATACGTTTCTGAATCCGAGCACGAATATACCATTAGGCGTGTTTGCCAGCGTAAAAGTTGTGCCTGATCCGCTGGGAACTTCGCTGTTTGAGAATCTTAGGGCCGCACCGGACGGCAAATCGGCCGACACTAAGGATCGAAATGTCGGCTGCCCGGCACCACCTGAAGTAGGACCTGCGAAAACTAGGTTTGCCGATTCGTTCGATAGGCCGATGGTGAAAGCAATGGTGCCCGTGCTTGTAACCGGAGAACCTGTGACCGATTGCGTTAAGATTCCCGGCACCGCTAAAGTCGCGGCGACACTTGAAACCCCGCCGCCACTACCGCCCGGAATGTCGGCTGCTACAAGCGCCCTAAAAGTAGGTGCTGCCGCGCTCCCGGATGCCGGACCGGCCAGGACGTAATTCGCCGTCTGGGTTTCCCATGCAAGCGCGAGGGTTCCGGTAGAGGTGACAGGTGATCCGGTAACGCTGTATTGGACCGGGGCGGTGAGCGCTACGCTGACTCCGCTCGCACCTGAAGAAGCGATTCCCACATCCTGGTCTGGGTAAACTTGAGTAGCGATCGTCGGGCCATATTCTTGCACTGTGTAGAGGCCTGGGGTCGCGTAGAAGAACCAATGTCCGTTCCCGTCCGTCAGCGTCGGATTCGGGAGCGCCGATGTCGTCACCGTTCCGCCTGACACATACGTTCCAGGATTCGACAGGGAGATGACTGTTACATAATCTCCGTCTACTTCCGAGACGAGCCACGGCGCTGAAACCGTCGTGTTGTATCCCGAAGGGCTCGCGCCAGCGACGCCGATGTAAGACCCAGCCACAACGTCAGATGTAGGCGTAGCGCTAAAAGTGAAAACAATTTGCCCTCCGCTCCATGAAGCCGCCGTGATGGACGCCCCGTTTGAATTCCCGGACCCGTAGAGTGTCGCAAGCGGCGATCCAGGTTCCAATGAAGTGTTTGCTGGTTGGGTAAGGACGGCCACGGAAGCGCCTGGGACGGCTAGTCCTGTAGGCGTCTGAATCACCCCATCCATGCGCGCGAATGTCTCCGTAGACGGGCTTGACGATGCTATGACGACTGGCATTTAGAGTGACCCCACAACGGTTATAAGGTACTGTCCAGCACCCGTAGTCAATGTTCCCGAAGAAGGACTCACAGCCGCAATACGGGCATAAGTAGTTGTGGGCGTAAGGCCAGGACAATAAAAATCTAAACTACCGGTAGTCGTATCAATGACTGCGGGAGTCGTTCCTGTACCGCTTATGATCCCGATAAAAATACCGTACTGGTTTCCGGCAGTGAGAGTCGGCGGCGATCCGAACGTGAATATGATCACGCCTGTTATGGTTGATCCGAACGTGTAGGAATTGGTGGTCGCGAGAACGCTTGAAATGGTCGTTCCGCCAGTAACGTTCAAAATGGACCCGGCATAGACATCGCCGCTATTGCCGTACACGTTGGCGATGAGCCTATAAACGGTGATCGCTTGAAGGGCCGTGACAACAACTCCCTTTGTTGCAAAGGCGGTAGATGATTGATCCGGCGTGTAATTATTTGTAGATGTGAATGTCGGTACGGAGCTGATCGTACCGCTTGCGGCAATGGTCTGATTCGGCCAGCTCCCGGTAATCGTCACGTTGCTTCCCGATACGAGCGCCGGGCTTGCCGAACCGCTTCCGCCGTTCGCAACCGGCAGGATTCCAGATACGCCTGAAGTGAGTGGAATTGCCGGAATATCCGCCGCTACTAAAGACCGCACCGAGAGAGCACCGGACGATCCGTTCGGCGTTGCGAGTACTTCATTCTGAGTCAGGCCCGTCGTACCACTTACGGCCAATGTCCCGCTGGTTGTAATCGGTGAACCGGCCACCGTTAAATACGTCGGTGTTGTTAGCGCAACGCTGGTCACGGTTCCAGTCCCAGAACCTGCGGGGGCATTCACAAGCTGGTCGGTGAGGACAATCTGCCCGATGATTCCAGCGCCGTATAATTGAAGCGTGTATAGACCTTCAGCCACATAGCATTCGTAGTGGCCGAGGCTGTCCGCCGTCAGTGGATTGGTGATCGGGTCGGCCCCGGCGTTATCCGCATATGTGGTTGCGAGAGGGGAACCAGGCTGTGCTGATGTAGTCGCGGGCTGCGTAAGCACAGCGACAGCGCCGTTCGGGATGCACGCGCCCGTCTGTGATTGAATCCAGCCGTCAAGCCTGTAGTAGGTCGTCATTTACAGTTCTCGCAGATTACGCTATCGCCTTCTCTGGTGTAGCGTGCCACTACCCTCTTGCACTTCGAACAGGTCGCGAATCCTGTCACCTTGGCGACTGCCTGGTCCATCTTGGCCTGCACATGTTCCGCATGAAGGCGCGCATTCTCAGCGAGAAGCCGCTCGCGCTCCGATTCCAGCAGTTTTACATAGCTCGATTTGAACCAGGGCCACGGAATCATGTCCCTACCCCTTGCATCATCAATTGATTTGTCCCCGAAACCGCACCGGATGGCGTGTAGAAACTCGCGAGGTAGGCCACGTTGCCTCCCGCCGTCCCAGCATTCATCGTGGCGCTGTAGGTTCCCGTAGAGGTCACGCTGTAATCGCAAAATCCGGTGTAGGGATTGCTCACGTAGGTAATGCTCTCGCGTAATACTGAAAATGGAGGGCTGATTGACGCGATCTGGTTTGAAGCTACGAAGAAAGCGATCATCGTCTCCGTTGCGTGCGCCGTGGTAACTGAATTCGTCGTGATGCTCCCGCTCGTATTCCCGCTCAAAGCTCCCACCTGGTCGAGTGTCGTGATTCCAGAATATTCCCCGATGCAAATCTGCCCGAATCCTGAAACCGTCATCGTAACCGTGATCGAATCGCTGATACCGCCAAGGCAATTCGGCAGATACCATGCCGCGTCCACATGCCCGGTAAGGATGGATGCGCTTTGATAAAGCTGCTGCCACCCGGTATTGCTGCTCGCTATGCTCGCCGTGCCAGTTCCAGCGATGTCCAACTGGCAAATAAGCATATTCCCTACCGTGTTGTACGAGCCGAACGTCTGCGTGAACGCCGAATTGGTTCCGTATGCCGAGCTGACACCTTGAACGAAGCTCATTTTATTTGTTCTTTATATACTGAATAACGACATAGATCGATGACACGCTGGTTCCGCAAGTCAATGTCCACGCCGTGTTCGTGCTAGTGGCTACCAGCGGCGTCGGATACGATGTCGTGAGGCCGCCATTTGCCGCGAGCGCATAAATATAAGAATTCGTTCCGTCTCCCAACGTCACGATAAGAGCAGTAGCCGATGAATTCGTGATCGTCAAATGGGTTATGTCAGCATACACTCCGCTTCCGGCGGCAGTGACAACCGTAGTGCTGGAAGTGCTGGCCGTGATGGTCGTAGCTTGCTGGGCCGTCAAGTCGCGGATGCTATTGTGGAGAATGACCTGCCGCCCGAATTTATCAGCCATCGGAGCTACTAGATCGGTGACTGTGACCGCCGTAGGTAACGCACTCGCCGCAACAGCGCCTTGCAAAATGGCGTTGGCCGGAGGTGCGGCACCCGTCGCAGCATCGAAAGCCCCGCCAGCATTCCCTTCGACCTTCACGGCGTTGGTGACCGTCGTAAGAGTTGAAACGGTGGTCACCGTGCCAGAATCAATGACGGTGTGAAGGTTTGAACCCGTGGCCTGGACGACTGTGGCGTTCAGGCTAGCAGCGGTAGCCTGTGAAACGGTCGCCGAGACAGTGCCACTCACGGGTTGCGTTGTCTGCCAAAAAGTCCCCGATACTGGTTGAGTAGCTTGCCAGAATGTTCCTGAAACTGGTTGGGTTGCCTGGTAGAAAGTTCCCGTAACCGCAATAGAAGAATTTTCGACGGTAACAGGCAGCGGATTCGATGAACTGACGCCAACGAGGTTCCCGCCAGAGTTGAAGCCCGTGTAACCAGCATCGGCAGGAACGGCAGCGCCAGTAGCGGACGCGGCCGCGTTGCCGCTCGAACCGGCAGCTACATTGACCTTGAGGTTCCCCGATCCATCAATCAGCAAGGCCCGCAGATCGGTTCCGTCCGTGCCGCCAACTTGCACGGCTGTCGATGGGGCTGCTGATCCCGGAGTGCCGCTCGATGAAATGGAAACGGGCTGTACGGTAGTGCCTACCGGATCGATGCGAAGAGGGTTAGCATCTGTGCCGAGAGGATTGGTGCCGTCCGTAAGCTCTACGTACCACGACTCAGCGATAGTGCCCTGCGGGCCTTGTGTGACCGTGCCACCGCCCGTACCCCCCGATTGAACGGCGACATTTAGATTGCCGCTTCCATCGGCGGTAATATTCGAAAATCCGCAAGTGACCTTGGCATTCGCCACGGGGCTAGCTCTTCGCGCGGATCAGATATGCTTCGTAAGTGATCGTTCCGTCAAATGCCACGCTCGCGCCAAGGGCCGCTTCGTTAAAAACGGTGCCAGACGATGTGCCGGTCGTGAATATCTGTACCGTCTGATTCGCTGCGTTCCAGCGATATTCCCATCCCTTTGAAGAGGTGATTCTTACCTGGACCGGTGCCGACGAAGAGTTGTAGGCATCTATGCCGCTCATGAAATTAGCTGTCCCGGTTCCAGAATCCGAAGCTACCGCAATGGCATTCAGAACCGTAAACGATCCGCCGGTGGATGATGTCGGAGTAACCGTCACGAGATTAAACGTTCCATTGTTCCCGGCGTTCGTCATGCCAACGAGAACTACGGAGGTGCCCGCCGATAGCTGCGGGCCAGTCAGCGTGGTATAGGTAACCGTCATTACTCCACCGCTCACCGTTACAGCCGTAGCCGTGAATGTCTGCGGAATAAGCTGGCGGTTGCCGAATTGAATCTGTCCCACGCCCTCTGCTGTCTGCCCAGTTTGACCTGTTCCTGACAGGGCGTTCGGAGGCACGGGCACGGCGGTGAAAGTTCCTGCCGATGTCGAAGTCGTGACGATGTTGGCGACCGTGTAGGTGCCATCGTTCGTGTTGGATGCTGTGTTGTAGATGACGACGGTTTGACCGTTGTACATCTGCAAACCCTTGAGAGAACTGTAAGTCACAAGGCCAACGGCGGAGAACGCGGTCACTTCAAATGAGGTGCTGCCGATTCCGCCCGGAGTATATTCTGTCGAAGTGTCATTTTCGATCATCGGGCCGCGCACGCACACGAGATGCTGGAGTGCGGCGTCAAATCCTGCGGGATATGCAAATGCTTTGGGGCTAAGATATTTCGTTGCTGTATACGCCATGTTGGGTGCGCCTCCTCAGCGCATTGTTACTGTTTAGCCGCTCCTCGCGACTGTGGATGTTTTAGAACGGCAGACCGCCCGTTCCCCAATAACTTCCGCCGCCGTCCTGTCCGTAAGGCTTGCGCGTGTATTGAATCGATTGAGCCCGCCGCGTGTAGCGCCTCACGATGTACCGCATCTGCTTGTCGGAATCTGCTGCTAGAACCTGCAATCCCGGTGATCCGCGCGCGCGTGCGTAATTGTATGCTACGAGAGTCGCCAGTTGATTGACGCTTGCTAGAATTCCTATTTCCGTGTTCGCAAAGTTATCAGAGGCCGTAATGACAGCCTGCTGGGACTCGTAGCGGATTCTTAAATCCTCCGTAATGGTTGACCCGCACAGATAAAGCGCATCCCCGCGGTATTCCCAAACGCCTAGCCATTGACCCTGGAATTGCGAAGGCAAACCTTCTTGCGGCTGAGTCATGCGCTTAAATGGAAGGCCTGAGCCTGTCTGCCGTTCCCAGACTTTCTCAATCGTGCGCAGATCAGAAGGCAGGCACGGAAGCGGCACCATTTCTACGCCGTTGAAAAATCCTTGATAGCTTACAAACACTTGCACGGCCGGGTCCGGTGCAGGCAGGGCTGTGATCGGCGACAAGATGTAATTGTCTTTTATTAAAGTGATGACTCCGTTGTTGCGAATCTTGTCCTGAAGCTCTTCAAGGGCAGCATTGAGATATTCCGGCGTGAAAGCCGCGTTGTCCGTGAGAATCCTGCCGGCACCGCCGCGATATGAATCGTTCACAAAAGCGCGCGCGCGATTCATTACCTGCTCGACATTCGGGTAAGCGGTTTGTGGCGTTACACTCATGTTTTAAGCATCGCTAGCGAGTCGGCGGCGAGAGCGACCAGGAGAAGAAGCTCCGGGCCGCTAACCCGCCAGCGAAGATCGTTATTTCTTCTTTGCAAGATGCTCCGCTTGCGGCTCCATAATTCCCGCCGCGACCGCTTGATCGACCGTGCGCAAGCCGAGACTCAAGGCTTTTTCCCAATTGAGCGTTGCGGGGCATTTCGGGCACACAACCGCGACCATCGAAATACGCGATCCGCAGCCGGGGCATTCTTGCGTCGCCTTGTAAACCTGGTTCCACTCGAATTCCTGCCTGTAGTACTGAGCCGCGCGCCGGTGCGTGTTGCCGATCTGCTTCCGGCCCTGCTCACCGCTCATCCATAGTGTTTTTGCTTCGTCAATCAGACGATTGTAGTTCGCTTCCATGCGCGCAACTGCTGTCAGCACTTCCTCGTCCGTGGGAGTTTCGTTGAGCGTCCAGAACAGGCCCCAATGGTAAAGGTTCGTTCCTTCGTTCCCTGCCTGACCTGCACCCAGCTCGCGGACCGTTTTCCAATTCCCTTGTGGCTCGTCGGGATTGAGTGCATCTTGAGCGAGGAACTTACCGTCCACGCCGTACGATCCCATCTGCCCCGTGTGGATGTTGCGGTCGGGAATCTGCACCACATCCGAGATCAGGAAGGGCGCACTGTACATCTCGCCCGGCTTTTTGGCCTTGATGATGATCACCTTGCTCTTGTGGGCCGGGTTGAAACTCACCCACGGGCGTTCGATCTTCTGCTCGTAGTCGCTAACGTTGAAGATGCGCACGTAGAAAGACGGCGGCCGGGCGACGTTGGCATTGCCCATGAATACGAAGTCTGGGTTACTGTTCTGGTTCATGGTCCGCGTCATGCGCTCGGCATTCGGCGTCCCGGTAGAAATCGCTGCTGTAGGTGCTGGCATTCAGTTCTCTCCTGTTTTAATTTGGCTTCCCCTGGTAAAAGCCTCGTGCTGGCGGCAAGCGAAGTTTGTGTTTCCGCCACTCCTGTTCGATCTCAGCCATCTTGCGGTCGATCAAAGCCGTGCGATTCGCTATCTGTGCGTGTGATGTTGGGCCGTAGAAACTTGGCAGTTCGTCATAGAGACGGTCGGCAATGCGCTCCACGGCAAGAGAATTCTCATAGGCTTCCTGCTGTTCCCTGGCCGATTCAATCTCCATCGCTGACATTTCGAGCGTCTGAAAGATCAACGGGAAAGCGTGTTCGATGATCGACCAGTCGAGCGTTACCGTCTCGATATAGAGTTCCTTGGTGGCCGCGTCGTAATTCTTTGATTGAAACGTCACAAGGTCCGTGTAGTTTCCGAATTCCGGATACTCCATCATCACGTCGCCGGATTCAGGATCGCGGTTAAGAAAGTAGTAGTGGTCAGGCGTGCCGAATACCTCAGGCGGTTCCCAGCGCTGCAATATCCAGCATGGCTGGTTGTGCCCCAAAAGTACGCGGTCGTATTTTCCGTCCACCGTGAGCTGCACCTGCGTTTCCGTCTGTCCCCAGATGATGCGGAACAGCGGCTCGCCGAACCGATTCACGCCGAACAGATCGGTCAAGTGCTGCTGAAAATCTTCAGGGCACTCTAGGCGCTCGGATGGGCGTCGCACTTTTCCCTCAGATAAATCTGCTTCCAGTGCAGGAGAATATAGTTCTCGTCATCGATCGAAACATCTGTCCCGCCGTAGCGCGAGAAACGCACTCTGTCTCCCGCCTTCAGCTTGAACGGAATGTATCGGCCTTCCACCATTCGCCCTTCGCCGACTGCGACAACTTCACCGAGATTCGAGCGCAGCCGCGCAACCTGGGGCTTGTAGACTCCGCCCTTGGTAATTTCGTCGTCCGCTTCGATGCGCTTCACCAGAATCTGCTCTCCTAAACATTCGTAGTCCATGTGCTCTCCTGTTGTGAGGCGGTGCAACCTTAGCCACACCGCCCCGCAGTTTACACTAGATTGTAGGCTCGGCAGCATTGGTGACGTACACGCCAGCTTTCATATTGCTGTTGAACAGGTTCAAAGCTGCGTGGTAGTAGAAAATGCTGCTGGTGAGCCATCCGTTACCTGTCGGGTCTGGTACCGGCATCGAGGTGACTCCATTTCCGAAGTCATACAGACTTGGTTCCTTCATCTCGACAATGCCCCAGCTCGGCAAGCATAGCCCGTCGATACGCCCTGGTGACGCGTTATATCCGACAACGACTTCGCGTCCGCCGAACGTGGGGGTCATTTTCTTTTTCACCATGTCCAGTGCTTCATCGCCCTTCACGTCTTGCACGTTGGCGATGAGGACGTTCTGGTACAGGTTCGTGATCTGCAATTGCTGGCCCGGACCTGTGTACCAGATGAAGTCGTCCATCTCCTCGGCATCTTCGCCCAAGCCGCGTGCGATCAGAATCTCAGCGCGGTAAGGCACTGCCGGATTGACGGCGTTGTTGTTGAGGTTGATGTTCGGAGTCGAAAGACGGCTCGGATAGCTTGCGCGCGTGATGCCGAGCACGCTTCCAGTATTGCCGGTTACCTGGTACGTCTTGATTCCGGCAACCGAACCGCCTACCGCCCCGGAACTTCCAGCAACCATCAAGTAGTCGCCCGTTGTAGTGCCCGAAGGGAAAGTCGTGCTTGTCCAAATGGTCTGCGAAACACCGTCCACATAAGTGATGCGGAATGAGCCGCGAGCCGATCCCCCTTCAGACGGGAATACCTGCACGAGCTGCTGGTCCTGGAACTGGTTCGCATTGTTGAGACCGACGATGGATGAATAGTTCGCCGATCCCGCGGCGCCGCCCGCCGTGCCGCTATTGATCGTGGCAGTCGTGGGAATCTGGTCGAGCATCCCAGAACTGTCGCCCTGGAACAGCGCCTCAATGCCTCGCAAAAAAGTATCGAGCGAGTTCTTGAGTTCCTGCGCCCGCACCGCGATCATGCCGCGATTCTTTCCTGCCGTCGCAATCTGGGTCAAATAGGTAATCTCGCAACCGGAGAACAGGAAAATCGGAGCGATGTCGCCTGAAATCCAGAGCGATCCGGTACCGCGACCGAGAGAGTCCCCGTCTCCAGTGCCTTGCACGATGGCCGCACCCGACTGAATGCGCATCGGAACGCGGAATGCCGGACGCTGAGAGAGAGAGCCTGCTGTGTTGGGTGCCGCCGTGATATTTGCAGTGGGATAAGTCTTGGTGCCGTTCTTGATGCGGTTATAAAGCATCTTTCCCGAATAGACCACATCGGGAATCATCTTATTCCATGATTCTAATTCAATTCCCTGTACTGCTGCCTCTTGTAGAGGAGCCATGAGTCACACTCGTGCGTGATCTCATTCTCCGCGTCGCCCTCCTAGCGTGCGGCAATGGCCTCCGGGCCATCCCAGGACCGGACTTACATCTCTCCTTTCGCGCAAACAACTTTGTGCCTGCGCTTTAAGCTCACGGGAATCTTACGTGAGGTTTAACGTGGCCACGACCACGAGCGACCCCGTGAACGGGAATTATGCCGAACAGTATAGCGTATGAGTCAAGCCTACCACTTCCATTTCACGATTTTACCGGATTTCAGTGTTGCCTCTCCGGTCACACCGTCGCCCATATATCGCTGTCTGCCCTTGTCTTTTGACCAATCGATCTGATCAGCGGGTGGTTTTGTTCCAATACTTGGCTGATTCGTAGCTGCCGCAGTCGTTCTGCGCTGCCCGGAGCCGAATCCGCGCGATGCCCATTCATCACGCACGGCCCTGCCGGCCAATTGCTCCGTATGCTGCGAAACGAAGCGCACGATGTCGCGCGCGTTGCCTGCTTTCCTCAGTGACGCAAGTCTTTGCTGGTACGCGCTGTTTGTTTTCAGGCTCTCCGAGATGCGCGTGAAGATTCCGCTTGCGAGTCCCTTCTTTTGAGGCTCCGAAAGCTTGCGGGTGCGCAAATATGGGGCAATGGCTTTCGAGATGATGCCGTTCATGGAATTAGTGGCAGCGGAAGCCACTTCCTGCGTAAAAATGCGATCCTTCTCGGTCTGAATCTCCTGTTCTTTGCGGTTTAGCTCCTGTTCGCGCGGGTCTGGCTCGTCTTTCGGCTTAAGATTCGCCAATTGCTCTGTTTTGCGCGTCCAGTCGGCCAAATCGGCCACGAGTTCAAGAGCTTGCTTCTGTTTTCCGTCCGAGATCAGCTCGTGCAGGCGATTTATGCTGCCAGTAACGCCCGAATCCCGTAAAACCGATGTGGTTACGCCTGAGGCAGTGCGTGCGTAGGCTACAGGATCGATCTGGCGCATCTTCTCAAGGGCCAAGGGTGCCATTTTGACGAGTCCCTTGGGAAAATCACGTGCGAGGTCCTCAACAGCTTGCGGATCGCCCTGTGCCATAAGCGTTAGCTCTTTGGCATAGTCGCCAACCTCGCCGCGCATCTGTTCAATACCCTCAGGACCGCCGGCAGCGTCGATTAGATCGCGGGCCTGGACGGCTTCCTGCGGGGTTTTGAACGTTTGCCGGTAGGTGCGGTTGTCGAAATAGCTCTTGCGCAGCTCGTCGGCTAATTTAGGGTCCGTCTCGCGGAGCTTTTTGAGGCCTTTCTTGATCGATTCTTCCGGTAGGCGCTTAGTGAGATCGGTTTTGCCTTCAGTCTCTTCGGCTAATTCATCCTCGATAGGCTCGTCGGTGGTTTCCTCTGTAAGCTCTTCAACTACACCGTCGTCGGAAGGCTCATCGACTACGACACCGGTGTCAGCGTCTCCGCCGCCAGCATCGCCTCCGGTATCGGCAACCACATCCGCACCGGGAGTCACAACAGCCGAGGCAAAGAACAGCGGAAGGAACTGCGTCAGCTTCCAAAAGAGGCTATTCATGTTTCATTTCTCCTGTTTACTGCACGATCCCGCCAGCCGGGTGCTTTTCTACCGCGTCGGCAATCTCCTGAGCCTTGAAGTCTGCTGCGTTGGCCTTGATACCCGCTGCATTCGCTGCTTCAGCCGCTTCCGTGGCCGGAAGGTCTTTGAGGTTGATGCTCACACTGGGTGGCTTCTTCATCTGCGGCGGGGCCATGGCAGCCTTTTGAGCCATCGCCGCCTGATGCTCCTGGCAGTGCAACTCAAGATTGGCGTATCCTGCCTGCTCTTCAGGCGTTCCGTTGACCATCTCCCGGCCCTTGGGAGAGTTTAGAATCTTGATTCCGACCGCTAGTTCGGTCGCGTCGTCATCGAACATTCGAACAGGCACGGATGAAACCATGGGAGGGAGAGAGGCGAGTTGCTGCTTGATTTGCTGCACCTGTTGCGTGATTTGCGGGTCAACCTGCCCTTGTTGGGCTACTTGTAAGCCGGTTTGAGCCAATTGCGCGAGCTGTGTCTTTAACGCATCAATCTTGGGATTCGGTGTCGGAGCGCCCTTCAAGAGCAACGAAGCCTCGCCGAGCTGCTTATCCCGGGCCGCGATCTGCGGTATGTAGAAATCCCTCAGCCCCAAGGCTTCCTTGAAAAGTTCAAGGTTGTCAGGGGTGTAAACTAATTCACCAATCTGCGGGTTTGTGGCGGCGTCGGCAAAGAGCTTTTGAAGCTGGTTGGTCTTTTGCGTGTAGCTGACCGGGATATTCTCGTCTACCTCTGGATATGCAAAGAAGTTCCCTTTGAGGTGCTCCATTTCGATAGTAACCGCTTCACTGCCGGTGATCGTGATGGCCCCGTCGTGGTTCCTGCCCAAAAGCTGAATCGCCTGCTGCTTTACCTTGGCAATCGCTTCCTTGATGCGCCTCCACGGCAGGCTGATACGGCCGATTGCCTGATCCCGCTGCACGATCATCCCGCCCATCGTGTCGGTAGCGGAGGAATCTCCAGCACCTGACAGGGCATCCACGGCTCCACATAGAAGCTGCGATAGCGGCCCTTGGAACCATTGGATAAACTCAGTAAGTTGCTCCGGGAAGGCGAGCGGCGTTTCCTCCCAGATCACCTGATCCATTGTCACGCCCGGTTCGCGGTCGAAGGGATGCACCTGATTGGGTATATTCACCTGATTCCGCATGGCCTCAACGTTGAACATCTCGTTGTCCATCCACTTGTTGGGGACACCGCGGATAAAATAATCGTTGGCCAGCTCGAGCCAGTTGTTGAACACTTCCTGCACGGGCACGAGCCAGTCGCCCAAGCCGGGCCGGTGCGCGCCATCCCCTGACTTTGCGAATACGAGCACTACCTGATCGTCCATCGTGGCATCGTAGGCTTCGCAGTAGGTTTCGCCGCAAAACGTCACGTAGAGGCCTTTCTTGCACTTCTGCATGATGCTGTCGCGCAATTCTGGTTTCTTGATCTCTAGCAGCGCCGCTGGACGCAGGAAGGTCTTGGACTCGGTTACGTCGTGAATCTGCATATCCGTGGTGTTGTAATTATCCATCACGCCCAGGCGCACGTTGATACGTGCCAGCCGGTCGATATCGTCTCCGCCTGGACCACCAGAGGCAGGCTTGAGCTGTTCGGCCACATCGGGATACTTGGCCTTGGCTATTTCGAGCGGAATCTCTTTGTTGCGCTGCGCGTAAGGGCATTCAGCGAGACAATCCGCTTTGATCGGCAGCTTCCATTCCAGCGCCCCTTCAACCCTGATTACTTCGTGCCCTTTAGGCTTGCCCTGTAACGCTTCGCTATCTTCCTCGCCGCTGTCGCCGTCTTGCTCGGCGTTCTCTTCGCTGGCTTCATCCTGCATTCCCTCTTCCGCGCTGATCTGCGCCTCATCTTCAGGCACCGCACCTTCAACGTCGTCCTCCGGTTCGTAGCCGCATTGCTGCCCGTCGAGTTCGTAGGTGCTGAAGAAAATAGCCCGGCCGTCCGTGAACAGGTACCGCGCCATTTCCTCCATCTTGGCTTTCATGGCGTTGTCGCGGTCGATCTTGTCGTCAAGCTTGTCTGCGGCATTGGCTGCCGTGATGTCGATGTCGTTATTGGCATCGACCGGCCCGAACTTTACCGGCACATTCTCACGAGTGAGCACGGACTCAATGATGTCGCCATAGGAGTTGTAAATATTGACGATGAACATCGAGCGGGAGTCGGGGTCTTGCGGGTTATAGCCGGAACCTACGGGAGGCAGCTGCCAGCCGCCGTTGCGCTGAGGAAGGAGATGCTGAAAGCCGCGATCGTACAGGCGCTTCTTCCAATCGAGGATTATTTCCTCGCGGCGGGCGGACATGTCGCGATTGGACAGCTCGCGGCAGAGTTCCTTGATCGCTCCCTGCTCTTCTTCTGAAAACTCTAGCTTGCCTTTTTTGTAATGCTCAACCCCAATCAGGACGCCCGGCTCGTACTTCGGCACAGGGTCTTGTTTGGTTGCGTCACCGCCAGTTACCTGATCAGCCATCTAGTGTTTTGCGGACTCAAAAGCCAAGGCGAGGCGCGCACGACGCCCCACCTTACCGGATGCGTGCTTCTTTTCCTCTGCAAACTCGTGCGTGGATTTGCCAGCGCGCTCAGCGGCCGCCTTGAATACTCCCTTAGTGCCGCGCTTGGCTATTCCCTTGTTTACGGATTGCATCCAGTGCCCAGCCAATGCTCGCCTCCTAGTAGATGCGTTCCAGGATAGCCGACACCGCAACCGCCCCGGCAGTCGGGTTCCCGGTTGTCGCAACTCCGGTGATCGTGATAGCTGCCGTGCCATTCGAGCGGAAGGTGTAGGTGTTTTCAATCTTCCCTCCAGCAGTCACCGCCGACAGCGCGTTTGTTACCGTCTCCGCCGTGTCATCGTCGGTAAAGCCGAGGGTCAGGCCAGCAGCTGAGATGGAGTTGCCGGTAAGCGAAGTTGTCACCACCGCATACAGGTTTAGGCGGTAGGTCCCGGCAGGAGCTGTCGATGCGGCGAGCGTCGCAATAACCACTCCGGCCGTAGTGAACTGCCCGAAGGCCTGTGACCCGCTGGTAGCGCCGACAACTGTAGGGCCGAATGGAGCCGCGTTCCAGGTGTTTGACACTGAATCGTAAATGTAACTGTAGGTTACATCCGATCCTGACGCGGGCGCTTGCCCGACACTCGTGACGTTTCCGCCGATCAATGAGCCGGTTGAGGTTTGCTGGTAGGTGACCGTAAGCTTCTGGCCGTCCACCGCGTTTGTGAAGTTCACCGTTGTGCTGGTTGCATCCGTGAGGACTAATCGCAGGAATGCCACACCGCTGACGTTGTTTGTGCTTGTTGAGGCCACCTATACCACCTCCTCCGCTCTTGCGGAAATGGAATGCGGTCCTAAGACCGTTTCGTGCGTTGTACCGCTCGTTTCAGTGCTGAACTGCCCTTCTTCGCGTGCGCCATGCTCGGGTCAGCATGTAATTCACCGAGCATCTTCTCCCGCTGCGTGCCGCTGAGCGGAGAACCTTTGGAAAGCAAATAACGTGTCTGTTTAGGCGTCCACGGCACTTGGAATCTCGATCTTTTCCCAACGAGAGCCCACGCCCCAACTAATGGCTCTTTCGGAGGCATCTTCGCTTAACCATCTCGCATCACCTGACGCGACTCGAATGGCTAGCATCCCCTCTTTCGCATGAATCACAAGTGGACGACCTGGATATTGGCGCCCCATTTCTTGTAACTTCGTTATAAGTTCATCGGCCGTCATTTCGCCTCGAATCTCACGCACCATGCGAGCGCGCCTATCGGGCTTTTCACGCCCTTGCACCGTGGCGGCTGAGCCTTGATGTAGTTCTCGCAGATGTGGCAATACTGGCCTTCGTGCTTCGTCGGGCTTTCGTAATGCACCTCGGCGTGCGTAAGTTTCTGATCGTCCGTCTTCTCAGGCACGAAGTGGGGAGCGCTTCCGCTCTGATCGATTTGAAACTGTTCCGCCATCTAGGCCATTGTCGGAATCGACGGTGCTTGCATCGCTGCGTGTTCGTCGCCATCCGGTTCGGCATGCTCTTCGGGCTGCTCACCGAACGCCATGGAAACGTGATTGCGCGCTGAATGCGCGTCGTGGTGCTTCGACTTGTGCACGTGCCCGTCCTCGTGATGACTGTGAATCTCAACGTGCTCGGCAGGGCCATGCTCCGATACCACGTCCTGCATGTTCTCTTCTTGGTGCTCGCCTTCAGGTTCAGGCTTGACTTTTGGCCCTTTAGGTTCGGAACGCGATGAGTCGTAGTGCTTGCCTTGTTCGTGATTCCCAAAAGCTTTCCCATCGTTCGCGGTGTACATCAATTCCTCGCTTTGGCCTGTTCGGCCTCAATTTCTTTCTTGATCTTCTCGCTGTTCTCCTGCTGCACTTGTGCCCAGCTCTTGCGTCCCGATGGCCGTACGTCGATAGGCTTGCGCTCGCGCTGCACCTGATTCGGCAGCAGTAGTAGTTCCAGTCTGTCGCACCTTGAGCGGAAATAATCACGCACGTGGCGGCATTCGTCAAGGTCAGACTTGAGTTGCTCGATGTAAAGGTTGCGTGTTGAGACACCAAAGAGGGATTCGAGGAAGGCTACGATGCGCCCTTTCATCGCCGCCCCTGTTGCTGCGCCATCCAGCGCGGCACAATCTTCTGCCGGATGGGCTTCGACCGTTCTTCCTGTTTGAGCATGTGCTGGTAGCTGTATATCATGCGTGCGGTTGGGTCTGCAATGGATTCCGTCTTTTCGCGCAGCTTTACCTCTTCCGGCTTGTTCTTTTCCTTGAGCATCGATACCAAACCGTACCGCGCGCAGTCGTAGGCGTCGTCCCACTCGTCATCGACCTTCAGCACGTCCTCGCGTATCTTGTCGTTGCGCACGCGTGTCTCAAGAGATTGGATCAAGATCGGGCAGCTATCGAGAATCACCCAATCCCCTGATTCGATTAGGTTGTACATGAACACCGCGCCATCGACGCGAGCGTCGGTAGCTTTGTAGCACAGCGGCAATTGGTGCTGCCGCATCAGGAAGGTAATCTCATCGGCGATCAGGTGGGCAGGGTCGTGCTCGTTGCGCCTGAAGCGATCAGGCGAGAGAAAGCAGAACTTGAGCGTTGCGCGTTCTTCCTTTGGCGTGTTGTCGGCAATGATGGTCACGCCCTCTTTATAGCTTACTTCCTTCATGAGCAATTCACGGTAGGTCAGCACACGCGGCTTGAATTGCCCATCGATCGGATCGCGGATTCGCACACGGGTATGCCAGTGAACGCACCAGAAATGTGCTAAGCCCCAGTCCATCGACATCCAGCGCGGTTGCCAGGCCTCGAACTGAATATCCTCATGATCTCTGGGCAGAGAACGGACGTTGCGGTCCCAGGTGAAGTTCGAGAAGTAAGCGCCTGTCTTTGAGTCGAGGTCGCCTTCGAGAGCTGTCTTGCGCATGTCAGGCGGAAGCTTCTGGAGCTTGGCTATGTAGTCAGGGTCCTTCTCAAGCTGCGCGGGGTTGTCGAGTACCGTCGAATGCACGAAGAAGTAGTCCTTCGGCTCATAGATGCACTCCTGCTTGCCCTTGATCTCCTGATAGTACCTGCCGGCGGAATCGTGCGTCGTCTCGCCCATCTGCGATACGGGCTTATGTTCGATCCACAGCTTGCGTATCCAGCCATAACCAGGGCCGAGAGGGTTCGTTGCACCGGCCATGCGGCAGATAGGCCAGTACCCATCGACGGATGGCTTGCATTCCCTGTTTACGCGATTCCGGGATGAAAGGAACGACCAGGCGTTGTAGCTGAATTGGCCCAGCTCGTCTATCCCGATGAACACAAAGGCGGATGAGAGGTATTGGGACAGCGTGCGTTCCGAGCCGTTCTGCAAGTGGCCGAAAAAGATATGCGAATCAGAGCCTGAGTTGTTTACGTTTGGGAAGGTCACTACGTGCTTCTGATCGTTGTAGCGGTACAGCTCCCCGGGCACCATGGCCTTGAAGTCGAGGATTAGTCCCTTTTCAAGCTCGGGGAAGTCACGTCTCAGCAGCAGGCAACTTGCGCCAGGATACTCGAAACTGACGTATAGGGACTCACCAAGGAGAAACGCAGACTTGCCTGACCCGTTACCACCGATCGCCAGTAGATTCTTGGCTGAATTGGTATGAAGCTGTCGCTGCTTAGGATATGGCTCATAGATTGTGTCAAGGTCGAGTGCTCCGTTGGCATCAAGCTGAAGGGCTGGCATGTAAGGGAACTCTAAATTCCTTTTCGAACGCCCACGGCCTAGGAAACTTATCTCGTAGAGCAATGAACGGCAAATCTGGAGCAAAAACTACATTGGGTATCTCATGCGCCCATTTCTCAAGCTCGACACCGAATACTATCTCGGAAGGGAATGAGAATACCCGAAAGGGCCATGTCCGCACGGCCGCGGATGCCAATAGCCCGCCGATGAATTGCCTACGACGCATCGCTACTTACCTCAACCCGCTCTGGCCTGTTCGCTCCGTTGATGATCACCACCTTGACGCCCAGGTTGCTGCCTGATTCCTTCTCTTTGATCATGCCCTTCATGCGAGCGATGAGGCCGATGGCGTTCATGCGCGCTGTCCATGCTTCTACCTTGCGTTCGTCTGAAAATCGGCCCTCAAACGTTGCAAGTTGAGTCTGCTCAGCACGCATCGCAGGTATAACGTGTTGCTGCAGGAAGGCGTCATCGTCTAACCCGTTACGCACGAACAGGTCAGGGTCTTTATCCTCAATACATTTCAATGCTTGCCCAGCGGATTGAGAAGGATTCTTGTCGCTGTAACCTGCTGATAATGCAGCATCTTTAAGGCTCATGCCTTCGACCACGCCCTTGAGTAGCTTCTTCTCTTTGAGTGTAAGCTTTTTACGTGGCATCACTTAAGTCCTAAAACAATCCCACATACGGCCATGCAACGACCTGTGCGCCAAGGGTAGGGGCGGTAATTGTACTATTCAAAACTCCGCCGGAAGTCGTTCCCGTCGATCCTCCCGGCGACGAACCGTTGGCGAAGAGTGCGAGATTTGTACTTAAGGTTGAACCGCCCATAATTATCGTTGGAACCGCCGTGCTCGATGTGATAGCAAAACAGTACCATCCTGGAGTCATATTAACCGCCGCAGTCAAGGCAAGGTTTTGAACTCCGGTGCCTATGGTGTTTCCAGTTGTGGCCCCTATGTGAGCGACTAACGGGACGTTCGTAGCGCCGCTATTGCAGCCTGGTCCGTAAAGTCCAAAATCGTAGAGGTCTGACGAAGCATCGGCGGTCGTGACATCGAATACGAGGTGGCCCACCACCAGTGAACTGACAGGATTCGTAACGTAGATGGAATATAGCTTGGTTGCATTCTGCGCGGGTGCCGCCGTCGTCGCATTCGTTCGAGATACTTGCTCGGAGACATAAAAATAGTTGGCGGTCACATTTTGCACGTAAGCTGTCGTCGCGATCTTCGTTGAATTGTCGGTGCTTACGGGTGTTGGAGCATTCACCCCGCACGTTCCTTTGCAGCCAAGAGTCAGCGAAGTATTGGTGTCGGTCGAATAACCCTCAATCGTAATAGAGTCTGACGCTGAGAGAAAACGCGCCCACCCCCACGTTCCAGTCAAGTCGGCAGGCTCAATGTCAATCGTGTTAGCTGCCGATTCGCCCTGAACTGCCGGACCACCATTACCGTCCGTCGTGAGCGAAACGCCGTTAGCTTGGTTGTCGCTGAAGAGCCATATCTGCGTCGTCGCCGTAGTGGAAGAAACGCACATACCAGGGAAATTTTGCCCACAATTCGCAGCGCCCATTTGAACCAACTGGATTCCGGTAGCTACGGTGGTCGAGAGTGTTCCGCTGAAGTTGGGGCTGATATGGATCAGTCCGGTTCCCGCGCTGCACATGTTGTTGCCGCCGGGAAGCGCGGCGCAAGCCCCATCGACAGTGAGTTTCGCCGTGCCCCATGAAAGCCCATCGTTTGAGTCGCTACCGTTGTTTGAGACGTAAAGGATCGTGTCTGATGTCGCGGGTTTTTGCGCAATCACCCCAGCCACCGCGATGCCGGGGTTAGGATAGGTTCCCGAAAGAACTCCGCCTGCATTGCCGGTAGGACCGGAAGAACTGGCTATCGCCGTCCACGTACACGACGTGCCTGCCACGGTCGAATCGTAGAGAACAGCTGTATCGGTTGCATAATAAAACTGCCCTGTATTAGCACAGAATGTGGGGCGATTGGCGATTAGCCCTACAGAGAGAGGCTGAGGATAAACTTGCGCATCAAGCGAAGGAATAAAAACCAAAAACAGCGATGCGATAAACAGCGCCCACTTCATCAGCGAACCGTGATCCCGGCAGCTATTCCGGGAGTCGTACCTCCGCTGCCGCTGGCCTGAATGCGGTAGAACAAATAGTTGATGTTGCCGACGGATCGGGACTCACCAGCCGTATTCGTGCTCGAATCAACCGTAGTGTAGAAAGCATCTGAGTCCACGTCAGAGCCTTGAAGATTCACTGTCACGCCGCTAGGGCCGCCTGTGTAGCTCGTGAACCAGCTGATGCCCTTCTGTCCCTCGATTGCCAGTTGCCCGGAACTTACCGCGAATTGCTGACCTGCCGTCGCCGATCCTGGCAGCGTGTCGTAAGTGATCGGCGGAGTCACTATCGCCATCCCTGAATCAGTCGTGGTCGAGATGTTGGAACTTGTCAGTGCGTACGTCAACGTCCCTGCCCCTGTCGTCGTGCTGATCCCCGATACTGAAGCTAACGCGATATTGGTCACGTTGAAATTCGGAGCACCTCCAGAAGTAGCCGTCTGTGTTCCCTGCACGGATATGAGAGCGCCAACGACCGGCACAGGCCCTTCAAGAATTTGCACTGTGAGCGTAGCGACATTTGATGTAATCGCCACAGCGGATATGGACATGCGGGTCCCTGGATTATGAGTATCAAACTTTCCGTAGGAATAGCCGATCACACCCGGGAGCAGGGATGGGCGTATCTGGAATGGGCTGGAAATATAGGACGGCACGTAAGTCTTTTAAAACAACAGACAGCGGATTGCAAGCACTTTTTGCAGGAGTTGCCACATCAGTGACCGGCCTCGCGCGCGGCGGCTTCTTTAATGCGGTACTCAGCCGTTATCGGATATGGAAACGTGGCCTTCATCCTGGCTAAGTCTTTGATCTTGGCCTTTGCGGCTTCAGCAGTATCGAATTCTCCAAAAGCAGATTCGACCCACGATGCGGACGTCCAGTGATCCCCGTATAAGCGCATTTCTATGACGAATCGCTCCATGCGCGGCTTCTTGCTATGTGCGGCCCGGGTCACGGCTGGCGCGCCATTTCTTGAAACAAGTCCACGAAGGCTTGCTCAAGTTGTTGGAGCGTCACGTAGTAATTGTTCTTCTCGCCGACCACCTGATTGTTCTTGTGCGCTAAGCCAGAGAGCCGCGCATAAACGGCCAACCCTATCGCAGTTCCAGCCTCCGCTTTCTCACGGGCAACGATTGCATTTTTCTGCGCCTTCAAGTTGTCGTACTCGCTCATCCCTCGCTCCTATGTGCGGCCCGCGCGGCTTCACGCGCTTCTACGAGACCGCACGGCTTGTCATGGTCGATCTCCGTTCCGCCCCATGTGCAAGCGGCATTGTAGGCGTGCTCGACAGCTCTCTTCTGACAGGAATCGCACGCGATGATGTTGCCGAATCTGCGCATGCCGCGATTCTCCGTGCAGTCACGGCCTCCGCATAAATCACACATCCTGTGCTGGCATTTCATGTTCCTTGCTCCCCTCTGTGGCGCGCTCTAAATGGCGTTCTGATACCCACCAAGTGCGGTTATCCGACCGCTGATAAATCCATCCATCGAATAAATCGAACACCCTATCGACGATTACAAATCTCTCTTTTGGACTGCGGCGGTCAACGCACTTGTCGCCAATCTCAAAGAGAGGATTATCGGGGTTCACTGCCATCTTCTGCCTCCGTGGCGCTGCCGGGTGACGCGGGCGGCTGCAACAAAGCCATCAGTTTCTCAGCGCACTCTCGCAGAACCGTGCCTCTATGTTCCTGATTATAGAAGTTAATATCACCATGCATCCATTCGCTAGCCAGCTTCGCACACTCCCCGATCACTTCCTTGCGCACGGTATCGCGGTAGGTGGCGAGCAGGGCGTCAACTCCCTCCTCCCATTCAAGAGGTGAGCCGCGTAGCACGTCGATAATCTGTAGCCGCAACTCCCGCTCGCGCTCCGTAACCTGTGGGTGGGTGGTGGTCATTGAATTTCCGTAATCACAAATCCGAATGTATCCATGATTTTTTCAAGGGCCGAACGGATATGCTTCATGCTGCATTGCGTGCCATCAGCTAAAGAAGCTGCGGTCCCGTCGTCGGGATGATGTTGAATGGAGCGTACAAACTCCCAGAGTGCAGATACTACGCGCTCCTGTTTTTCGACGCTGCGGCGTACAGACACAATTTTGCCATTGCTAACGACTAACTTACTGCTTCCCTTGCGCCTCACCTGTGGCTCAGGCATGTGGTTGCCTCCCGCTCAGTCTGCAATTTCGTGTTCGCAAAGTATTCTCTCTATCGGCCAATCATCATCGCGCACGACGTAGAATCTAGTGGCATCACATCCGGCGGCGCGATATTGTTGCAAGGTCCAGAAAGTCGGTGTCGCCTCGCACGCTTCGTGGACTGCTTCTAGGGCTTCGTTAATCTGTTCAGGTGTCGCGCTTCCTCCAAGCAAGCTTGGATGGGCTATGCGCAATTTAACCTTCTCCCACCTGCGCTCCGCTCCATTCTGCGTCGTCACCGGGGTGCTCACAGAAAATCTTCTTCTACTTCGTAAGTCATAACCATATCAGCCCTTCTTTCTAATTCACGCTTCACGATCTCAATGGCCACACTCGGGCGATAAGCGTTGGGATGGGCAGCCAAGGAAACAGCATGATGCTCCACGCTGCCATCCTTGTAGCGTACGACAACGTTTATAAATTGGGCGGGCATCGTCACTTCGGGCCTCCGGACTGCGCGGCGCGGATTTCTGCCATCGCGTCCATGAGTTTAATTTCCATTTGCTGCTTCCACAATTTCGGCAGGGACGGATGGTTGGCTTCGTCTATTTGGGAGATTAACTCGGTCAACAATTCCTCTAGCGCGTTGAATTCGTTGCTCACTTCACGTCTCCGGGCTGCGCGGCGCGCCTCAGATCAGCAACGCATGTGTCTACTTGTCGATTCTGTGCGGCCGTCTCATAGTCGCCGTGGTTGTCACCCTCGTATTCTCTGAATGCGTATGTTGGGTGTGGCTCCCACTTCTTTGCTAAGTCATCGACTATTTTGCAGAACTCTTCTCGCACTGCTTCGCACAGCCCGCAAACACAGCCATCCGAAACTCCAGCCTTGATGTGCGCGATGTCGGTCAATTCTTTCTGCCTGAGAGCTGCGTTGAAATAGGAAATGCTGCGATCAGAATCGTGGCAAGAACAATCGCACGCACCTTGGACATTTTCACAAAGAAAACACTTGCGAAAGTGACTCACTTCACGCCCTCCTTTTTAGGATTCGCAACTTCTGACGCTATTTTCGGTACTGCGGATCACGCGCCAATTGCGTTTCTAGTGCCTCTCTCTCGGCGGCTCGTCTTGCTATTTCGGAGTCCGCTTCCGGTGATGCAACTTCTGGCGCTTCCGGCTCGATGAAGCATCGGCTAATTTCTTCGAGCTTTCCCAAATTGAGTCGGTCGATGTCGCGCTGGTCCAGTTCAATGAACGTGCTGCGAAAAGATGGCGAGTCGTTCGCATGGATCAGTGGAGCATCATCACGAATTATGATTCGCAAAATCCTAGAATATTTCACTGGGAGTCTCCTTCTGACGCGCCGGGGAACTCAGCGCCGATCCCGCCGCTTGTCTCGATCACGTGCATCTGCTCGGCCCATGCCCAGCCGGCCGTTCGCTTGCCGTCGAGGATGCGCTGGGCTTCCTCACGCGTGGCGTAGTCGCTGCCGTAGCCGCACGCCCTGCCGGGCTTCCATGCGATGGCGAAGCTCATTGCGCGTACCCGTCTGCTCGTTGCAGTCGTCCCATCGACTCCTTGAACAGGAAGCCGTCCTTTACCGCCTTGATCCATTGCTCGCGCCACTGCTTGCGGTAATAGTCCGCGTCGATGATCTGCTGCTCCGCGAAGGGAATCGCGTCCCACTCCGCGCGTGTGTACTTTCCGTAGATGAGTGCGTGTTTCATGGTTTCTCCTTTGGGGCTTCTGGCGGCTGGGACAGGGCGTCGCGGAGGAGGGAGGCGGCGTCATTGGGAGGCTTGCCAGCATATTCGCAGGGCCACGGAACACCACACACGACGCAATACCCATGCAGCTTTCCATTAACCGGATCATGTTCAGTTCCGCAACACGCTCGATGCGCTGTAAGTTGGGCAACACGCTCTGATAAATCAGAGAAAACTTCACTCGGAACTTCTGGTGATGGTTCCCGTTTGTAGCCAGGACACAAGTGGCAATTTGGAGACGGCTTCACGTGTAAATGGTGAGTTAGCCAGTCTCCCTGCGGGCGCTCCTGCTGTTCTGGTTGCGGGGCGGAGGCAGGAGAAGATTCTAATTGGCACTTCGCTTCATTCCAGTCCCAATGCTGGCCGGTGAATCGAAAGCAGACCTCTTCCAATGCAAGGATAGCGCCTGATCTAAATGGCTCCGCCATGCGATCCGCGACCTTTGCGGTCTCAAAAACACAGCGCGATAACCTTTTCCCGAATCGGTCATAAGCATCACTGCCGTCAGGCTCAATTTGATCCATAATAAAATCCACTAGCTCCCCTGCATAGGGGTCTGAACTGACAAGCGATTGGTAATTCTTGCGCGAGTCATAGTTTTTAAGCCATTCCCGGCACTTATCTAGCAGTTGGTCGCTCATCGCCCTATACCTTCTCCGGCGCGTAGATGCTGATGGTGGTCTGCTTGGCCTTGCTGCGCGATTGCGTGACGGTTAAGTCGATGAATTCGTTGGAGTCATCCGCGAGGAAACCGAGGCGCACGAGAGCGTCCAAGGGCAACTTCGCTGCTGAGTAAAGATTGTCCTTGTCAAAGAGTTGCGCGTGCTCGATGTGAATCTCGACCTTCAACCTATTGCGTCCTGCCGCCCATTCATAAACGGCCGTTCTGCTTTCACCATTAACAGAGTAAAATATCAATGTTTTCCAAGCGTCTAGTTCTCTCATGCGCTTGCGGTAATGCATTCTCAGGAGGCGATTTGCTGAGGGCGGCACTACCGGGATGATGCGCTTCACGCACGCCAGTTTAGCGCCGCTCACGTCAATGTCCTCAGGAGTCACGATGCAGGGTATCCCTTCTCGCTCTGCGGCTTGCCCCACGCGCCGCATCAGTTGGTTTCCGGTAGGCATGGGTCACGCACGCTTCGCCTTTGGCATGAAGAGTCTCGCGAAATAGCCTTTGTCTCTTAGCTCTCCAACTTTATAGAGGGCTGCTCCATACGAGGTGCATTCCTCAACGTGGTCAACTCCGTCTTTCGGATCGGCCCATTGCACTTTGTATTGTAGGTTCATTGCGCCTTCTTTCTCCCGTGCTGTTCGCGTTCACCACAAGGTGCTCTTTAATGGCTTCGCTGATAACCCTCATGATGAAACAGCCGCGCTCTTCGGCTTCCTTGCGCACGGCGTTCATCAGGTGAGTGGGAATCTTTACGCTCTCAGTCTTCATGGCGGTATTCTACTACAGTGGGATATGGTGTCAAGACCCAGTACTTGATTTCTTTTGCCTGCGCTCATACCGTTCCCGGTCCAAGGCGGCTTCCCGCTGGTTGCGCGCGAGTTCACGGGCCAGCATGCGTGCCGATATGCCGCTGCTGTGAAAGTCCGGCCCGGCTCCTACATTGGCCTCGGCTCGCACGGCAGCTTCTTTTTGCATGTCCTGAGCCTGCCTGTTTGCTACTTTCCGCATCCAATTGACTAGGAAGCGCATTTTCTTTCGAGGTCGCTTGCTGCGCGGGGCGATGATGAGCCATGAATCGGCTAAGCGGTATTCCCGCATCACGTCCACGTCACAGAATAGCTGCGAGAGACGTGCGTGCATCGACTCCGGCACCGCCAGCTTAAAGCCTTGGTAGGCCAACGGCTCAGGCAGCAGTTCTTGTTGCACGGATATGCTCCATGGCGTGACGCCCAATGTACTCCGCGTACGCCGGCGGGATTGACTGTGATAGCTCCCTGCGATTCATCCAATCAATGCCCATTGCTTTGCGCTTTTCATCTTGGGTGAAATCCTTCAAGCCATTGGCAAATCGTTTCTTGCGCGCCCAGCTAGGAGTTCCGTCACCACACACGGTAACCGGAAACTTAGGATGAGAGCAGCTTGGTAAAAGGCTGAAAAATGGGTATCCGAATTCGAAGCAACGATGCCTAACCACGTCCAAACCGAATACCGACCCACATAAAACCAGATCAACTCGTAGTGGGGAGAACGGAACGTTTTCAATTACATATGGAATGAGTGATTCTTTCAATCGATCGCGCGTCACCGCTACTAAATCAGCGTATACTTTACCTTCACCACGATGCCTGCGCGAGGCCACGCTGTACGCTTGGCATGGCGGCGATGCCCAAATGAAATCAAACCCATCCAGCGGATACCTTGTAGCGTCAGCGATGCGAAAGCAGTCTCCTACGTAGCGCGGCTGATTGTTGATGTCCACACCCGTTACATGGAACCCCGCTCGCATGAGTCCCATCGTGGCCCCGCCGGCCCCGCAGAACAGGTCCAAGGCTCGCGGTCGCGGCTTAGGGATGAGAGGGGGCTGAGTGCTCACGGCTCCTGATCCATCTCGCGCTCGTCCTCGTAGACTTCGCGCCAATAGTCATCATCAAATTCATAACCGTCGCATTCTCTATTGCGGTAATGCGTGCAGCACATCTGTTCATCGCTGTCATCAAAGCACAGATCGTCTATGTCTCCGCCGCAATAGCATAAGACCCCGCACTCTGGGCATGAATGTGCCATTGTCTCGCTCCTCTCACGCCAAATCCCCGCACGTCTCAGGTGGGAACAGAACTTCTTGGCTGAGACGCTTCGCTGCTATCTCGCAGTACGGCTCTTCTATTTCTATGCCAATAGCCTCACGGCGTTCTATTTTTGCGGCTTCTAGTGTGGCTCCGCTCCCCATGAATGGGTCGAGAACACTTTCCCCGATTCTACTCGATGACTCGACTAACTCGCACAGAAGGGCGACTGGTTTTTCACTCGGATGCACAAGGCTTGCAGCATTTATTCGGGGATATCTAAGCACCGTACCACGCCGCAATCTTGCCGCTAGTCCGCCGGATTCCAGACGTTTACCTGTGCGTTTGATCGAAACGTAGAACTGGATATATTCGTGTTGCGATCCCCATGGGATTTCTAGATTCCCCATCCCAATATTTTCTTTGTCCCAAATTAGTTCAACTGGCGGTGTTAGCTTCTGAGTGACCAGACCGATGCGACCAAAAACATATGCGTGTCTGGCATATTTAAGTACTCGCACAGAGAGGGCTATCCCTTCCCGCGCTACATCCTCGGATTCATCACCAGCAACAGATCGATGACTCCAACCACTATTAAAATTGATTCCGTATGGCGGGTCGGTTACAAGTAGATCGACAGAATCTTCGCCCAGAGTAGGAAGAATATCTCGGCAGTCTCCGTTGTAGATGGTTATCCCGGCGTGGTCGTAGTAAGGTTTCAAGTTAGGTCTCCGCACGTCTCAGGAAACGGCCTGTTTAGCATGGCACTCTCTCTTGTGGCGTTCTTTGCTGCGATATTCCGCGCCGCACTTTTCACAAAGGAAAGTCTTGAATCCTCCTAGGTGTTGCGAATCGCTCGGACCTGCCCCGGCGTAGGCTTCCCTTTGGGCTACCTCTTGCTTTGATTCTCTTTTGACGTAGATGATAGAAGGCAGGGGTTGAATTTGAGGTTTTGTGCCTGATGATTCTGACGATTCTAATGGTGGTTCTAATGATGGTTCGGGTAGCATAGCTGTGCCACCCTTTATCTCGTTTTGCGACCCTTTTGACTCGGTTTGCGACCCTTCCTTAGAAAGGGTGGGCAATCTGCTACCCTTCTGCGCGTGTATACGGTACTGTGGGGGTTTTCCCCTACCTGCACCTTCGCGCAGTACCTGTAGTACGCCCGTTTCTTTGAAACGCGCTACACATCGGCGGATTGTGTCCTCAGAGACCCCGCACTTCCATCCGATGCGTCGGTAGCTTGGGAAACAATATCCTGAATCGTCGGCGTGATCTGCGAATGCGAGGAGTATAAACTTATCAGTAAATGGAAGGTCTAATTCCCAAACAGCCGTCATTACTTTGACGCTCAAAGCCCTCTCCTACAAGAGGGGCAAGGCCGAGTGTGTAGGCACCCGGCCCGCCAAATTGTTACGCCTCAGGTGATTTGCGCATCATACGCTCCGCTTCCTGTGTACGCAAGGGCTATTTGCAGATGCGGCGGAATTCTTTCGTTGCCTTAAGAAGCTTCTCTGAGAAACCCATAAGGTCCTGGCCGCGCAAGTAGAGGTCAAATACCTTTTCGAGGGTTTCATTCTCGATCATTTCGCGCGTATGCCAGAATTCCCCACGCCCATCGTTGGTGGCATATTCATGCGTGGGGTACTTTTCTTTCCACAGAAGCGCGTCTCCATAGCCAGCCCGAATGAACTTCTTCAGCCGCGGCCCGACTATCAACTCTGTGCCGAACTTCTCTGACTTTTTAAGCATCGCATCTCCTGTGTACGCGTCGGGATGTGCCTCATAGAACTTTTCTGCGAAGCAGCCCTTACTACGTCGGCGCGGCAACAGAAGCTCTTTCTCTTTTTCCGTTAGCTCCGTGGGGCGGACTCGCACTAATCTTCCAGCTTGATTGCTGTTATAGTCGTCACCGTGAGGCATGATAAGTCGTGCTGGCTGCCATTCATTTTTCGTCATTTCTGCACCTTCGAATGATCGTAGAAGCGCGTCGTGGTGCCGCAGGACAATGCCACAATTTTCTCTGCCCCGTCATCGCTGTACCTCGCAAGCAAGTCGGCTATATCCTGCTTTACGCCCTGAAACCACCACTTGCCTTGCATCTTTTGCAATCCGCTGATCAGGTCGGACACCTTTTTGCGCTCGGCGATAATCTTAGTTTCAGCTTGGTTCCAGCATGCGCGCGCACCCACTAGATGCGACATGGTGCGGTCTAGGGCGCGGCACAAGGCGTCGAGCATATAGGCTTTCGCAAGAACATCGGCTTCTGAAAGGGTTAGGTTTGTGGCTTGGCGCGCAATTCTATCCCGCAGTTGCCTGTTCTCCGCATCAAGATCGCACTCCAGATTCTCCCAGTTCTTCGCGGTCTTCATCCACATTTCACGGTCGTAGGCCAGCTTCTTCTGCGCTTCCTCGGCTTTGCTGAGGTCCTCGCGGGCAACCTCACGATCCCGCTGGGCGATCAATAGCTCGATCTGGGATTGCTGGAGCTTAAACCTGAGAGTCTCTGACTCTTCGCGGGCAGCGGTTAGAGCTTCGACCCTATCACCGAGCATGTCACCGATTTCCGCCTGGAGGCTCTCGGCCTTGGCCTTCCATCGCGCGCACTCGCGGCAGGTCTTTTTAGGCTTGGGCGGCTTACTTTGTTTTTCCATACGATCTACCGAGTTCCGGGCCCTAAATTTCCCTTTAACTAGCACTCTCATTCGGGTGCTCCTCCCTCACAGTTCCGTTGGAATCTCAGCGCGGGGTGGACCGGGGGCTACGCTGCGCTCAAGCTGATCCGTCAGGTAATCTTTGCCCTTGAGCAGTTTCTCGGCGAGGGCGTTGAGTTCGGAGATGAATTGCGCGACCTGCTTTTCCATTGTCTTGATTGCT
>Ga0209115_1000001_pt1 | contig 62371 bp, 109 predicted proteins | sample JacPinW_OM2H0_O2_FD_187967 | JGI IMG/M metagenome (GOLD analysis project Ga0209115, IMG submission 187967) | Forest soil microbial communities from Algoma, Ontario, Canada - Jack Pine, Ontario site 1_JW_OM2H0_O2 (SPAdes) (version 2) | ecosystem: Environmental > Terrestrial > Soil > Boreal... | reverse complement strand
CAGCCTTCACGCTGGCCCTGGATAACGAGGTCAACATGGGAACGCCGCAGGCGGTGGTTGACGCTGCGGTCGTGAAGGCGTACCCCCCCAAGCCGACAACAAACCCCGGATTCGCCTTCGGCTTCAACGGCACCCTCACAGGCGCGATCAATGATACCTCGGCCACGGTTTCTGAATTTCTAGCCGATGCCGGAGCGTTTGGTGGGACTGCCTATATTCGGGTTTGGACAATATGGGATTTGACCAAGAAAGTCCCCCAAGCCGGCAACCCAATCTACTCCATGGCCCTCCAGTACGCCGCTGCGGGGGTGAAGGTGATTGCCATCCTGAATCTCCAGAACTGCCCAGGAAAGCTCGCTCCGACAGCGGCACAGACCGCCGCATACCTTGCGGACCATCCGACACCAGCAGAGACGGGGATATGGGCCTACGAGTTAGGCAACGAATTGGACTCGACCGCATATTGCGGCGACAACCAGCTCAACGTCGGAAACTGGATCAAGGGAATGTCGCCGACCCTCCGCAAGCTCGGATTCAAGGTAATCGGCCCCAATACGATCGGCGGATTCTCAAACCTCTACGACACTTACCTGCGCAACGGAGTGATGCCTTTCCTCGACTATGCGGGGAAACACCCCTACGAAGGTACTGCCGCTCAATTGCTTGCGGACGTGGATGGTGTGGCATCGTGGCTGGCCATCAACGCCCCGAATGTTCAACCGGCTTACACCGAAGTGAATCTTCATCCAGCTTCAATGGCTGTCGAGCAGGCGCAATTGCCGCTAGTTTGGGAAGGATGCAAGATTCGAAAGGGTTTATTCCTCCACTTCCCGCTCTACGTCTGCGATACTACGGCAGGGCCATACGCGCCTTATGCGAAGCCAGGGATTCAGAACCCGCCGGTTTATGCCGCCCTCAAATCCGCCCTCGCCTAGGCTTGCCCACTACACAACCTGCTGTATGATGCGGTGAATGGCGCTCTGCACGGTATCCCTGAGAATAGCCGATCCCATTGGACTTCCCAAAGGCAATGTCACGGTATATTTCCAACGCGCTGGCAATCCTGATGCAAATGTTCAGGTCGGAGACTGGTTTCCCGCGATTTCTCAGGTTGGCGTATCCTTCCCGAATTTGGTTCTAGATTTAGAGGCGGGGCAAAATTACAACTACAATTGCGGGACAGGGACGGGAGGCGTCCTGGTAATACCTGCGGCGGCAACATACGCGCCGCTTAACGCAATTTTTGCAATGGGCGTTAGCGGGAACCCGCCGCAAGCCCCTGCCGCCGTTCCCCGCATCAACGGCTCACTTCTCAGCAGCACGGCCCTAACGTTGTCCTCTCCCACGGTGCCCACCGCTGGGCGAGGCTTTCAATTCACCGCAACCAGAAACGGCGGGACGGCGTGGACCAATACCGCGAACTCGACAACATACCCGCTGGCCGTGACTGGCCTGAACGGAATTTTTGTCGTCAACCAGACCACGACGAATGGAAATACATGTGTTTGCACGATATATGGAGGTGACGCCGCAGGTACGGCGAACGTGACGGACACGGTGAATGGGACGACGGCGCAGATCGTCCTGGGCAACGTGACGCCGTACCACATCCCAACCGGAGCATTGACGGTTTATGTTGGGGGCGGACTGCCGAACTGCGGCGCGCCCCTTGCATCCATTCACGGCACGGCCGGATCGACACAATACTGGTATCAGTTCACCGCAGTTAATGCGAACGGAGAGACGGCCGGAAGTCCGATCGCCTACAACTATGCGATCAACAACGTCCCGACGGCCAACACATATTCAGCTTATCTGGGCAACAGAATTGTTTCAGTTAACAACGGCCCGGCGACGTTGAACGGAACGAATTATATCTCTCTCTCGCTCGGGATCGGGATTCTTGGCGCACCGGGCGTTCCCGCGCCAATCAGCTACAATATCTGGCGATCAACTGATGCGGCGACGTGGACAAAGATCGACAATGTCCCTCCCGGCTCTCCATACATCAGCTACAACGATCAAGGCGCGACAGTCGGGGGCGAATCTCTTCCCGCCAACAACACAACCTTCACCGGAAACGACGCCAATAACGGCCTTACGCCTGCTACAGCCGTCGCAACGTACTATCAGGCCCAACAACTTGCCGCCGCCAATCCGAATATCGGAACCATCAATGTGAACGGCTGGACGAGCGAAGTGATTAACGTGCAATGCACGAATGGGGTCAACACTGTATTCGCCGATCCGTACAGCTCTGGAATTTTCAGTACGTTCAACGGAGAGAATGCCTGCATTTCTCCCGGTTCTCATTGCGATTTTTCCAATGGCGGCCTGGCCCTCGACACACTCGGCCAAACCATGTTCGGCAATGGGACGAGCAGCAATGATCCGGTTACGGTCGATTGCACCGCGTTCAAGTGTGTTGGCATCGGCATGACGAACATGATGCGGTTTGCCATCGCAGGATTCAGTGTGACGCTGATAGATTGCCAGGGATTTTCATATCACGGCACTACCGGATGCAACGCTGCCGGAGTGATGAACGTCGTGCGGGGATCATATAAAACCAACGGGTATGGGTTTACCAGCAGCGGCGGATATACTTCATCAACGTCGCTGCAAGTTGCTGGTGGCGGAATCCTGTTCGCACGCGAAACCGAGATCGGAGCCGTCGCCGACAACGCCAGCAACGTAGCGGCATACGCCATCGGCTCAACCGGACCAAATAGCTTCATGGTTCTGACGAACGTAAAATTATACGGAGGAACGTTCGATCTTTATACCGTGAGCAACGCCTTGCTCGGGACGTATCTTAGAAATACGCAATACAATACGTATAAGAACTTCAATCTCACCGAGCTAGGAAATGTCACGACGTACTCGCAGGGAACGAATCTCCCTGATCCGGTGATTTACTAATGGAAACGAGAGAATTTACAAAAACCCTCCCGCCGCTCCGCAAATTCAGCGGATGGCTGCGCATTGGTTTGGCCGCAATTCCGTTTGCCCTGCCGATGAATATCCCCGCCGCACATTGGGATGGGATAGTTCCCGATAGCTACCACACTCCAAAAGTACAGGACTTTGATAAGCGACTGTTGCTCGGCGTGACGATCACGGAAACATTCACAACGCCCGGCACGACAACTTTTACGATGCCCGCCGATGTAACGACTTGCTCGGCAATTTCTATAGCCGGAGGGGGCGGCGGGGCAAATGGAACAACGTTGCGAGGTGGGGGCGGCGGAGCGGGTGGCTCTTATGCGCAAGTAAATTCTGGCACTGTCGTATTTGATGGAGGCGATGTTCTAACAATTGTCGTTGGTTCTGGCGGCACTGGAGGAGGAACCGGCGGAACGCAGAGCGGAACTGCTTCCCAGATCACCGACTCACAAAATCAATTTACATACGCCAATCTCGGCCTTGGATCGACTAGCCAAACAGGGGGCAACAACTCCGCTGCTGGAAATTTTGGCGACGTAACCAATGTCGGCGGTCATGGTGGCGCAGCAGTCAATACCGCGTCCGGCGGCGGAGGCGGCGGAGGCGGAACCGGCGCGAGCGCCGGCGCGGGAACCGCTGGCGGCGCGGCGTCACTAACGGCCGGGGGTACAGGCGGTGGTCCGGGGTCTGGCAACGTCGTAGGCGGGACGGGCGGGACAGGGGGAAATCTCAGCGCCAATGCAACAGCGGCAACGGGATATGGTGCTGGCGGTGCTGGAGGCGGTGCAGTAGGCGGTCTGGGAAGTAGCGGAACGCAAGGCTATTGCAGCATTACCTACACCACATCTCTCGCCCCCACCCTTTCGTCCGCATCTGTCAACGGAACCGCGGGCTCGGCTATTTTCACCGTCCCCGGCACTCTCCCGATGCAGGGAACAAATGGATTCAGTCTTTCGGCCACCGGTAGCGCGGTGACGATGAATAGCCTTTCGTGGAGCAGCGCAACGTTGAGCTGGACAAACTCGCGGACGATTGCACACGGAGAGACGGTCACGATCTCGTACAATGATGCGACAGGCAATGCGACGGACTCCGCTGCCGATCCAAATTATCTCGGCTCCTTCACCAATCTCCCCGTCACCAACTCCACTCCCTCCGGCGGGGGAGGGGGAAGCTTGCCGATAGGGACCGGAATGATGGACTTGGATTTACGAATGAGGTTATAATCAAGCCATGACTTCAACAATGAAAAACGTGACGGTCAACTCCATATCTGGGAACGTCGCGTCGTCTTTGGTTCCCATCCCCTCCACGACAGGCGCTACGGGTGGTTCCGCAACGGCGCAGCCCGTCAGAATTACCATAATCAATTCCGACTCAGCCAATGCGCTCTTGTGGGGAATCGGGACCAGCGCAGCAGGCCGAACCGTGCCGGCGAGCGGGACTGATTTTGTGACCCTCATGCTACAGCCCGGAGACGACGTGTACTTTGGGAAAGTGGGATCGACGGTTAACAGTGCAATCGCCGAATCGGTTATTGTCTAATTTCCACGTATAATCGGGCAAGTCATGCCCAAGGCAGAAACAATAGTCAAACACGAACTTGCCGCACAAATGCTTGTGGATGGTGAGTTTACGTTACAACAAATTGCCGAAAAAGTAGGTGTAACCATTTCTTCGGTCTGGAGGTGGAAGCAAAAGCCCGATTTTATGGCCAAGGTCGGCCAAATGAGGGAGGAGCTTAGAACAAAAATCAGAGAGAGCGGAATAGCGGTCAGGGCCGATCGTGTTCGCGCCAAACAAGATCGCTGGATGCGAATGCGAAGGGTGATAGAAGAGCGCGCATTGGACGCCATGAGCGACCCGGAAATGATGAAAGTCCCTGGCGCTGCTACTGGATTGTTAGTAAAGCAATACAAGATGGTCGGCAAGGAAAAGATGGTCGAGGTGTGCTTTGACGCCGCGCTCGCCGCAGAAATGAGAGCCATAGAAAAAGAAGCTGCACAAGATTTGGGACAATGGGAGGAAAAACATCAGCATAGTGGAATCATCGGATTTGCGATAGATCAAAATGTCAAAATCACAATCGACTACGATCGAGTTGCCGGACAAATGGAACAATTCGCCGTTGAAAGAGCCACTTCTCGAATTGAAGCGAACAATCGAGATGAATCCGTTCATCCCGGTGACGCCGACGGATCGGCAGTTGTTGTTCCTCGCCTACCCGGCCCGTGAGATATTGTTCGGCGGTGCCGCCGGCGGAGGTAAGTCGGCTGGAATTTTAATGGCGGCGCTTCAATACGTCGAAGTGCCTGGGTATGCGGCGCTATTGCTCCGCCGTTCATTTGCGGACCTCGAACTGCCGAAGGCGCTGATACCCCTGAGCCACGAATGGCTTCGAGGAACGAAGGCTGAGTGGAATGGACTGAAACATCAATGGCTATTCCCCGCCGGGTCGACTCTAAACTTCGGATACCTCGAAACGGAGGGAGACAAATTCAGGTATCAGTCCTCAGCATTTCAGTTCATCGGCTTCGATGAGGCCAGTCAGTTCCTCGAAACTCAATATGTCTATTTATTCTCGCGGTGTCGAAAACCAAAAGGGATGCCGGTTCCCCTTCGCAACCGAGCCGGCTCAAACCCCGGTGGCGTGGGATCGACTTGGCTAAAGCAGAGATTTCTAAGCGCCGAAGCGAAGAAAAATCCCCAGCGGGCATTCATTCCGTCCCGGCTGGAGGACAACCCATATCTTGACCGCGAGGAATATGAAAAATCTCTAAACGAACTAGATCCCGTCACCCGCGCCCAACTACGTTGGGGTGATTGGGATATCGCCGCCAGCGGTGTATTCAAGCAGACATGGTTCCGCTACTACCGAACCGAGGGCGGCTGTTACCGTCTGATCGGCGGCAACGGCGACAAGGTTTTCAAGATCGAGGATTGCATTCTCAGATTCGCAACGGTTGATGTGGCCGGCACGGAGAAGCTCAAGCCATCTTCCGATCCTGATTACACCGTCTGCCAGGTCTGGGATTTGACGCCGGACTATGATCTGATTCTTGTCGATCAATGGCGCGATCGAAAAGAGATTCCCGACGTTGAAGATGAACTTATCCGTATCGCCCGGAAGTACGACCTTAACGGGATGTATGTTGAACATGCCGGAGTCGGGTTAGGGGTATTTCAGACGATCATGCGGCGCGGGATTGGTGTCCGACCGCTCAGGCCCAAAGGGAAATCCAAGCTCCAGCGCTCCCACATCGCCCAGAGCCGAATGCAGGGCGGCAGTATCTACTTCCCGCTCGGACAACCCTGGGTGTCGCAACTTGAAACGGAGTTGTTACAATTCACCGGACAGCCCGACAGCGGAAGTCACGATGACCAAGTGGATACGCTCAGTTATGCGGCGATTGTTGCCCAGCAACACGGAGGGGCTTTAGCGAACGAAGGGGATACGAGTCCATCCATGACTGCCGCGGATATTGAGATTCAGGAAGAACACATGCGGGAATTGCTGCAAACGGAAGTGCAATCACGAGAGGGATATTGGGAGGGCGCGGATGAGGATTGAGCATCTTTCGCCGTGGCAGATTGTCGGCGCTACAACCTATGGAATCATCGGATTTTTCGTGTTCGGATTCGTTCTGCGGGATAGCTTTGTTAAGGGTCGCTATCTTCTGATTCGACTCATTGGCTCAATGGTATTTTCGACCATATTCGGCATTGCGTGGATCATCGCCGTGCCGATTACATTGGGATTTGTCGTCGCCATCCGCTATTCTGATCCCATCCGGCCTCCGAGGTCGATAGAATAATGTTCGCAGCCCTTGCAAATCTCGCCACCAAATCCAGCCCAATCGCTGGAGGGTATGGCGGCTTCTATGCCAATCCCGTAGGCGGAGACATCTTCCGAAAATCTCCCCCGCCTTCTCCAATGCAGTTGATTCAGGAGAATATGGGCACGGCCAATGCTTGCGTGAGATTGAATGCGCAGGCGCTGGCCCGAACTCCGTTGCGGTTGTTCGTTGTCACTAAAAAAGGCCAGCGCAAGCCTAAGATGAGCGAGCGAGGGGAAACGAAGTATGTCAATCGAAAAGACTACACACGCCTGCTCAAATCCCCAGAGACGGGCGGACGCATCGCCGCTGCCGAAAATGTCGAGGAAGTCACGGAGCATCCCGCACTTGATCTGCTACGCAACCCCGGAGGTAAAGGTGAGGATGCTTTGGCCATGGGGCAGTTCACATTGCTCGAATTGGATTGCGCCTATTGTGACGTAGTTGGCGCGGGGTATTGGTATATCGAAAAAGAGGGGATTGGCGGGACGCCATCGGCAATCTGGCCGCTGCCTTCACAATTCGTCCAGCAGATTCCCGGTGGGAAAGACGATCCGATCGTCAAGGAATATCTGCTGGCAGTCAGCGGAAACAAATATCGCTACGCCCCCGATGAGGTTATCCCGTTTCGGATGTGTGACCTCTACAATCCATATCTTGGCGGCTTCTCCCCGCTCCGCGCAGCGATCGAGAGCCAGCGGACGATGCGGCAGGCGGTGGCTCTCACTAACTCCCGTATTCAGAACGGTGGCAGGCCGAGCGCCGTCTGGTCGCCCGATCAAGGACCGGATGGATCGAATGTGGGACCAATTGGCCCGGACGTGGCAGCGCGGATGCGTGTCGCAATGCGGCAGGCGTTTGCGCAGGGCGGAGATGGCGCGATTCTAGTTGCTCCATACGCTGGAGCCTTGACGCCCATTGCATGGCCGATGAACGACATCATCGACTCGGCACGATATGAAATGACCGAGCGCATGATTGCGTATGCCTTCGGCGTGCCGTACACAAAGCTAAATCGGGCTGACGCCAACAGGGCAAGCGCCGAAAGCGGTGATTACTCTCATGCTGTTGATGCGATCCTTCCTCGTTGTCATTTCTTCGCCGACACGCTCAATAAGTTCTTCCTGCCGATGTTCGATAAATCGGACCGGCTTTTCTTAGCATTTGATTCACCGATCAAAGACGATGCGACATTTGAACTCGAACAGACGCGCACGGGCTCGCAACTCGGCCTGACCCGCGTCAACGAAGGGCGGGCATCGCTAGGACAAGATCCGATCGACGGACCCGCTGGCGAAATGCGATGGGTGCCGAAGACGATGGTGCCGGTGAACGATCAAGGCCAGATCGACCCGAATTTCGTCACGGCCATGGCGTCGATGAAGCCCGCTCCGCCGCAGAAGGACGATGAGCAGAAACCCGACACCAACGGAAAACCAAAGCCGAAGGATTGGGCGGCGCTGCGGTTCGCGGGGTACGACGATCAACGGATTGCGGAACTGACGGGAGCAAGGCGATGAATATCCACGGCGAACCACAAAAGCGCACCGAAGCCGCCTTGATGTCACTGGCGCTATCCTGGGGTGACGATATGGACGCAGGTGGGCATGCATGGGCCGTCGAAATGCCTCGTGCCTATCGTGGGATGCTTGCGGGGCAGGGATGGGAGTTCGATCCGATCAAACAGCAATGGATCACAGATCACGGAAGGGCGATAAGTCCGGCCGAGCAAAAGCGGATCAGCCTCACGCTCGCCGCCGCCGTATCTCTGGACATGCAAAACCAGACTCGCCGGATGATCGACGGGAATTTAGAAGTCGGCCAGTGGCAAGATATCATCGGGCGTGACACGGCGAATCTGCTTATCGCTCAGGCGGCGCTGGCGGCTGGTGGGATTGACGAAATCACACCATCAATTCAGGCATCTATCATCGGAGACATCGCGGACGAAACGGGACTTGTTTTCAGTCTATCCCGTCTGCAAGTATTTGCCACCGACGTGGCCGGCGGACAGATGAACGAAGCGGCTATTTTGAATCGTGCCGGGCTCTATGGATCATCGTCAAACACGATCTACGAGCAGAGCCGTGGAATCGGCCATGCCGACGCCTTGTCAGCCGCTGGAGCGCCGCTGTTTGGTTTTGAGCGAAATGTACTATCGGATGTGTTACACTGTCCCGAATGTCCGGCGTTGACTGATTTAGGGTGGGTGAAGATCGGGACACTGCCAGAGCCGGGCACAAGGATTTGTGCCATGAATTGCTGGTGTTATCTTGAATACAGCGCGACGGGGAATGAGGAATAATCATGAATGACGAGATCGATTGGACAATCAAGGGAATCAACTCCGGTGGCGAGTATTTTGCCGAATGCCGAAAGATAACTGGGGATTTAACAGGCCCACAATTTGACGCTGGAGAATCTGGCCCAGAGATACGACGAGTCGAAGGTTATTTCACCGTCAAAGACGATGCCGAATTTCTCGAAATGAAGGATCGGGCCATCCAGCTTCGAGCACACATTCCATTAATAGGAAATGCCGTGGTAACGAAAGTTGAGGCTGTCGATTCCCGCCATCACAAGATTAGCTTTCGATCCACCGGCGAGGTAAAAAGGATTTCACCATGAGTAAGTTTAACTCCACAAAAGTCTATGGAGACTGCGCCGGCCCATTGGGATTCCCGATGCAATCAGCATTGGCCAAGTTGGCCGAGAATGCGATTAAGTCCGCTCCAAAGGAAGTTCACGACAGATTCAAAACGACGGTCAACGGACAATCGGTCGATGGATACGTTCGCCGGTTCGTGGTTCCAAAAACCGCGCCCGAATTCAACGACCCCGAGCAGTCCGATATCAGCGTCATTACCAGCGAGGCGATCGACCATGACAACGAAGTGATTCTCGCCAGCGGGCTCGACTTCAACACGGTTTTCCAAAAGAACGCCGTGGTGCCGTGGTGCCATGCTTACGATCGTCCGCCGGTTGGCCGCTCGATGTGGGTAGCGCGGGCAGAGACAGAATCAGGCAGGGCATGGAAGGCTAAGACACGATACACGCCGCGCCCCGAAAATCACCCCGAATCCGCCGAATGGTTTCCGTCCAGTGTTTATCATTTCGTGAAGATGGGTGACATGCCCGGCAAGTCGATCGGGTTTATACCTCTGTCGATCCGCGAGCCGACCAGCGAGGAAAAGTCAGTCCGTCCCGAACTGGATGGCGCTGATTGCCTGATCGACCGGGCTTTGGTTCTGGAATACTCTGTTGCCCCGGTTCCAGCCAACCCCGAGGCCCTGGTTGAGACCGTATCGAAAATGCGGGCCAAAGGTATGATTGCTCCGAAGGAACTGATGGACGCGTTGGGGATCGTGATTCCCGAGCAACCCAAAGCCAAGGAGATCATCGTGATTAACTCGAAAGTGAACGAGCATCCCACTAGCGGGAAGCCGCCTACTGGTACGATGCCGCTTTGCCCGAAATGCCTGACGAACGATCACATGACGATGCGATCGGAGAAAACGGTTGACGGCGATGCGGTAGAAGATGGCGATACCTATCACTGCGCCAAGTGCAACACCGATTACAAAATGGATGACGACGGCGCGATGACCGAGTGCATGAAAGACGAGCCGATGCCGATCGAATCGCCAAAGCAATTCGTCCGCGCTGACACGATCAAGCGGGCCGTAGAGGAAAAGCTCATCGCCCACAAACAGAAGCTCGCCGTGGCGCTCGCCGATGCAGTGGATGATCGGATCAGCAAGTTGATGGGGACGGTGTAAATTGGCCAAGCACGCGACAGCAGCTAAAGAACTGGAAGTCCAAGGCGAGCCCGACGTCTTGCCCCCAATATCTCCCACCAAGGATCAGCAGCTTCAATCAAATTTGAAGTCTGCGATCGACGGATTGGTCGAGTCGGAAGTTATTGAAATGCTCGCCTTGCGAAAGAAAAACGACGCCGCCGAAATTGCCAGGGCCGCGGAAGCCGAGTGGACGGAGGCAAATCAGAATCAACAGAAGGCCCGATTGGCCTTGACAGCGGCAATCAGGCTTGCTAAGAATATCGTCTGACAAGTCGGATTCGTCCGACGCTCTTTCAAAAACCGCCAGTTTCGCCAGCCAACGTAGCGACGTTAGTTGGTGTTTTGCGATCAAGTAGGCGCAATGCCGGAGCTTTGACGCAAAGCCCAATGGAGATGTTAGCCGCGGCTAGAAACAAAGTTTCTAACCCCGGAGCATCCCCATGAAATGGGCTGAATATCAAAAAGACGACGAAGGCCGAAAGACTGGCGAAGTCGTCCAAATCGAAGATCAAGAATTCACCGTCCTCAAGCGACTCGGATTCGTCAAGGAAACGACCGAACCTGCCGATGTTACCAAGGCCGCTGTCGAGGCACAGAAAAAGCTCGACCTCGAATTCAAGTCCACCCTCGGCCAGCTTGTGGATGAGCGGCTCGCCGCTGCCCTGGACCGCTACGGTGCCACCAAGCAGATCGACAGAAAGCGGCCACGCGGGACCATCTCCACCCACGACAACGCCCTTGATGATCCGACCGGCGGATTCAAGCACTTCGGGGAATTCCACTCCGCCGTCCGCAAGGCTTGCCAAGACAAGTCGAATGTGGATGAACGATTGCGGATCACCCAGAAGGCCAACGGCGCTTCGGAAAACATCGACGCCGATGGTGGTTATGCGACCCCCGTCGAATTCGCTACCACGGTTTTTGACGACATCATGTCGCAAGACTCGCTGTTCTCGGAGTGTATGACCATTCCGATGACCAGCAACAGCATCAAGCTGCCCGCCATCAATTATCTGACCCAAGGCGCTTACGGCGTGACGGCCAATTGGGAGGGCGAAGGCGTTTCGATCCCGACCAGCAAGCCGAAGTTCCGCCAGCCGCAATTAACCCTGAATAAGCTGGCCGCTTTAGTGCCGGTCACCAGCGAACTTTTGGAAGACGGCTTGGCCATCGAGTCGATCATCGAAAAGCTCGCTGGCGAGGCGATCACCTACAAGATCAATCAGGCGATTTTGAATGGTACGGGTGTCGGCCAGCCGGCGGGCATCATCGGACATCCCTCGACCGTTCAGGTGACGCGCGGCACGCCGAGCCAGTTCACTTCCATCGACCCGATAACGATGCGTTCGAGGTTGTACAGCACGTCTGGTGGAGTCTGGTACGTCAACAAAGACACCGAACCCGGCATGCTGACGATGCAGGACGCCAATGGGCGATATCTGTACTTCGCCCCCGGCTCATTCGGTAATGAACCTGATGGCAACGGTCGGTTGCTCGGCTACGAAGTTAAGCCGATGTATAACCTTCCGAGCTTGGCAAGTTCCGGTTCGGTGGTTCTGGCCAACCTGAAATCCAACTACGCCCTCGGCTACAAGGCCAGTGGCGTGACCAAGGCCATGTCGATCCACCTTTACTTCCTGACTGACGAAGTGGCCTATCGGTGGACCTTCCGCATGGACGGTCGGCCGATGCGCGACACGACTCTGGCCGCGGCGAACGGTTCGGCAACCTACGGATCAGCCGTTCAATTGGTCTGATTACTTTTGGAGTATTGCTATGTCTCAAAGTCAAGTAAACGCTCTTTCGGCCGATGCCTTCCCAGCATTGCAGCCCTTGTGGCCGGTGGCGCAGGCTACTGGCACTGTTTCGGTCGGTTGGGTGAACATGGCCAACTTCCGGCGCATCAGTTTCATTCTGGATGTGGGCAATACGGGTGCCAACGCCACGGTCAACGCCGTGGTCAATCAGGCCACCAATTCGTCCGGTGCCGGGTCAAAGGTTCTCGCCGGTGCCGCCGGCAGTAAGGCCATCACCGCGATCACTGCCACCGGACTACAGGCCGTTGTGAACGTGGCGATGCCGGACCTGGACTCCAATAACTCATTCACCTACGCCCAACTTTTGGTCACGGTGGGAACGGCATCAGCGCTGATCTCCTGCGATGTAATCGGCGATCCGACCTACACCCCGCCAACGCTTCCAGCGTGGATGTCTCAAGTCATTCTCTGATCCAGCGAAGTCGCCGGGAGCCGGTACGTAATCCGGCCCCGGCAGTTTTTTGAGCCACAGTCATGGCTAATCCGGTATGGACGGGGGCAACAGACAATAGTTGGTCCACGACCACCAATTGGTCCACGGGGGCGGTCCCGGTCACTGGCGATAACGTCACACTAAGCGGAACGGTTCCGATCACCAGCGGCTTAAGCCAGTCCGGCGTTACCCTGGCTTCACTGATCGTTCTGCCGAACGGCGTAACTTGCGGGACGCTCACAACCCCCCTTGCAATCAGCGCGTCCCTAGTAATCTGCCCCGCCCCAACGGGAAACCAAATATCCCAGGGAATCACAAGGCTAAATTTGAATCTGGGAAGTAACGCCGCCGAGGTTGTTGTCCAATCCACCGGAACTTCCCTCGACAGCGGCCTTGACCCGGTTCGCATCACCGGATCGAATGCCAGCAACGCATTGACAGTTTCTGGGGGCATCGTGGGGCTGGGAACCAATCTGACGACGGATACGCCGACCTTCCCCACCATAACGGTCACCGGCGGTCAGTTGACTTGCGGGATTGGTCTGGTTGATAACGGGGCATTGACGCTCACCGGAGGAACTGTAATTGCCAACAACCGTCCGGCATCCGGAGCGATGTGGACGACAGTCACGATCAATGGGCAAACCAATTCGACCCCGATACTTGATTGCAGCAAGAGTGCCGCAACGGGGACTATCACCAATCGCAACCAATATAATGGTGTGTTCAAATGGGCCTATCCCGGCCAGATTACAATCACCAACGATAACGCCGGATCATTCTATCAGAGAACTGTTTCTTCAATGTGAGGTCTCATGCCCCGCGTCGATTGTTCGGATATCGCCCACAAAGTTACGGCCGTTTTTTCCGTTCCCCGAACAGGGTGGACGGCGAATATGTTCTGCGCCGCCATGGCCGCACGTGACCTTGGGATTGGTCTGGAATACCACACGTCGGCATATTGGAGCGCTTCACTTGAAAAATGCCTGCAACGCGCGATCGACCATCCACAAGGATTCGAGTTCGCCCTGACGATTGACTACGACACCGTTTTCTCGACCGAAAGCATCGTCTATCTTTATGCACTAATGAAAGCCAGCCCAGAACAGGATGCGATTGCGGCGATGCAGCTCAAGAGAACAACAGGGGAAATGATGTCGGGCGTTCGTGGGCCCGATGGTTCGCTTTGCAAGCAGGTAAGCGCCGAGCAGTTTTCGGCCGAACTTGTGCCGGTCTCATTCGCCCACTTCGGTCTGACCATGATTCGCTTGTCGGCCCTGAAAAACATCCCGCGCCCATGGTTCCTGCGCCTCCCCGATCCGGAGAAGCCGGGGGAGTCGATCGACGACGATATGTATTTCTGGCAGCAGTGGGAACGACATGGGAAAATTCTCTCGATTGCAGCACACAACCCAATCGGACACTTACAGGAAATGATTGCGTGGCCCGCGGAGAACCTCGCCACGATCTACCAACCTTATGGAGACTTCGAACGCAACGGACCATCGAAGGAAGTCCGGCAATACGGTGGTCGAATCGCCGAGCGTTCACAGGTTGGTGTCGCCCCGAAGAACGCGGATATGCCTGTCCAGTCCGCCCCGATTGAAGTGTCGACGCCGAAGATTTCGGATGGCTCGCCGATGCTTTCGATTGGAGGACAAAGTCAGAAGCCGGATGACAAGGCCGAGGTTACGAGCTGGGGGCGGTTGCCAGAGGACAAGAAGCGCGGCTTAACGGTTTAACCACAAGTAGATGATCGTCCCGACCAGCAGAATCAAAAACAGCGCAATCGCCCCGATGTTTTGATCGTGCCAGAAGTCGGGCTTCATGATAATCGGCCGATCGTCGTGGTTTCTCATGCCGTTATTCTAGCAAATTGCGGGGGCGGTTGGTATTGTTTTTCCAGTGGTATCCCCGATTGCCATTTACAGAAAAGGCGGATTCGGCGACAGATTGCTCGCTGCCCAGACAACCGCCATCCTAATCGATGCCGGAATAAACGCCCTATGGCATGACGATAGCCCGGACATGCTCGCCCTATGCGATGTGCCGAAGTACAACGGCGAACTCCCCGCAATTAATTGGTGGTGGCATTACTCGCCAGAACACTATTGGGACGGCCGGAGCTTTATCAGGAAGGCTCTGGACAACTTTGCGGCCGACTTCCGGACGGAGGCCATACCGGAGACGCGCAGATTCGTCCCGGTCCATTATGTTGATGATCCGGCCATTGAAGGCGTCGACGTTGCTATCTGTTCGTCCTGTGGCCATTGGAGCAAATACCGGGAATATCCATGGATGTCGGCGGTGAAGCAGGAATTAGACCGACGGGGTATCAAATGGGTGGACATGAGCGAGCGGGGCATCGTTGGAAATGACGCCTTGAATCTCGCCAAGAAGTCAAGGCTATATCTGGGCATCGACACGGGAATGAGCCACTATGTCGCCGGCGTCGTCCGCAAAGGGTTGATCCTTCAAAGCGGATTCAGCAACCCGGCGCTGTGGGCTCCGCGGTACGGCTTTGATTTTCTGTCGGTGAAGGTAGAATGTGGCAATTGTTTCCTGTCGTCTGGATGCCAGCACGGGCATCGGTGCATGACAACGATGAGCCCGAAGGATGTGGCGGAGCAGATCGAGCAAAGGGTGAAACATGAGCAAGGAACGTGCATTGGCGATGGACATCAGAACCGAACCGAAGCATATCTCCAAAAGCACTCGCGGGCCAAGGCATGATCGCCACCAGTTTTTTCACCCCTAACGGAAAATACCCCGAACTGGCCAAGCGGCTCACCGTTTCTCTGGACCGATTCGGCCTCATAAACAAAGTGCTGCCGATTGAAGATCAAGGAAGTTGGCAGAAGGGGAACGCCGCCAAGCCCGCATTCATCCACAAGATGCTGATCGAGTTTCGCCAACCAATTCTCTGGATCGACGTGGATTGCGAACTGCTGAAACTACCTCACCTTTTTTGGAACGGGACGCACGATTTCGGCTGCTACAACTGGCATGCCGACCCCGACAACATTAACGATGCTCCCGTTGACCCCGACAATATGCTATCATCTGGGGGCGTGATTTACTTCGGATATACCGCCCCGGCTTTGGAGCTTTTGCAGCGATGGGTGGACGGCATGACACAGAAACCTGACGCCGCTGATGACAATGTGCTGGACGGGGTATTTAAGCTACATCGCCCTCCGGTTCGATCGATTTGGTTGCCGAAGCGGTATAACTGGATGCCGCGATTTGGGCGACCGCCTCTCGATTGCGTGATTCGGCATGATTGCGCGGGAGGAAGCCATGCCAAAACTTAGAGAGAATCGGAGCATTCATTTTTCGCGGAGAGAACTGACTGCATTTACTCCCAATAATATCGGGAAGATCAGAAAGAGATTGCGGATATCCCATCAAGGCCCCCGCCAGACCCAAGGTGAAAACAAATTGATCCGTGATAAGAAGGTTTCCAAAAAATGAGCGCCCCTTGCCTCCCCAATCTCATCAGCGACGCCCGCGTCCAATCTGTCGTGGCGCTGAATCAGGGCTTGGCCGCTCTTTGCACAACGGTGCCCGGATATCTCGGCAATCTCATCCAAGCCGCATCCGCCACCGTCCGCGCCATCACCATGCGGGACATTACTCCGAATTCCTACATCGAATATTACAACGGCGGAAACGCCCCGTATGACGTTCTATCGCTTCGGCAATACCCGATTGCAGGAATCAATCGTTTGGCCATTAACCCGCAATGCGCCATCACGATCACCAACACCGACACGACGGACAATCAATACGCCGACGTTTCGACAACCGATGACGGGCTGGGCAATTGCCTCGCGGTCGTGCTGAATCGTTTCGCCGCTGGCGTGAACGTATCCACCACATTCACCGCCGCCGCATATCCGAGCCTCACTGCGCTGGCTGCTGGGATAAATGCGCTCGGATCAAGCTGGGGAGCAACAATACAATCGACGGTAGGGAATTACGCGACTTCGACCCTGCGAACGCTTCAAGGAAATGTGAGCGCATTCAATTCAGGTGCGGCGCTCGAACTGTATCTCGACACACCGCTATATGGTGGCCCCGGATCATTCTCATTCTGGGGAGACGGTTCTCCAAGTTCGTGGGGAGTGCAAAACGGCTGGAGACTCGACGCGAACCTCGGTGTCATTTGGGGATGTTTCCCGGCATGGCAAATGGGAATCCGGGTCGAGTATTCGACCTATTGCCCGGATGGAACGATCTGCGTCCCACAGGACATTCAGCAAGCAACTCTCCGAGCCATCCAGATTCTTTACCAACTTGATGCCACGAACCCCGCGATTACGTCGCTGCGGCTTGGCCCGCAGGCCGTTACCTATGACATTAAACAATCAGTCTATAACGATGCGACGATCAAGGGATTGCTATCGAAATACATTGCACGCGAGAAGATGGCGATTTGGTAATGCTGACTAACTTCCTCGACAAAACGATGGTCATTCAATCGCGGTCAACCGCCGCCGACTCCGCAGGTGGATTGTCGCCGACATGGACCAGTCGCCTTACCGATATCCCCTGCTCTTGCTGGCCAGCCAGTTACCAGACGCGCACGGATTACGCCAAGCGCGACCTGATCGCACAGTACGAGTTCGCCGTTGGTTCTGACGTGGACTGCTCGGCAAATGATCGAATCACGGTGGATGGGCGCACGCATACTGTGATAGGCTATGGGCGCTACGAGCAAGCGTCGATGCCGATTTCTCCGCTGTACATTGTGGTTACGGGATTGAGGAACCAGTAATGTTCACTTCCTACGCCGACAGATTTCTTTACTGCGTCCGCGCTGCGGCCTTTTCTGCGATGCAGAACCGTGAGCAGCAGGCCGTCCAGTTCGAGAAGGATTTGATATCAGATCAATATCCCCCGGCATCCGAACCAGGCACTCCGCCACATCGACGCAAGGGATATCTCTACGAGGGTGTTCAAGGCATCACAATTGAGGATATGGATGGCATCGAAAGCCAGATCGGCAGCAGCCGGGTTGAAGGCAATCCGAACGTGCCGCAATATCTGGAGTTTGGTACTTCGCGGATGGCCGCGCGTCCCTACGCCAGTGTTGCCAAGGCGGATCAGGGACCGAAGTTTCGGGAGGACGCGAGCGAGGCGTTGCGCGAGGTGACGGCATGAGCGAAAAAGAAAAACCGCCTGCGGAAACCGAATCACTCGGAGAACCATATACCGAGCGATTCTTCGATGCGCCGAATGGGCAAAAATTCCGCATTCGCATTCCGCTGACGTGGGAACTGATTGACGACGCACCGAGGCAAATTCGCAATCAAAATATATCTGACCTATTTGAGAAATCCCGCGTTAGGTTTATCCGGGAAAATGGACCTGAATGATGCCCGACCGAAAATATTCCATCGTCACTGGCTTCTCCGAACACCTCGCCAACGGCGTGGAATTCCTCGGCACATGGGAACGCAACACGATGAAATACGCGGCCCCCGAGTCGATCTACATCATCGGCGCGGGGATGGCGGAGAAGCATAAGAAAATTGAGCAGGTTCGGAAACTTCGGTGGATCAACACCGTTCGGGACTTGGGACATCAGGGAAAAACAGAATTCCCGGCCCAACAGCGTCTTGGGGGATGGTCTGCCGGCGTTCTGGTTGGCGCTCTGCTCTGTTATCACGACAGAGTAGACATGATCTACAAAGAACAGGATTGCTTGGTGTTCGGACCATGGGTTAAGCGGCTCTACGATGAATGTGGAGAACGCGGAATGATCTTTGGGAAGCCAAACACCGGCGACGGCCCTGGGGGCGTCAGCCATGGCGGCTTAATGGCCAACTCACTCTTTTTGGTGAAGTGGGAATCGCTGGTTGATTTCGTCGCCCTGTATTCGGGATTCTCTCTCGGCGGTTCGTTCCAATCGGATGCCACGGTTTACCCCGAAGAAAAGTTTCGGACGATCGCGGAGCATTTCAAACTACCGCTCACGACAATGGGCTATGATCGCTCCCGTCCGATAGGGTATGATGACGAGGCGTTTTACGCCCAGCAGTTGACGGCCGATGAAATGGTCGAACTTTTGAAGCGAGGTTTGATATGAGCATGGAGCCATATTCACAATGGGGAGAAGATAAGTGGATTCTGGCGAATCTGAAAGTGCCGGATAAGGGCATCTTTGTCGATGTTGGCGCGGCCGATGGCATCGGCGGATCGAATACGCTCATGTTCGAGGAACGCGGATGGGCGGGACTTCTGATAGAACCGAACTCCCGTTTTCACGCATCGCTCAAGGCCAATCGTGGCAGGCAAAAAATAGCAAATTATGCCATTCACAATTCCGATAACTCCGAGGCGACGTTCCACCACGACAGCGACCCATTTTTGTCTGGCTTGGCGCGGACGGAATACAACCAGGATGAGAAGATTCCCGCGATGAAATTGGGGTGGGTGCTTTGGAAAAACGACATAAAATCAATCGACCTTCTCTCGATCGACACCGAGGGCACCGAACTGGATGTGTGGTCATCTCTCGGAAACTTTCCCAAGCCCAGCATCGTCATTGTCGAATGGAACACCGTGGGGTTGCCCGATCGCTCTGACGAAATTCTCAAACGGTTCACCGACGACGGCTACAACATGGCGCACAAAACACCCGGCAACTTTATATTTCAGAAGAAGGACTTGGCGTGAATCCGAAAGTGCAATTCGGCTGCGGGGATCAGCGTCTAAGCGGATGGGAGAACACCGACATCCCCGCCGTTGATATCACGAAGCCATTGCCTTATGCGGACAACTCTGTTCGGGCGGTTTTTGCCTCGCATGTTGTCGAGCATATCGAACATCAGCAGGCGTGGAATTTCTTTGACGAATGCTATCGAGTTCTCGAACCGAGTGGAGTCATCCGAATCACCGTCCCCAGTTTCACCCGAATCTCTAGGGGAATAGACGATGAATATCGTGAGTTTGTCAGATCAAGAGGATGGTCGAATGGAAGCAAAAAGGACACGCTCCGGTCGATGGTTTTTGAACACGGACACAAAGCGATGTGGACGGCCGACCTATTGATTGCATTTCTGGATGCGATTGGATTCCACAACCCCATGCGACAGGAGTCGGGTATTTCCAATTTCACGGAATTATCCGGGCTTGAAAGTCACGCCAGTGTGATTGGTATCCACGCCGACAATATTGAGAGTGTTTCCGTGGAGGGCCAGAAATGCTCGACGTGATGCAGGCCGTGGTGACTTACTTCAACGCCAATCTCTCCGGTACTTTCCCCGGCGGATTGTATGAGGACCACATTCCCAGCGGCACGGCAACACCAACCTATCCCTATTGCGTTTACCAGTTTCTTGGCATCGACAAAAACGACACGACTTTCACGAACAAAATTATTGAGAATCCCACACTTCAATTTGCCGCCTATAGCAATAGCGTCAGCACCGCCATGACGGCAGCAGAAGCGATTGCGACGGCCTTTGATCCGCTCTATAATTCTGGGTCTGTCTCATTATCTGGGGGGCGATGGCTGTCCCTGATTCGACAGCTTCCACCCCTTCCGATGTTCGAGGGACAGGACGAAATCGGGAATGACATACACAAAGGTATGGTCCGATACAGTCTGTCGATTCAACGGTAGAAGGGCTTGTTAATTCCGCAGTTTAGAGTATAAATCAGATTGATAATGCTTCGCTGGCCGCTCGGCTCGGTTTAGCCGCTGATTCTGGAGCATTATCATGGCGCAGCGCGTACTCAAAGGCGTCAGCGGAAACTTCACCTGCACACTTGGGACGGCCACAGCGGGTGGTCGTATCTTTCGGTGGGAAGCCCGCTACTCTCAAGACTACAACGATTCAACCGGCTTCGGTTCCGTTTGGCAGCAAGGGGAATTTGGTCTACAGCGATGGTCTGGCCGGGCGGTAGGCTATCTCACATCTGGATCCGCCGGAAACGACCCCGGCATTAACTTTCAGCAGCAGAAGGCCAATCTGACCCTCACCGCCGATGCGACGTGCAATTTGACGGGCACGGCCGTTGTGACGGGCATCAGCATGGTTGCCGACGAAAATACAAACGATGCGCTGGTATTCGAGTTCCGCGGCGACGGCGCTTTGGCCGAGAACGGCTGGCCGACCTAACTTTCTGGCGACTTCACTGGAGTTTTTCTATGCAGCAGTTCACGGCCGTTTTCATGGCCCCGATCACGGAACAGATCGAGGGCCAGTCTGTTGAGTTTGCACTACTCAAGGCGAAGGAACTCGCCCCGCTGGCGGAGAAGATCAAGAGCCAGCGGAAATTGGACTCCGAAAAGTCCGGGGCGAAGTTCAAGCTGACTCCGATTCAGTTATTCCGTGCGCATCAAGAGATTGACGCGACGGATGTTTCGGTTCCTGAATTGGGACGGTGGATCAACACGCAACCCGGCGCGGAGGAGGCGATTAATCTAAGTCTGAAAAAGACGGGGTATGACGACACCCAAAGGATCAACATCATCGACGCGATGGACCCGCCGACTCTTGTAGGCATGGCCATGCTCGTGACGCGATTCGGACGCCTTCCCCAGAAGCAGACCAGTGGGGACGCGGTAGATGTCCCTTTGACCACCACCGGCAACCAGACCTCATCGATTGGGGACTCGTTGCCGGGATCGTCCGCCGATGGCTTAACTGCGACCCCGGAGACTTCACAGTCGATCAGCTCTGGGATCAATACAGCCGCGTGATTCCCGAAATAGCGACACTTGAACGCGGGGAAGAACAAGATAACGAAAGTTTCGCCCGACAGGCCATGAAGGAAGACAAGCAGCGACAGTTGGCCGAAGGGGACTTAATTGACATCCCACTGGAGTAATCGTGGAAGGCGAAACTGGCGATCTTGGCATTGTGACGTGGGGAGCACGGCTTCGGCTTGATGAATTGGAAGCGGATATTTCCCGCGCCAACCAGCTCCTATCCGACTTTTACCAAAAGAACCAAGGCCCGGCGATGGCGGGATTCCCCGCTGGCGCTCCGGCGGCTACTGGTGGGGTCGCGGCAGGTGGAAGCCCTGCGGCTGGGTGGGGAGGTATTGCAGCGGGTCCGGCGGTTCAAGGCGGACCAGGGAATCCCCTTGCCGGAGCGCCAGGCGCGGCTCTCGGCGGACCAATCTACAACTACGGCTCGCACTACGGCCCCCCAACAGCTACTGGCGCTTACACAATGGGTGGCGCGATTCCGGCGGTTAGTGATTACCTCACAAATTACGGCTCGAATTATGGCCCGGTGACTTCGCGGGGAACATTTCGCAGCGGTGGATATGACATCGCCGCGACACGATCAGAAGATGATCTATCCTTCAAGCAATTTCTATTTCAGGAAAAAACCGAACTGCGCGGGCGCACGGAAGTGGATTCGTGGCGGCAGCAGGCGAGCGATCGGTATGTTTCTCGGTTCATGTCGGAATCGAGGGCTGCGAACACTCTCGGACCCGAAGATTTGATCAGAGATGATGAGGAAGGCGGAGTCGGGGGACGCGGCGGCGGATCCGGGATATTCTCGCTGCGCGCTCTGACCAGAAAAGTCGGCGCTGGAGTTCTCGCCTATGAAGCCCTGCGGATTGGGCAGGGGTATCAGGAATCAAACGAGTCCCTCCGTTTGGCTGGTCCAAATCTTGGCGATCAACTGACTGCATACCAACAGCGCGCGACCATCATTGAGGGCGTTCCATTTTTAGGACAGGCCGCGAGCATCGTGGCACACGGAATACTGCAAAACAACCCGCTCGGAATCGCGTCGGCTTTATTCGGTACCGGGAATCTTGATCCAGACAAGGCGATTTATGATGCGAATAATTCCGTGGCAATGACGGGAGGATTTACAAACGCCCTGATTGCTCAAAGAGGTGCTTCTACTGGCGTTCAACACTCGCTCCAAGAATCGCAAGTCATAACGACATTCGGATCATATTCCCGAACCATCCAGCAGGCCATCGCAACCGATGTTGATACGAAGCAGGCGTTGAACGACAAGAATTATGCCCTCCAACAACAGATCGACGACCTCCGCAGCGGACCGCAGACGGCCGAGACGGCTGGACAGGCAAACGCCCTGCAATTAGAACTCAATCAAAGACAGCGGGATTATCATATCCAAGCCGCCGCCGCCGATCTGATTCGCAATGCTACCTTTCAGGCGGTCGGAGTTGATCTGGGTCTGGCCAAGGATGCCCTGGGTCGGGGCGGTGCTGCCCAGACAGCGATTGCCAATGGACAATTCGGCGCTGCAGCCGGACTGAATTTCGAGGCACAACTTCAAACGGAATACGCCGCCGCTGACCCACTGATCAAGCCCGCGCTCGCCGCATACCAAAATCTACAGAGGCAAGCGAATGCCGCGCAGGATATTGAGGGAATGCGTCAACTCGAAGCCGGAACATCTTCCTTGCAATTAGAACTGGCACATCAGCCGCAGGCTGCGCAGCTAAACGATATCGAGGAAGGACGCCGATCTGGGCTGGCCAATGCTGCCTACCTTCCCACAAATACCGGCACTAGCGCCGATCAGGCCAATCAACTTTATAACGATCGTCTAAAGTCTGACATCAATGCCAAATTCGACACGATGCGCGATTTGACGCAGCAGCAATATCGCGAGAAGGCCGGGGATATCAGCTATGGAATCGCCGCCGAACGCGCCAGCATTGCCGCACTAAATCAACTCAATCCAGACACAACCTTATCGACCGCCATCGGCATCCGCGCCACGACATATCAGCGCGTTGTCGAACTGGCCCGCGCCGGTTTTGTGGATCAGGCGCATGAGGAATCGGCTAAGGGACAGGAAGAAATTGGATTGGCCGAGGGCGAATTTATTCGCGGGTTTCGTGGAGTAGAAGTTGACCCCAGACATATCAACATCAACGCGCCAAGAGGGTCGGTCAACGTCGCCCTGCGCCTTAAGGAAATGGAAGATCAGAAGAAATTGTTAGTCAATCAAAACACCACATTTGAAATGCGGATGCACGTTGGCGCGTTCGCCAAGGGCGGTGCTGTTGGAACTCCCGGAGCAATTGGAAGTATATCCAACATGAGTTTGGACGATCTGACCAAAGCCATTCAGGCCGCAATAAAAGGATCAATCACCAACTAATGGCCAATCCAGTTGTAAAATTCGATACGATCAATGGACAGCTGACCATTTCGTCTACGACGGTGGAGAGAATCCGCACAGGTACGATCACGGGCATACCGACCACGGATGTTCCGTACATTTGGGTACTGGAAGTGGCCTACAACGCTATCGTCGCTGTCTATCCCATGGGTAGCGGATTCCCAAGTAACCCAAGTTGGATTTTGCATTCGATTCGTGTTTGGGCAATGAGCGGAAATAGCTGTCGGTTCGAGATGGTCTATTCCACCGTGGATTGGGGAACGACGGTCTATCTCATCACGGATGAGACGTACATGGAGGTTGTTGATAGCGAGTTCATTCCCGGCCTCGCTGGAAAAGTTCAAATTCTCGTTAGTTATAATTTTCCGCAGCCAGCAGGAATTACACCGAGTCCGGTACAAACGAGCGCAAGTCAAGGATATACCCTCATCAAAGACGCGGTTCGATTCGCATTGCCATGCCCAGTTCGCGCTTTGACCATAACACAAATCAGCTTTGGAAATCCTCCGACGGCTGTTCGACCTTATGTGGGTTGGGTTAATTCCGATTCAACATTTCTTGGCTTGGGTCCGGGATTTTGGCGTATCCTTCATTTTAAATCCCAGCTTTCAAAATTCACCAGCAGCTATTCGGTCGAGGCCCAGATTGCGACGAGAACGACGAACGATGATTGGAGTTATTTCGGGGCGCTACAGAACAAAACGACTGGCCAATATGCTGACACGACCGCCGTGCTTCCTACTGCATTAGCACTACCCTATTCTCCAGGGGTTATTTATCCGCAAAGCACAGGAAATGTTGGAAATCCAGATGATACTGGAGGATTAGTTCGTATCGGTCCTTGGAAAATGACTTCGTTCAGCACTCTATTCCCCGGCCTCGATCCAACCGCGCCACCCGGAATTAGCACTTTTGGTTTAGGATAATGGAAAACGGCACGATCTATCGGATGCGTAAGGTCAACAAGCGGGATGCAAATAAAATCCCGACGACAACTGTCACCAACGAATTGGCCGATGGATTAAACGGTTTGATGATTTTTCGCAGCGGATCGGTCAATAGCCCAACCTTCGGCGGTTCCGCCTCCGGCCCCCAGTTCGTGACGCTGCAAGTTAACGGGGGAGAACAGGGAAGTTCTGGGACGGACGCTGCGACCTACACCTACGATTGCTACAGCATCCCCGCGGGTACAAAGGTACAAACCGCTGTCCCCGTCGCCGACCGCACGTTCCTTGGCCCGGTTTATCTTGCAAAGAGCGGAGTGTTGGTAATCGGGTGGAATGGCGGAATTGGTACAGGCAGCGGAACTGGATCAACTCCGTTTCTAATTCAGGCGAACGAAACTCCGATCTCCTGCGGTTAAAAAATGCCAGACGGAATAGTTCCTGACAGCGGTTGCTATGAGGTTTCTGGGCAAGTTCTGGCCAGCGGGACGGGAAGTGGGAGTGGGTGTACTAAAAGTCCGTGCGGAACCTGTGGAGGTTTGTATTCATCTAATTCTGCGGGGATGCCGTGCTATTTGACTGTGGATGTGTCGTGGAGCGAAGTATGCTTTGGAATGCTGGGGTGCGGCGGAGTGGGGAGCATAATTCAGGGTGGATGCACCGTAAAGCTTCCCGCTGGATCGATTACCTTTAATATCGGCGGAAGCGCCGGAATATCGTGTAACTACGGTGGATCGGTATTGAATCCCGTCTGCCCAATCATTTATACAGGTTCGGAAGATTGCACGGGCAGCACCATCATTCCTTCGGTATGCCAACTTCTCGCTTCGTTTGCGCTGGCCGTCCAAGTCCAGTTTTCGCAACAAGAGGACGAAAGTTGCAATCTCTACATTTCGATATTTCTTGCGGGATCCGCAGCTATTTATGGACCATGTTATGCGCCTAGTCCATCCGGCGGATTCGTCCCCACCGCGAACAACATCGGTGCGATATACCAAACGACGATTACGGGATTAGATTGCTCCTCTTTATTTCCTACGAGTTCTACTCCCCCATTTTATCTGGCAGTGGGTGGCGACAATAGCCCGTTTGAGGGGCCGGGATATACCGCTGCGGATGTTTTCCCATTTGACCCAACGATTTCGATTTCCGCTGGTCCACCCGCATCGGATTATGAAGACCCTCTCAATTCATGCAGTCCGATTGCAAGCGCATACAACGATTGTGACAACAGCCCGAGTCCATTCCCTCCCCCGCCGCTTCCGATAATCCTCTACCCCTCCTGCCCCAACACCGGCACTTGCGCCGACGACGAAGCCCAGTTATGCGTGCAGGTCGTCGAGGCGGGTCTGACAGCCTGCTCGCAGGATATCACCCTGAATGGTCCTTCCTCCCTGTGCGCTTCCGGCGTAGCTCCGCAATGGACGCCGGGGGGGATCGTCGGAGGGTGTACGGGGATAATCTTGTGGGTTCCAATCACCGGCGGGGCGGGAACGTCCGGGCCGGGGAATTTTATCCTGAACATCGAAACTTCTGGCGGTTTTTTAATCTGGCAAGGATGCTCGGCGACCCTCACCGGATCGTATGCCTACATCTCCGGCGCAGCGTATGGTACGACAACCTATCCTGCGGTAACGAGCGTCAACGTTGTGGCTGGGGCATGCGCCGCATGCGTGCCCGCAACGTGCCCCTATCCGAACAGCTACGCAGACACTTACACGCTCAACCTCGCGGCCGGAAGCGTCACAATCTGCCAGCCCGGCTCAAACTCGTCTCAGACTGTTTTTACGTGGTCGGCGCAAACCGTGACGATGAATAAAAACTCCGGAGGCGCTCCGCCGGGGGTAAACTGCTGGTGGCTCACCGAAGGTGTTTCGGCAACATGTGTCGTGACCACGTACGCCAGTTCTGATTGCAGCGGCACCCCGACTTCGACCCTCACGGTTAGTTGCTCGCCTGGATTACAGGCGGCGGTTGTTGACGGGGATAAATTCTATCTGACGTATTATTTCGGCCCCGGACTTACTGGCTGCGGTTCGGACGAAATACTACTTGGACAGAGCTGCGTGATAGGGACAGGCTGTTTCGTGAGCGGAACACCCCTAGGAACGATTTTTAGCGATGGTTCGACTATTAGCATGTGACGAATGCGCAAGCCTCTCCCCATCCTTCCTAACTGCCGATTTGCGGCCCTTCCAGAATTGGGAGACGGCGTTAACTGTTCGAACCCCAATTCTCCCCATAAACGCCCCGGACAAGGCTACTGCGGACGCGATTGCAAGGTGTTTGAAAAGATCGACCCCGATAAGCCTGTTGTCGATCCGGAGCTTCTAGGGCTCCGTATGCCCTTCCCACGGCAAGAGGTCGCACGGATGCCCCAGACTCCGGAACAGGTGCAGAAAGCGAGGGAAGCGGCGGTGGAGGCGGCGCAATCCCAGATAGCCACGTATCGTCAATTGTGGGATGAGATTCATACGGCCGCATACCTTGATGATTTCCCCGTCACGGCTCGATCCGTCGTCGCCGGCGTTCTCGCCCGCCTTCCCGGACCCTGCCACTGCCGATCAAACTGGACGAAAGAGAAGGATTCGATCGACTTTTCGACGCCGGAAAGCTATGCACGGTCGATTTGGAGGATACATTCGGCTGTCAACGCCAAGAAGGTGCCGCCGGTCCCTTCGCCGAGTTTTGAGGAGGCGGATGCGTTTTGGAGGGGGAAGGCGGCTTTGATATAGTGACGAGATGGACTTGGCGGAAATTCAAAAAGAAGTTGGCGACGGATTCGTCTATGCCGTGCGCCACCCGACCGCGCCGCTGACGATCTACAACTACTCTCCACGGGCGCAATGGGAAAAGCACTGGACTCCGGCGACGATGGCATGTCGCGGACTGATCGTTCACGACAGCGGGAAGATCATCGCTAGGCCGTTCTCGAAGTTCTTCAACTACGAAGAAGTAATTGAGCAAATTCCACATGAACCATTCGAGGCTTTTGAGAAGCTCGACGGTTCTCTCGGAATAATTTATTGGAACGGTGAACGACTGGCCGTGGCCACGCGCGGATCATTCACGTCAGAACAGTCCGAGGTGGCGACAAAACTGCTTAGCAATTATCCCAGCTTGGCATTGCCGGATGGCCTTACGATTCTAGTTGAGATTATCTACCCATCGAATCGCATCGTAGTGGATTACGGCGGTCGAACCGACCTGATAATTCTGGCGATGATTAAAACCGACACGGGCGAGGAAATCCCTTACGACCAACTCCATTCGTTCGCGCTGCGGGCCGGGATGCCGATCGCAAAACGATTCGACGGGATGGCGGACATTGCGTCTATTCGCGCATTCAACAGAGACAATTTCGAGGGCTTTGTCCTGCGGTTCTCGTCCGGATTTAGATGCAAGGTCAAGCTGGCCGAATATGTGCGCCTCCATCGTCTGCTCACCGCGATTACCCCGAGAAGCGTTTGGGAAGAACTGAAATCCGGTCGCGGCATCACCGAATTCATCGACCGCGTTCCCGATGAATTCATGGCGTGGCTGCGCAGCGTAGAGGCCAAAATCCGCAGCGATTTTGATGCCATAAAAATGGAGTGCGCGGGCGCATTTCGGTCTGATTTTGCAGATAGAAAAAGTGCAGCGGCCTATATCACCCAGCAAAAATACCCCGGAATTCTTTTCAAGATGCTGGACGGGAAAGACCCGTCCGAGCAGATTTGGAAGCTGATTTATCCGCCTGCGGCGCGAGCGTTCAGGTGCGGAGACGAATCTGTGGCGTAGAATAGAATCATGCTCCTCCAAAACTCCAACCTGCAAGTATCCATCACCGCCGCCGGTCTAAATGCTGTCATGTTGCCGGGAGGACAGCAAGTTCTGCTGCCGACGAGCGGGCTGGCATTGTACAACGCGCCGACAGGATTTGATCCGAAAACCAACCCATTCGGCTACGCCATTTCGGATCCTCCAATCGGCACCCTGAAAAGTTCATCCGTCGCGGGGAATCCGTCCCAAGCCCAAGTCTCGCATCAATACCCCAACCTCTCCGCTACCTACCTCTACACGCTCAATGGCAGCAACATCGAAGTAGACATCCAAATCACCAATAGCGGTCCGGAATTTCATGGGCTCACCTTCGCAGGACCGACAGCCGTATTCAGCTCCACCACCCCCAAGGGCAATCTCCACACTTGGGCCGCCGACTATCTTTTCAACAACTGCCCGGCCTTCTACCATCCCTCCGTCGAAACTCCCCTGCAACTCGCCTATGCCTACGACGCCAACTATGCCGTGGCAATCCATTCCAAGAGCCACGCCCTTGTTCCGGGCATGTTCAACGCAACGCCGGGACAACTGATATCCGGACAAGGCACCTTCCCGATCATGCTTTTCATTGATTGCGTCGTTCCGGCCAATTCGACGTACCCAGTGTCGCTGACCATCAGGGTGACTCCCCAGACGGATATCCCCACCATCGCGGCGTCATACGTCTCAGACTATCAGGTGATCAACGGCCCCCAGCGGTACGCCCCGAACGATCTGCCGGTCATTCAGTGCGCCCCGCTGTCCGGCTCACCACCAACCCCAGATAATCCCTTTGGCTACTCCCCAGCGAGGCGATTGGACGTGGCGGCCGATATCCCGGCCTTCCTTGCAATGTTCGCTCCCATGGCCAATCTGGCTCAATCCGTCATCTTCTGGCAAGGCCAGGGACTCACTGACTGCGAATACTCCCCGAACTTCGACATCTTCCCACCAACGGTGGCCGCGAACGTGCCGGCGATCATTTCGGGACTGAAGGCCCTCGATATTGGATATGGGATGCTGGCGCGTCCAAGTTCAATAGTCGAGCAGGCGACGTTCACCACCGACGAGATAGTTGAGCTGGATGGCGACGACGCGAACCAAGTGGCGGCACTGCTCCAGCGATTCGCTAACGTAAAAACGATGGGCGCGACTTCGTTTTATTTCGACAGCTTCGGGAATGACCTCAACTCGTACAAGATCATGAAACAGATTTGGGCTGCACTCGGCCCCTCCGTCCAGACGTGGAGCGAGTACATGACGGACATCCTTCTCCCCTACAGCGGGCAGTATTGCCAACTGACGGATAACAGCGGCGGAACGACATGGTACGGCCCCGAGACCATGCAGATTTTCCGGATGTTGCAACCGAAGTCGGGGGTTGTGGCCCTGTGGAGTGCGGCGGTCGATTCGACCACGAACATGCCGCCGCTGACTTCCGATTGGTACGGACAGCACAAGCTGACGCCGATGGTTAACGATTGGTTATGTGCGCAATGGAAGCTGCTGGTTGCTTCTCTGGTTGGGACTTACATGGTCGATGGGGCTTGGAAGTGATTTTGGGGGCGAGCCGACTTGGGGCGACTCCTCCAGTTGCTTCACCTCTGGGAGCTGCTTGATATCGTCCGCTGCAATCCCTTGGTTAGCAGGCCATGCCTCGGTAACATTATCAAACTTAATCGACATATCTAGCCTGCCGCTACCATTCGGCGCGATCTGCATCGACCACGAAATTAACAGCGGATTCTCAAACACGAACTGTTTCAGTTTTTCAAACGGATCCATGCTATCGTCAAATACAACTGCCATCATTTCTCCTGCTGGCAAATCACCGCGCTGGTTATGTCGTGTAAAAATCCATCGGCCCGCTCGGGGGTAATGCCGTTTCCCTGAGTCGTTCCATGATCTTGGGTCGATCAACCTTATGCTTCGCTGCGCCAACATGGAAATGGTGGCACGCCTTGCATTTGTATGCGTGGATGCGCCGACCGTTCCGATCATTGATCCGCTTCACGTCAACCAGTGCAGCGGCTTTTGATGGATAGGGCTTTTTACCAAGGCAACAGGCGGCAACCATGTCTTTTTTCATCGCGCCGATTCCCTTCTGGGTTTTGCATTCTCAATCTGCTTGATGATCTCCCGCCATGACGGCACAACAAGATGCGGTTGATGCGTTTCGACTTTGGGCGGCTCGTCTAAATTTTTGGAGTTGTAGGTCAGCGTCGTCCAGATGAATCCCCCTCGCGGCCGTCTCTCGAAATGCAGGAACATCGGACCGCCGGTTTGATAGTCAGCGCCGACGAGCATTGCATCGCCGCGTCGCCAGTTGATATCGTTAGGGCCGACACAGTAGATGAACGGCATGTGTGCTGCCGGGTCTTTCGTCCAGACTTTTTTGGTGAAGTGGCGGGTCATCCGAAGTGTCCTCGATTGCAGTGCCAGACTTCGACCAACTCCATTTTTTTCTTGAATTTTGGATGCCGAAATATTTCCTCGGACTCATCGTTTCCGATGGTTCGTGAAGCTCCTGCTTGTTCGTCCCTAAGATAAGAACGCCCGCATAATGCGCAGAAAAAAAGTCGTTCGCCAGATTTCAGAAGCAAAGATTGTTCTCTCGTCCCACCAATCAGGCCGCCCGTGTAATTTCCGCACTCGCACCGCGTTATTTTCCGGGAGACGCGGTTCATTTGCGAGACCTCGCCATAAGGGCATCCAAGAAATCCTTGTGTGCCGGGTTTTCTCCGATTTGCCAATGCGGGCGCGGCCCGAATCTCTCTACATATTTTTTGGCGAACGCGATCCCGGTTTTACTAACCCAGCACGCATCAAGTTGGCCAAGTCGATCCTCATAGAACCGAACAAATTCTGTGCAGATTCCAAATCGGCGCATCTCATCTTCGACGATGATATGCGAAAGAAGAATTCGATTGTCGGCCATTTCGATCAAGGGCGCGGCCAAGGCTATCATCGTGGAGATCTTATCCCCCTTCGGATATGCGACGATGTTAATGCACTTTTGCGGACCAATAATGGATGCTCGAATCTGACCAGACTCGACGTATTCGAGGTTTTCACTACAGAGATTTTTTCGGATATTTTGTTTCATTTCCGCTCCCCGCAAAATCCGCACTTGGTTTTCCAAATGGGATCCAATACGAGCGCGTTTGGTAAGCTAGAAGCTGCGCTTTCACTGACCTTCGGAGCCTTCCCCCGCTCCTCCGCCAGCAGGGCGTTGACGGCGGCGGCGATAAACTTTCTTACCTCGGTTACAAGGGCCGCGTCCCCCTCTTTTAGCCTGATGATGCGCCAGCTTCCCATGCCGCATTCTCCCCGTACGGACGATATAAGCTTCTCCGCTAACCGCGTCCCTGCATCCTCCTCAATCACCTTGAACCGGGCGGCGAATTCGGCGTCGGGCATGAATATGGCTATTGGGCCGCAGGAAGCGCGCATTTCGCCGGGAACGCTTGTGTTGCAGCATTCGAATACTTTTCCGCTCGAAATCTCGGTGGCTTTGAATGTGGTCATTTGTTCTCCAACTGTTTCTGGGCTCCGGCCAATCGGCAATCCCATGGCCATCTCGTCGTTAACTATCATCCTAAGATTGGTCAGCCAACCAATATCCAGTCCCCCGCCTGGCCATCCAGTGGGCGGACGGGAAGCGGAGTTGATGGCGTCGATCAGGCCCTTTATCCGCTCGTCTGGGTGCACTGATTCGGCGAAAGTGATTACCCCAATGTAGCGGCCTTTGTCGTCGCAGAGGCGGAATCGGTTCGTGTTGCTCTCGTCATGCGAATTCCACGGTGTTGGGTAGTCGGTGAACAGTCTCTCCAGCGGCGTTTTTTCTGTTGGGGCGCTCATGGTGTTTCCTTTTTGGCCGGAGTCTCCGGGCCGTGCTTCCACAGGGGGAATTCAGAAAGTTTAACATCGCAATGCCAGTTATCGTTAAACCAAAGTTCTCCGACCCTCTTGGCACAAGACCACGAAAAACCTGGCCTGCAAATCAGGACCATTTCGTTCTCCGGCGGCGGGTCGCTCGCGGTGTCGCGCCATTGCGTCAGGGAGGCGATGTGGGCCTCGCTGGCGGCGAGTTGGGACATAAGACCAGGGACACAGTTGATTAGATTGGCCGCGCGGCTCGGATATAGCGACGGATTCGCGCACATATCGAGAAGTTTCTCCCGCTCTTTGAGTTCCTCAGGCGTTGGGGCGGTCCAGTTGCTCATGGTGTTCCTTTCGCTTTGGCGAGGGCGGCATTGGCCTTGTCTGAGTATGTCGTGGATGCGTTGGGGTATTGACGGTCATAGACAGCGAGAATTTCGGATAGAGCCTCCCGAAGCTCCACAATCAGGATATCCCTATGTGCCAACTCCGCCGCAATGTCGCTCTTGCTGTGGAGCTTCTTGGCAGTCATGGCTTCGAGGTGACGCATGTAATATTCGCCTTGGGCTTCGTGGTCGCGTTCCGCGTAGAGTTTTTTCGGTGTTTCGCTCATGGCTTCCTTCTCTCTGATTGGCGGCGGTGCTGGAAACACTTTCCCGACCTTCCGGCGCTACGTTGGCACCGCCTATAGAAATTCATCCTAACGCCTGGAGTTCTGACGCAAACGGTTTCAGAGCATTTCTTCGGCACCTTCTTCATTGCTCGCTCTGGGGAGGATCAGTCAACATTCGTTGCAAATGCAGGGATAAGCCACCACCGGCCGTTCCAGTAAACTTCGATTTGTCCGTCGTCTCTAACGACGCCCCTATACTCGCATTCCCATCCGGCAGAAAATTCCGCCTGCTTATCAGATTCGGCGCATTTCCCCGTACATGGTTTGATGATTTTCAATGTTGGCGGCATATCATTCTCCTTTTCGTGTAATCGCTTCCCGCACATCCCTCGGCTGATCGGCCACCGAGCCGTCAGAGTTCAAGTGGACCAGGTCAACGAGCCTCGCCTGTTTCGGGATGTAAACTTGCACCATGATCCCGCCGAACCGTCCTGCTCCGAATGTTCCCATTATCCGATTTACCTCGGCGTCGATCCCGCAGACCGAGATAGGCTTGTCTATCAACCAATGCTCGTCGCAAACCCGATACATCGGAGAACCTTCTCTTGATGGAACAATCCACGGCGGCATCGTTTCATCCTTTCAAATTCGCCCGGCCACGGCTCCGTTCATGCAGACAAAATGCAAGGCGCGTTAACCCTGATTGACTCTCTGACACAAATCGTAGCGGATTTCTCCATGGTCGTGGCGCGGGCGAAGGTCGTGAATCATGGATCATGGATCATTTCAATTCCGGCTCGGCGACAACGATGCCGAACTTGTCGATCATCCAATTTTTACATTGACTGACGTATTCCGAAAACTCGGACGTGTCCGTCTGGCTCGATCTCTTTCCAATAACGGACATAACCTCGCCAGTGACGGGATCAATCACCGGCTTGGATGCAAACTTCTGGAGGAAATACTCATGTATCTCTTCTGGCTCGAAAAACTGTCCGTTTGATTCCATGAACTGCCGGAATGCCGGATAAACGGCGACCCAAAGATAGGCATTCGCCTTGAGGCTTCTGCTTGGCTTGTAGGGCCGCAAGTCGATTCGCCACGGCCCAGATAACGCGCCGATCTTTGCAAGCAGTTTCATCTTCTGATCCCGGTTGCCCATGTCGATTATGAGTTCTTCCTTTGCCATTTTTGAAAGGGCCGGCAGCGCGTGAACGAGCCGCCGCCGGCCCGGAGAGAACTTAGATCGGACAGAGCATCCCATCTTCCATCAGTTTTTCGTCAATCTCTTTCTTGAAGTGCGCCCAGTCGGCATCGGTCAGTTTATCCTGTGGCGTGCCGGGGAAGGTTTCGGCCAATGCCTGCTTCCATGCTTTTGTGCGACCGTCTGCGCCCATGCTCGGAAGTTTTTGGACAAGCGATGCCCAGGCTTTGATACGCGGGGATGGCGGTGTCGCAGGAGAGGCATCGTCCGCCGGGGGTTCGCTGGCACGATTAGTTGGCCTCGCCGCAGTAGTGCCCGGCGCTCTAAGGCGAACGCGCAGCCCCATCATCGTCTTGCCTCCGAAGGAAACCTCGGTGGCGTATAGGGTTATTTTTTTTCCGATCCAATCATCAGTGTCGTCGCCGTGAAGATCGGCGATGATGAACCCGTTGGTCTGATTGCACACAAACCCCTTCTCGAATTCGGCGAAGTGGAGGATGTTTTTTTCCTCCGCGTCTGGTCCTTGTCCGAGAAGGGCCTGCTTGAAAGATTTGATGGTGACAATGATATCCCCTTGGATATCGTCGGCCTTCAAATAGTTACTCGGGTACGCTTGTCTAATATTCACGGTATCTCTCCTGCTGGCAAAGCCAGCTTTAAGTATTAAATCTGTCGTCACTGCGCATGAGCTGCTTGGTTCTTTTCGGTTTCCCTTCCTCCCATGTCACATCCTCAATCATTTCAAAAACCGATTCAAACTTTTCCGGGCATCCCTCGGCGTTCATTTCGTCGCGGATGAATCCGTGTTTGAGTAGCGATGATGCAAAGTAGGCGGAGAACTTTTCGAGGTCGCCGCCGGAGAGCTGCATCAGAATGTCCAATGCTTCCTTGATGTTGCGAACCTTGTACTTTTTCGGATGTCCCAAGTAGTGCCGCACCGGCCCGATGGTGACTTCTCCGCCATGCGCGGTAAGCCATTCGATCATCTTGGCCTTCAATTGGTCGGCGACTTCTTTTGCGCCAGACCGGAGGAAATCGACGGCGATGATCGCATTGGCGATGTCGTCATGGCTGGATTGTACAGATAGGCCGGAAATCGAGTCTGTGATTCTTACGATATCGCTCATTTGGATTTACCTTTCACCGGCTTTCCCGGCTCCGGCGGCGGCGAAAAACGCGGGGGAGATGGATCGGGGGGCTTCATTTCAAATACCCCTTCAAAATCTCTATCGCCTGGCGCAGTTCAAACGCTGGCAACGATGCTTCCACCAGACGACTCCCGGCCGTGGCTATAATCCTCGACACCTTCTCCAAATCCCCCTTCGCCACAGCCACCGAGCCGGGCGGGGATTTGAGGAGGGAGGCGAGGGCGTCACTCTGTCGCTCGACCTGCTTGGCCTTGCCCTGCTCCAAGGCGAGGACTTTGTGGGCGAGGTCGGCAGATAACTCCAGCGACAACTTAACTCCCTCGCTGACGTACAATTTTCTCACCCTCTTATCCGTCGCGTCGTCGATGATCTGCTGCGTGGTTCGCTCGCTCATGGCTGCCCCTTCTCGCGCTCGGCCAGCATAGCGTCGGCCACAGCGTACGCCTCTCTGTCGCTGCTTGCGCTATACCCATTGAACATCGCCTGCATCGCCTTGGCCGCGAAATAGTCACGCAGGGTCATGCCGTATCCATGCCTCCCACCCATCTCCAGTTCTGTGGCACAGTTCGGATTCTGTTGCGGAAAAGCCATTGGGTTTTCAGGTTTCTCGCTCATACTTCCCTTTCCCGCGTCCCCGCGAGGGCGCAGGCTAGTTATCGAACCAAAAAATAAATCGAATGTCCTGTATCTCGGGGCGTTCTGGATTTTCCCAGCCGTTGCCAAAGCAATATCCAAACCCCCATTCCCAGCTCCGCGCATCTCGGACATTAAGTTCCTGCATCAAAACGATAATTTGATCACGGTCCAGCCAACCCGGCGTGTGCGCGTCTGAGTTATAAATCTTGTAGTCGTATTGCGTAATGAACGTCGCGTCGTAGGGAACTCCTTCGTGCATTCCGATTGGCTCAATTCTCCGTTCACTATTTCGCACATTGGCCATGCGGGAAAACAGCCAATAGTTCCGCTTAACGTCGGCGATGCCGTAGTGATGCCAAGCCCCGTGAATCTTCACTTCTTGATGTAGATATATGTCACATCCCATTTTTGTTCTCCGTGCCTGCGACTCGATTGAATAACGATGAGGGGAGATTATACGAAGTCTTTGGCATTTGTCAACGGGAAAATATATTTTCTTCTGGACAAGCGGGAATTGCTTGTTAATATCCCTTCATGCCAACCGCAGAAGTGACGACGCCAGAGGCCGCTAAGATCACCGGATATACCCGCCAACGCATTTTGCAGCTTATCAAGGCTGGCGATATTCCTGCTCGGGAATTTGGCGGGCGATGGTGTATCAAGCGAAAAGACTTGGCCGACCTGAAAAAGCCGCCGGGCCGTCCCAGGAACGGAGCGAGGCGATGACAGCAGAACAAAAACAGTTCGCAGATTCGACGGCAAGGGCCATCATGTCGCGCATTTCCGTTCCGATGGATACTCGCGGATTCGGCGGAAAATACGAAGGAATTTTGCTCGGCAACGATGCGCTCAGAAAAATTGATGCCTTGATTCGCGCCGTTCTTTCTGATGAGGCCGTAAATCGAGGGCTTCCCGAATCAGCGTTCAGCGGAAACGACAGCGATAAGCGAATTGAAGCGGCGTTGAAGAAATAACCTTTCGGCCACCGTAGGAGAAAAGATGTTGATTCGATGTCCAACGTGCAAGGGATTGGGACGAGTTCCGAAGGCGTATCCGTCCGGAACCGTGATGATGTATTCTGGCCCCAACGGAGAGAATTGGCCGCATGAGCCGTGCCAATCATGTTCCGGGTCGGGCTGGGTGGAGGATGGAACGCCACGACACCGAGCGCCAGTTGCGCCGGTTGATGAGACCGAATGCGAACACGACCCGCTCGGACAGATTCCTAAGAAAGATCATTTATGATCCTCGACAACAGCGCATACGAAATCTCCCGTCGTTACAAGGCCCGTCTGCTTTTCCGCCGCCGCGTCCGGTTCTGGCTACCGTATTTTCTCTCGCTGGCGCTGGTGGCGGCTGGGATATTTTTGGAAGTGGCGGGAAGATGAGTGAAAGAGTATTGCGGGAAGCGCGTTCAATATCTCCGATCCCGGAAACGGTTATTCTCTGCGGAATTATGTACCGCGTCGTCGAGCATGAGGGCGCTATAATTTTCAGTGAGGCGCTTGATCTGCCATGCGCCAGCACGAAACTTCGGATTATGTTCACCCGCCCGAAATACGAAACTTGGAACGTCGAAATAACGCCAGAAAAATCGGTATGTGTCGGGCGCATCGCAATCGCCGCGGAATACTGCGTGAAATGGCGTGGTGCGGATTGGACAATATAAAATGAGTTACTCCACCCCTGACCTGATCGCCAGATTGAAGGAAATCGCCAGTGACATCTGCCCGCGATGCCACATGGGCCATGTGCCAAACTACAGTGGCGACGGCCAAGGCGAATGGGCGCATGGGTCCGATCTGCTCAAGCCCGAAAACGACGGGGTTCAATATGACATATACGCGCCGCCTGAGCCATGCGATGCCAGTCCGGTTTGGGAATTCATCAACGACATTGAAAATGGGTGATTAGATGGTTCGCCGCGGTTGGATGTTAGAAGTTTCCGGATACAGCGGTGCTGTCGTAGTGGCGGAGATGGTGATGGCGCGATGAAAATAATGTCGGGAGATATCATCGCCTTCCGCGGCTGTACATGGAACGAGCCGCAATGGGAGTTTGATTCCCCAACGGCGATTTATTCCGGAGTGAAGCGATATTTCATAGGTCGATCTATCGAGGATGCGATCGAAAGCATCTGCATCGACATTTGCGTTGACAATGGGGATATTGATGCTGGATGGCATTCGAGCGATCTGAAAGAATTCAAATGGAGAGGCTGGAGCCCGCGAGGATTTTCTAGGCGTCAATCTGCTGGCCACGCCGAAATCATCGTTGAGTTTTTTACCGATGACGATGGCGATTTGGATTTCTGCATTATCGCCGCCTCGCGCTGGATGGGTGGCGAAAAAAAGCGACACAAGTTTTTCTCGGATATACCAATTCATCCGAAGAAGGCAGCATGAGCGTCGATATCACAATAATTTCAGACGACGTACTGCGGCGGGATTTGGCCGACAGCGAGCAGGACATCAACAACTGCGAAATGGCGTTGGCCATTGGCATGACTGAATGCGGCGGAACGCCGATAAGATATCGCCTGCGCCGCAATCGGGAATTCGTCACGATGATTACCGCCGAACTTGAACGGCGGGCACGAGAAACACTCAAAGATGCCGGGATATCGGCCGTCAGTCCCGGCCACGCGGAAGCGTGAAGTCGCGGTTGTTGCTCGGCGACTTTAACCGGCCTCTGGGCATTTGGAGAAGAGAATGATTAAGTTTGCTGGCACAAAACAAGTTGGCGGTCGAGAAATTCCGGTAATCGGACTCGGACTTAGCCGCGCCAATTGCGAACGACTCTTGAAGGACCAACCGATTGTTGTCCAGCTTGACGAACTTGTGCCGACGCTGGAAGCAGAAATTGTCATCTTCGCCGGAGAGACGGAAAAAGCGATGGTCGATCATTTCAAGCGAGAGGGTTTGGTTACGGGCGACACGAAAGTTTATGGGATGCACCCCGCCGATCCACACGGAAAGTGAGCTACAACAATGGACGAAAAAGGATATTGGCATCACGTCGAAAGCGAAAAAGACAAGGCCGGTCTCGCAGAGGCTGCGCGATTGGGAAGCAAGGCCCGAAAAGCATTGGAGCTTGGAGAAATTAACGATGAACTCCGGAGCATTTTCCCCGGCCGCAAAGTTATCGAAATCGGCATAGGCGAGTCCGTCAACGTCGTCAAGGACGACGGAGAGAAAATGCGATGCACGTTCGACGCCGCCGAGAAAAACCGCGTCACGCTTACTGCGGTCGGATTGGCGCAACGCCCGTATTTTGAACTGGCCGAGCATGTCCAAATTCAGCGCGATAGCGGAGAATCCATCCGCGCCCAAGTGTGGGACAATCGAAACGGCAAGTTGATTTTGAGAACCCTCCCGCAGTGAAATATTGTATTTATTTTGTGGAGCGATTAAAATGAGCGAGCCGAATCAGAGTTGGAACCTCCGATACGGCCCATACACAGCGAGGTAGTCGCCATGCCGCTCAACTCACAGATTAGCACGCCGGAAAATCCTTGCAACGGAATTCGCTACGCGAAGATTCCAGGATTCTCTGGTTATTTGATTGGGACAGACTCATCGGTTTGGAGCAGCCGAAGCTGTTCTGGAAAAATTCGCGCAGGGGGATGGAGAAGAAGAAAATTTCAGAAGCACGACTTTGCACACCGGAAACGACCTGCACAACGGGTCGGAAGTCTGCACAACGGAATGGATTAAAATGGTTCCGTTGTGCAAAGCTGTGATTCATAGATACACTTGGAAGCATGTCGCATAAGGCGCAGGGCTTACCTGCCAACCAAAGGACCACAATGAAATATTTCCTCCCCCCTCTTCTGCTGCTGTCGCTCGCGTGCGGGTGCAATCCACACAAGGATCAAAGCATTCTGACAGGCGAACAAGCCATCGGACAGGTTGACGCCGAGATTCAGGAACTAACCTCCGTTGCCAAGGGAGAGGCCAAGAGCGACCCTACTGATTCGGCGGAACTTCTCCGGCTCGCCAACAACATGACGGCATCTAACGCGCAGGCCAAGAAGGCGCTGGCGGATGCGGATGCGACGATCACGAAACAGCAAGGCGAGATTGAATCAAAGACGACTACGGCGCTGCTGCCATGGATCGTTATCTTCATTGGCGTTATCGCCATCGGTGCCTTTCTCATTGTTTGGGGTAAAGTGGGGTCGGCGCTGGCGGACGGGGTTTGTGTCGCTGGAATCGTCGGTGCGGCAAGCTGCCTGTTCATCATGGTTGCAGAACCGGCCATGGAAGAATTCGCCAAGATCGTTCTCATCGGATCAGGCGTTATCGTCGTGGCATTGCTCGGGTACGTCGTCTACACCCGCCGCAAGACGCTAGCAGAACTTGGCAGCAGCCTTTCTCCAGTGGCCATGCAATCGCTCAGCGCCGCCACTCAGGCTGTTCTCGGCGCTGCCGTGAAGCCCAAGGCGTTGCCCGCGTCGATTACCATTTCCCCGCCGTCCGCGCCGATTGCCCAGGGGGTGCAACCGTGATATTCAAATGGCTCAACTTATTTATCCGAGACTGTCGTCCAATCGCATATAGGACGTTCCGAAAGCAACTGGAATCTCGTGCAGCAGAACTTGAGCAGAGGCACTTGATGGAGGAACGCCGCGAGCGAGAAAATCACAAAGCCGCCGAGGACCGTGAACACAAACGACACATCGCGGAGGAAGCCGATCTAAAAAAGCGGCTGGACAAGATCATTGCAGAATCCGTCGTGATGAAATACCCCCGTTGCGATGCAGACAAATACGCTGTTGTCGTTGAGTTTTCTCCAGAGGTTTTTACAAGTCGATATTGGACGCGCCCCGACTTTGAGCTTTTGGCGGAACAAGTTTCACGACACGTTTACGGAGAAATCGTGACAGCGAGATTTATTGGTAAGTCGAATCACGAATGGATTCAGGGCCGAATGGCCGAGAGCTTGCATACCCGACCGCCTTTTCCCGGTTATTTTGCCGCCGCACCTATTTCCCCGCCGCCCGCGCCAGCCGGGGGAACGCCATGAGCAAAGACATCTGCCCATGGCCATATCCCGAGAGGACCGAAACGGATGATCCGGAAAAAAATGTGAACGTGCCGACGCCTGAGGGCCGATTGCTTGGAGAGCATCTTGCGAAAATGTCCGCGACCCACATTCAAAGGATGCGAGAGCATTTCCCCGATGAGCGGCCGCCATGTAACGACTGCGCTTTCGTTGCGGGCACCAATGCCAACCAGTGCGCCTACACTGGCATGATCGCGCTTAAGACGGTGATGGAAGATGACGGAGAGAAATTCTATTGCCACAAAGCCAAAGATAGCGATGGCGACCCCAAGCATGTTTGCGCCGGGTGGATTGCTTGCAAGTTGGGAATTGAAGTAGCGAAAAAAATCGAGAGCATGATGGACGGCGAGATTGAAAAGATGATGGCTTCTCCGCCCGCGCCGGAAGGGGAGGGGAAACCGTGAGCGACTGCAAACTATTTTGCAAACAATGCCGCTCGTTCGTCGGATTCATCCGCGATAACCGCCTTCCGCTTCCGAATTCGTGTCCGCTACCAGACGCTGACACATGGCGATGCGATATGCAGCCTTATCTGGCTTCTCACGCGCCAAGGCCGAAATCGGAGTGGTTTGTCAGCAAGAGCAAGCTGGCTGCGGGATTGACGCCAAGACAGGCAGCAAAGCATGGGGTCACATGAACAGAAAAAAATTCATACCTTCCCCCTCCGTCCGCCTTCTCCCCCGCTGCCCAACGTGGAAGTGCGTCAGCAAGTTCGGAGAACCCGACAGGCGCGTGTCTCAATACGATGCCGTGAGTGCCGTCCGCAACGCCCTGATCACCTCCGGCCACGATGGCGCTGTGGAGTGGGTCAAGCGGGATTTGGCGACGGGGAGGATGGAGAACGGGCATGCGATTTACGAATTGGTAAAATGAATGTGGCTCCATTTTCCATCATCGAAGTCGCTTTCCCTTTAATCTCGCATGATGTCGAGCGTGGTCTGCCTTTCTCATCATCTCAAGATTTTCGATTCGATTGTCTGAAACATCTTCGTTTTTATGGTGCACGTCATGGTCCGGCGGAATTGGGCCATGAATTGATTCCCAGACATCCCGATGGAGATAATGCCGACTACCGTTAGTCATTCCGTAATATCCGCAAGCGCGAATAGTGTATTTTTTTCCGCCGAAAATGATAAAAGGAAGCGGTGTCGGCTTTGAGCGGAGAACGAATTTTCTGGATTGAAATAGTCCGTAAACGGATTGCCGTCCTTTTCCAAAGGCCTTGGCGACCTGGGCCAAGCTGTACCCTTTTCGATATAGGTCGTACATTTCATTAGCCTGAGCGTCTTTTTTGGGTGCTGGCATTGTTGACAGGATATTATCAATACATTACAGTTGTCAAGTCTTGTGGATAATCCCCAACTCAATCTCATCAGCCTTTGCTCCGGAGTCGGGATGCTTGACGAAGGTGTCGGAATCGCTCTCGAATTCCTCAAAATTGAATGCAGGCCTGTTTGTTTCGTTGAGTGGGAAGCACTTGCGGCGTCCACTCTCTTGGCACGGATGGAAAACCAGACGCTGCATCCAGCGCCTATTTGGTGCGGCGACATTAAGGAGTTCGATGGTAGCCCGTGGCACGGATGCGTGGACATCCTCGCTGCGGGCTACCCATAGTCATGTCCCGACTACAGCCGCGCCGGCAAGCGAGCGGGCAATGCAGGCTCTCGCTATATTTGGCCGAGCATTCGTCGGATCATTGCAAGATGCCGCCCCGGAATCGTGTTCTTGGAGAACGTGGACGGACATATCAGTCTTGGAGCCGGGAAAGTCATTCGGGATTTGCAAAGACTTGGCTATGAGGCTACGGCGGGATGCTTTAGCGCGGAGGAAGTCGGCGCGCCGCACCAAAGAAAACGACTTTTCATCATGGCAGTCCCCCGACGCGCAGGGATTCAATTTTCGCAAGCAAGTTGGCCATCCAGAGCGGGAGGAACCATTGTTGGCGGGACAGGCATTGACATGGGCAACACCAAACACGGCGACGAGGCGGGCGTTCGACAAGAATCCCGAACGGGGCGGAGGACAATCGGACCTAATGAACGATGTGGCCAATTGGGCTACTCCCCGCAGTTCTGCCAACGAAAACAGGAATACTCGAATGGCCCCGAGCCACGGATTGACCCGCGGCTTAACAACAGCGGGCCAAGCAACTCAATGGCCGACAGCATCATCCCGCGACTCCAAGGGAAGCCTTCCCTTGGAGTCGCGGGATCGAACGATGGGGACGCTGGACGAAGCGGCCGAGCAGAATTTTGCGGTTCCATCTTTCCCCCAGGAAGAACCGATTATCGAAGATGGACTGAATCAATTGCTGGAGGTCTGGACCCGTCCAACATGCCCGCGATTGAGTCCGGCGTTTCAGTTTTGGCTGATGGGATGGCCTCATCCCCAGACCTTTTACGGTTCGGCGGAAATGGAGTCGTGCCGCTGTGCGCCGCCAACGCATTCCTGCACCTGCTTGCGGCGCTTATGGAAAGAGTGGCGACGGAAAAATCTGTCGGCGCTTTATTCGCTCCTTACATGCAGTGAGACTACATGACGATTCTGCTGTTACTCACCATCCTCGCCAGCGCCTCCCTCAGCACCTTAGCCGCCCTTTGCATCGTCGCGGGGCTGGGGTGGCAGGAGAGGAGAAGGCCGTGCGAGTGCTGCTTCTACGATCCGATCTATTTCGATATCAAAGTTACCTGGAATGGCGTGGAGTACAACGCGATGATCAACAATATGATCGGGGCGCTTAATAGTTGCACATGGCCGCAGGCCGTCCCGCACGGGTCAACCATCACTTTCGTCGATCCCCCGAACGTCCCGCATTGATGAGAGCTTGAACTGATGAGCCAAAAATTAAAATGGACGTTCATTCACTCCCCATCCGAATGGTGTGCGCGATCCGCTAGCGTTCCGGGTGTCGAATGGATGATCAACGTCACGAAAGAAGGTCGGTTCATAGTGTCTTGCAGGGACAACCTCAGGATGGACGGACGCGGATCAAAACGGTGGATTGCCACATGGTCTGACTTGCAAGAGGCGCAGAAGGTCGCGCAGAGCAAGGAAAATATACTGGCTAATTCGGGTAGGGATCGGCCTTCCCGCCCGGCCGGCGGCGAGGGGAAGGAATAATATGGAACTAAATCCAAACCATCCAATGACAAAGGGCGTTCGCGATCACTGGCACAAGCTCGTCGCCATTCTGATTAACCGGACACCGCACAAACAGACGCTTATATCACTTGGAGAGGTAGAGCGGATCGCGGGTATGGCGATTACAATGAAATATACTCCGATGGGAATCGAATTGCGTCTTGTGACAATGGAAGAAGGCGAGCGACTCGCAAAACAGGAAGGCGGTTTGTGATGGCAGACAAGATCGAAGGGTTTTTAGAAGTCGGAATAAACGACAATGATGAGATTGTCATAAACCATCCTGACTTGAAGCCAGACACGAATGGCGTCGGCCACATCGTTTTTTCAATCAATCAGGCGCAGCATCTATCGCACCTATTGGCGGTCAAGGCGAACGAAGCATCAAACGCGAAGCGATATCGTGAGGCAGAAGATCGCCGCAAGGCCGCCGAGGCAATTCCGGTTGACCGATCGTCGCAGGTGCTCACAGACGGGTCGCCAGTGACGCCGGATCATACAGAGATAACCGCAAGCGGGATGCAGAAGGCATATGTGGTTCTAAGCGATGCCGAGAGAGCTAAGGGATTTGTGCGGCCGGTTCGCCGATCGTATCGGCACACCAAATGCGGCGGCGTTACATCAATGGGACAGAAGATTGCCGAGACGTATGCCCGCGACCCGAAGTTTTACGGCGGCACATTCTGCTGCAATTGCGGCGCGCACTTCGATTTGGTCATTAAGGGGGAGCCGCAGTTCACTTGGATTGACGATGATTCTGCGGTCGGTTCGTGACGTTTCCCTTGGCCGCCGCCCCGCCATCGCTAGGATAATGGGCCATGCCGAAGGCACCGCATCACAATAAACGAAAATCCGATCAACAGAGCGTATTCAAAGCCATGCTAATGTCCCCGTGGGTCGGCGTGGTCATCACGGCCTTGATGTCTCTCTGGCTTCATCAGTGCAATGCGGACGGACAAAAGTCTCTTTGGTACTATACGCAATCGCTGCATAAGGAATCCGGGTTGCCACCAGTGGACTTCGTGAAGCCGTGACAATACAGCATCGGACGGGTAAGATACGCCGATGCCCTTCAGCGAACACGACATCGCCGAGATGCGCAAACTGGTGCGGCGTCAGGCGAAGCCGAATACAATCGCGTGGGCGATTTTCAACATTTTGGAGCATTATATGTCAGCACTCACAGCGCCACTCGACACGTCGGTTGCAAATCTCAATACCGCCGTTGCCAATCTCGTAAGCGTTCTCCCGGCAGGCAGTATGGTCCTCGCACCGTCCGACGCAACCGACATTGGAACGGCTGCTACGGCTATTCAGTCTGCGGCCACGGCCGTTCAAAACCTGGCCAACCAACTCGGGTTTACGCCGCCGCCTTCCACCGTTGTTGCCGGGGCCGGTCCCGATACCGTTCCGGCCACCTGATTTCGCTTTCGTTGCACCCGGCTCGGTTTTATCTGCCTAGCCGGGCGTTTGGTTCGCACGGCGCGCGAACCTTCTGCCGCCTCGGGAACAAAACGGGGCGGCGGTTTTTGGAATTATTCGATGGCAATGGCTTTTGCGATTGATTTTGGAACGCAAGTTTCCCATGTGATTATTTACGAGCAACCGCAAGCCATCGGTTGGCCAGTCACGCGTCAGCCTGAGGATTGGATTATCTCGCCAGCCCGTTGCATCCGCGAACGGAGAATCGGAATGTCGCCACCGCGTCGGCGCAGCCCCGTACCAAAATTGCATCCGCGAATCAGCCGACGGCCCTCAATCTTTCGCCCCGCCAAGCGGAGTCGGCATGCCGTCTGCCTGATCTGATTCGCCTTCTGAAACGCTGTGCGTAGAATCAGGGGTGAATGACCAGCATCACCCACTACCAACGGAGCCGCCATGCCACTCGAATATTGCGCTTGGATAACCCTGTTTATCGCCGCCCTGTTTTACGCATTCGGGGTTGTGAGCGAATCGAGGCCAAATCCCCCGGCGTTCACGAAATACAGCGGGTCGATCGTCATGTTTTTAGTTTTGGTTGGCATCGCCCTGTTGAACTGGCACGACTTCGGGGCGGCGGTGAAGTGATCTGATGTACACCATCCTGATAATTCTCCTCGTACTTCTACTCTGCGGCGCTCTGCCGACTTGGGGCTACAGCAACCAATGGGGCTACGGGCCGTCCGGCGGGATTGGGCTGATCCTCGTGATCCTGGTTATCCTTCTCGCGCTCGGAAAGATTTAGTGGCCTGACCCCCGCCGCTGTTGCTGGGGAAGGGGTGCTAGGTTGGGTCGTTTTTCGGTTCGGCATTGTGGTGGACGCTTGCTTTCGCTTCCTCGTTCAAAACCACAAGTTCGCTGGTCTTGTTGGCAACGTGTGCGCGAATAACCGCCAAGGCCAGCTTGGCGTCGAGATCAAAAATCCGGTGACAATTATCTCCGCTCGGTATGCCAAGTTGGAGATTGCGCCGATGCCCAAAGCCGTCGCGGAGATCGGGCAACTCGTCGCCATTCATTTCTTCGGTCATTTTCTCGATGAGATCGTTGCTCACTTCTATTTCACGGTAACAGCACCAAATTCGCCAAGCCAAGTCTTGAGTAATCATGTGTTCACCTTTGGAGGCAAAAGCCTCTTCGCTGGCATGTAAGGTTGGGGCAATGGCATCCAAGCCACGACGTACAGATTCCACGATCCCGGCACGCTCACCCACCAGTCATTTCCGCGATATTCAGATATCACCACCTTGCCGGTCCCGTCAGTGACTAAGACGTGAGCCATCTTGGCGGGTAGGCTATCTTCGATGGAGTTCCAGTAATTTCCCATGCCCTTATCCTTGTTCGATAGAACGCTGGATTTCCTGCTCGGCTAGTCGCTCGCCTTCCTCCGCGCCTATCCGCGCGTTTTTGAGGGCCGCAAGGGCGCGTTTCTGTTTCTGCTCCGCGTCTTTGCGTCCGCATGATTCGTCGATTTCACCGATCATGCTGCACCCCGCGTTGCTTCGTACATCGCGCTGCGAGCTTTCCAAAGAGCATCGCGCACGTCTTTTCCGTAAAATCGCCGGTCCTTCCACCCCGTCCATTCGTCGCAAACCTCAACGGCGGCAGCATCATCGTCTCCCTGTGGATCGTCGTTGTCGCACAAGATTCTTACGGCCGCGCCCTGATTCTTCCGCAGATCGTGGATCATGCCCATGGCCACTGATTCGGGCATTCTCTCAGCCATCGCCTTGGCGTCCGCTTCCCATGTCTGTGGGAGCATTGGCGTTCCGTCATTTGGGCAAGCTTCGGGAGTCTTTCGGTTAACGCCAATCGTTCCTGATTTTGCGTAGAGCGTGGATGTCGTGAGTTGGAATTTGCATTTGGGGCAATACCATCCGCCGGGAACGTAGGCCAGTTGCGCGAGTCGAGCAATTTCGTCCAGGCATTCATCGAGCCATGCGCCATTTGAATACTGGCGAAGATGGTCGAATCGCTCCGGTGTCATGCCATCCTCTGTGTAGCCAGGTCGCCGAACATTTTGAAGTCCCTGAGTTTTTTCACGATGTTGCTCCGAATAAAACGCCTTGAGAAAGACGACTCGCTGCCAGTTCGCAATATCGCTCCTCGATCTCAATTCCAATGGCCTTATTGCCCATTGCTTTCGCCGATACAAGAGTCGTACCTGATCCGCAAAATGGGTCGATAATAATTGATGCTTCGGCCACGAATCGCCTAATTATCATTCGCATCATGTTTTCTGGCTTCGGACAAGTGTGGACCTTTTCACATTCATTTCTCTGGAATCCGACCCCGCCTCCACCAGAAATCCGTATCACATCGCCCTTCAAAATACCTGCTACATTGCCGAATCCGGCAACATCGTTCCCCCAATGGAGTATGGGTGTCCATTGGTTATATCCGCGCCTTCCAAAGCTTCCAGTTGTGTCCCATGTAATGGCGCTAACCCAATCTGGCTGCGGATATAACCCGATTTGAGTAGGGCCACAAAGAATTATTGCATTTGGAGTGATCTGAAAAATCAGTGGCATTACCTCTTGGATGAGCCGAATTAAATTTTCTCGCGAGTCGGAATATCCTAGATACGGAAATTCCAATCCATAGGGCGGATCGGTCACCACAACGTCGCCACGCAGAGACGGCATTATTTCAAGACAATTACCATGATAAATAGTCACACCGCAATTGTCGTAATATGGGATCACTCAATCCCCGCCTCTCGCGCCGCTCGCTTATATTCCTTGTTACACGGATCGCACCAGTCACCTTCTATAACGCCGTGTTCACATTGTGGACGCCTTTTATTCGTGGCGATGACCGCAGATAGTTTGCGGAATTCGGTGGCGCGTTGGCGTTTCTTTTTCCTTTCGCGCAACATCGCATCAGCGTAAATGTAGGCGTCTTGAGAACATTCGTCGGCGCTATAGCCATCCGTCGTCTCTAATTCGGCGATGGAAGCGCGGGACAGCATGGCCTGCATCGCGGAGATTGCGATTCGATCACGAAGGCTCATTGTTCCCCCCATGTTTCAATGTGAACCTCAACATCCGATTTTGGTGTTGGGCGAGCGGCAATCGCATCGCCAATTGGTGTGCCGTATCCCCAATCGCCCGGCGAACCGAAAGATTTTTCGATGGACTTTCCCTCAAGGATCATTGCTAGAACGCGCAGCAACTCTGCCGTATCATTTTGTGACGTTTTCTCCGTGCTAGAAGTGTTACATCCGTCATCACAAACAGCGCGGGCATACTGACGAATGGCTTTCGATAAAAAATCTCGGTTCATTCTGGCTCCTTTGGCATAATTGCAAAAGTGAATTCATGTACCAATCTAGGGGGTCGATATTTGTGAAAATCGTCACGATACGATTCGACCCACGATTTGAATGCTTGTGCGGGAGTTTCGTCGTATCGCTCTGAAAGACGATGAAATTCCTCAAGCGTTCCGCGCTCGTTTTTCCAGAATATTACGATCATGTCATCCTCGGAAGTAAGCTTTCCGTCCACGGCGTTCGGGTCGCGTCCACCGATGCCCACAGATCGTGCTTCGGAATTCTCACGCATCTAACGTCGGTGAAGCGATACGACTTGTAGCCAGCTTCATGGAGTGACCGCAGGCCGATCGCGACCGCCTGCCCGCGCGAATCGGCGGAGACAATGGCCGCGCCGAATCCAGAGACATCTAAAATCCATGCACGCCTACTCATAATTGCTTTCCGTTACTTCCTCGTACGCTTTCGTTGAACCGCACTTCGGGCATTCGGCAGCATCCTGACACCCGATCCATTTGACGCGACAAACATCGCACCAAAGGAAAACAGATCGTTCCATTGGCGCGGCAGATAAACAGCCAAGATGCTCGTACGAATCGTACTTGACCTGTCGCTTGTCGTGCCAAGCCAGCTTCGTTCGCTTGAACCTTTTGTTTGCGTTCATTCTCGCCAATCCTTAATCGGTTGCCGCTTGATCCATCGGAAGAATTCATCTTTGTGCGACGGCCAATAATCGGTGTTCATTTCCGTTTCTGTTATCGAGCAATAGTGCCTAGCGTAAGCCGCAGCTACCGACCACATCGCGCCAGCGGTTTCGTGGGCGTATTTGTGTGCGTGTTCAGAAACCTCGGTAGTCGTCATTGTGTTTTCCGGCATTTGTTCCTCGCAAGTTTTTCGTTCTCTCTTTTTTGCGCCATGCAGGCCCAGCAAGTGCAGTACCAATCCATGCTGTGACTGAGGTTGTTGTTTCGGTGCGTGTGGGCAATCGATCTACGAATATCACTTCGGCTGTCACCAGTCTTATTTGGTTGTCTTTTTCTCATTGTTTGTCCCATGTTTCAGCAGCAATCATTCGCTGGCGAACCTTTTCCATCGGAGTTTTGTTGGCGTCATACTGGAGCATCTTGCAATCGCGGTGCTCTCGCAATTCGATGTCGCAAAACACTTTCGCCTGATCCAGCCGAATGAACGATTGAAACTTGAGCGACCGTCCTCTCCAGTAAATTACGCCGTATCTTAATTTGCTCATTGCAATCCCATGGCTTTCGCCAAATCGGAATCCTCTTTCGGTTGCCACATGCGCCCATCGAAATAGTAGTGCAGAATTTTCTGCCGATCGGGATAACTGTATCCGCGAAACATCTTGTAAAACACCGCTTTCATCAACAGGAATCGAGCGCGCATCACCTTCAATTCGTCAGGAGAAATCCAAAGCCAGTCACGCGATTGTGGGCGCAGGACGTAGTATCGAAGTCCATCCTTTTGCGGTTTCTCTGTCTCTGGAATCCACCGCTGAAACTCGTCGCATCTGGAGCAAACGACCGGAGAGTATGCGATAGATAGGTCAACCACGTTCGCTGTTTCCTTGACGTTGGCTCCGTCTATTTCTTCCGGCGGTCCAGCCATTTTTTCGAGGGCGGATAGCAGTCCTGAAATTTGATCCATTGATCGAACCTCATAAAATGCCGCCCCGCCAAAACAGCTTGTTGCTGCCCGTGGTGGGCGCTGAATCTTCGGGACGGCAGGTTTGTATTTGAGAGAACGGCAGCAACGGGGGAAAGTCTATCCATCCCCGCCGGGAATGCAAGGGGCGTTGCAAGGCGGAATGATGGCGGTACAATCGCCCGCGTGCTTGCCCTCAGCGACACGCAGATTTTCTTCCTCGGCCTTCTTGGCACTTTTATTGCCAACACCCCGGCGCTCGTAATCGTCATTCTGACCTACCTGAAAACCAGCAGCACGCACGATGCGGTCAACGGCGTTCTCGCTGCAAAGGAAGCGGCGGAGAGAGCTGCAAGCGATGTCCGAGAGTCTGCCGCTGGCATCGCCGGGCAATTGCAGGGGCGCAAGGAAGCCAACGAGAACAACGCCGCCATTCGGGAGGCTGACGCCGCCGGGGACGCGGCAAAGTAAATCGGTTTACTGGTTGCGAATCTTAATAATCACCCTTAACATTCGGTGGCAGCGAGTCTTTAGGGAGCTTCCACGCGATGCAGGGATGGATCGGGATATCACTTACCGCCCTCTCGATGTTCGGAACACTCCTTTGGATTTCCGTTAAATCTCTGTTGAAGCTGCAATATCGCTTGCAAGATTTAGAAAGCCGCGTAAAAATCATCGAAGGATTCACCCGCCGTCGGGCGCAGGTTGAGGCCGTACAATTGGGCCTCGCCACGGAGTCCGAATGATGCTCAATCTCAAACTCACCGATGAGGCGCGCCGCTGGCTTGAGCCAATGAGGCTTGACCTACAAGCATACCACCGCGAATACCTTCGGGATTGCACTGACGACCAGGCGTTTCTTTTGATCGAGCGCGACTTCGGAGCTCGGCTGGTCAAGGAAGTCTGCATCCCACATAGCAAGCTCAATCTTGGGGGGTGTGTCGAGATTGCGATGCTTCTGGCAAAGGAAGCTTCGGAGCCGCCGGCCGTTCTCTGCTAATGTCACGTCCCACCCGCATCATCGCCATCATCATGTGGACCGCCATGGGCGCTGGGTGGGCATGGCTGTTCTGGTGGTGCTGTCGGCATCAGTATGAGTTTCGGGGGATCCCCGTGGTTTATCCTTGAATTTCCCGGCGGACGCGGTAAGGTTCTGGCGCTGCTGCGGCGTGGTCTGTACGACACGCTCAAACGACTGCCGCCAAACACGAATGCGTGGCCTGACAGCCACCTCGGGAGAGTCCTGCGTGCGGCCGATGAATGCGGGTTTGTCGCCGCTATCATGTAGGCCGATTAAAGAGCGAATTTACGTATCGGCGCAGAAAAGTTTGGCATTCGGGTGCAAGCCCCGACGGCAGCATTCCGGCTTCCGCTCCGAAAGGGGCGGCCGCCGCATTGAGGCAAACACAATGAGTACAACCCCGGCCCAAATGAAAGTAGATGGGCTTTGCCTTAGAACCACTCAACATCCTCGTGGTTTTGAGGCATATTTTCAACTTTTGGGGCAGGCGATATCGCAAGTTCCGGGACGATGCCCAATTCATAAATTGCCTGAACCAGACAGGCGATGTTGTGGCATAATATTTTCGCTAGAACTTCGTTTTTCATCGCTACATCGGATTTGCTGCGGACTGCATCGCCGAATTTTGATTTGACCATGTTCATCGTCGATTCGATGTTGCTCCGCTTGTGATAGTGCGCCAAAAACTCGTCCCGCTTGAAGCTGAAAAAGTGAAACATCTTGTCCCACAACTCGCCGTTGCCCGGCTTGTTGTTGCTCTTGAAGGCAATGAACGGGATCGCGCCATGTCCGGCGATCGCCGCTATATTATCGGAACTGATATATCCTTTGTCCGCACTCACTTCACAGAGAGTGAAATTCTTGGCCGTTGCGCCAACCAATGATGGCAGGATCGGCGAATCGTTCGTGTTGCGGTCGTGGATTTCGACGGCTGTAATGACGTTGGTTTTTACACCGCACATGACATGCGCCTTAACCCATGTCCGAGATTCTTTTGGCTGGCCGTACTTTTGGTCATACCAGCGAATCATCCGCGTTGACATGAATCCGGTCGAGTCAACCGCAAAATCGGATTCAACGGCCTTCAATGGAAGGCTGCTGCGCTCAATGAGAGACAGCAGAATCGGCGTCATCGCCTCATCTTCAAAGTAGCGGAATAAGCTGTTGTAATGCGGAACTCGGGAGATATATCCCTTGCTCGCGGCATCGCAGAGGTCGCTGGCGAAACGGCGTCCAGAGAAGGTTGAATAAACTTTGAACACCGCAGAAAACACAGCATCGGCAACCGGGAGCTTTGGTCGACCCGTCGCTTGAACCGGGGATTCAAGATCACGGCACAGATCAGCCAATAGTCGAAGAAATTCGTTCTTCTCATTCTGCTGCGCCTTGTTGTAAGCAGGCCAATTCTGTCTGTAGGTTGTTCTGCGGGACGTGGTGATTGTCTCCGTGACGCGGGATGATCCGTCCGAATTGCGTTCTCGTTCGATCACGTATTGCACCGCATAAAGATGTTTGCATTTGCAGCCGCGCGTTTCGTGGTCCGGACAGGTGCAACTAAAATTCTCACCGACCTTGACGACATAAGTATGCCCGGTATCCAACGACGGGACGGCCCATTCGTCGGCACGAACCTGTTTGACTTTGCATCGGGCCGCGATTGCCAATCCTCGTTGTCGGCGAACTTCAACTCCATCTGTTATCCCGTCCGTCACAACGCCATTTGTATTTTCAGTGTTCATGTAGATAATGTAGTCACATAAACACTACTTGTCAAAAGAATAATTGTTGACACGTGATATTTTTGTGACTACAGTGCCCCGATATGGCAAGACCTCACAAAGAACCGGGACAATCCAAATCCACCTATTTTCGCTTCCGCTGCACGGAGGGAGAAAAGAAGCTGATTGAGAAGGCGGCAGCACTGCGAAGTCTTGATGCCGGGGCCTGGGGGCGATCGGAACTACTGGCCCTTGCGAGGAAGCTGATCGCCAAGGAGTGACCCCGGTAAACCGGGGCTGGACGGGCATGGGTCTGATCTGATACAAAGGCGCATGTAGCGCCCATTGCGGAATCGGAAGCTCACAAAAACTCACTTTCCGTGATGGGCATTACTAGTGGGCCGCCCCTGCAAGGGCAGGCCCTTTTTCATGCGCCATCACGGACGGCACCCTATGCCAAGAAATCGAGAACTAAAGTTATTTTTGCCGGATTTCGCCTTTTAACGCCGCCAAGCGACTTTTAACGCCATTAAGTCGCTTGATCGAAATCATCCGACCAGAGCTTTTTCACGGATTCCAAGGAATACAGCCAACGGCCTCCTCGCCGTTCTCCCTTCAATCGCCCGGATCGCCTCGCGGTGTCGATGCGCTTTAGGGGTATGCCGAATTTGTCACGGAAGTAGCTGGCTGTGAATTGGGCGTCTGGCGGAGATGGACCTACGGACAGAAGTTCGATTGCTTTGCTGACCGGCATCGTGCCGCCATCATTTAGCCACGCCATCACGGCGACTGCAATGCGATTGTCTGTGACGGATATGAGGGACGGCTCTCGCTTGCTGGCAGCGAGGCGTAGGGATCGCCGGAGGGGGTCTGCACTGGCGTTTATCGCGGAGTCCATTGACTGCACGCTGATTGCCATGTTCCCGAAGGCATTCAGCGTGAACCAGTCAAATTCGTGAGGGGAAGATCGCTTAGCGCACATGCCTCTGGCGCTATCGGACCGAAGAAGCTGAATTATCCAAACGATTTATGGATAGAGGAGCGCTTCTTTTCACTTTTGTATTGTGGAAATCTCATCGCTCCAAGCATCCGATGGTAGGATGGAACTCAAGCCTTCGTGTGATTTTTCTGGATCCGAAGAGTCCATTTGAGTAATCGAGTCCATCGTACATTTTTGCTGTCCGCCGATGAGTGAGAATTTTCCATTCTTGAAGCTGAAATCGGCGGTATATTGCTCGGACGAAAGATGAGAATAATTGAAAGAATCCTTCGGATTCATTGTGAGAGTTATTTCATTAAATATAATTTCCGCAACCACTGGGTTTATCATGCTGTCAGATCGTTTGATATCCGTTGACACAAGGTCGGTGCTAATCTTAGTCTCAAAAATTATCCCGTCATATCTCGGCGTTTCCGCATTTAATTTATCTCGGGAAGCCTGATTTGATGCTTGAATTTCTGAAATTAATTTTCTAGAAAACGCAGCCACCTTTTCGGTGGTTAGTTCTTCCGATTCTGAAACTGATGGCGATGCGAGTATTGGTCTGTTTTCTACCAGCCATAGAATGGATATCGCTACAGCAGAAACCAAGGCTATTAAAGCAATCGCCATGGCCGTCGATTTGGATGCCTTTTTTCTTGTTGGCGTCTTTGGCAATTCAACTACAGATTCCCGTCCCGACAAAAACCTCAAGCATTCTTGGCAAACACTTTGGTTGTTGTAAATTCCAATGGCCTCAAGCCTGCCGATGGGACGACTGCAATTCTTGCATATGATTGGAACGATCTGAACCGAAGCAACATACATTCCTTTGGACGCGGCAACCTTGGCCGCGCCTTCTTCATCGTTAGCCTCAACTTCTCGGCGAAGTTCCTTTCCGGTCTGTGGATTTGCTCCTTCGACGACGAATCGCATTATTTTCCTGTCCGATCAGGTCGCGCCTTGCGGCCGACCGATATGGCTTATTTCCCAAATATTTGACACAGTACTCCCATAGGAGTACACGCAACAAATCTTAATTACTCCCTCGCGCCGATTCAAGGGAAATCGTGCCGGTCGATCTGCTAAAGATCGAGAGGTTGCGCAAGCGAGCTGGGCTCACTCAAGCGGAGATTGCCGTTAGGGCCGGGATCACAAAGCAGCGATGGAATGATATTATCAAGGGCAGGAGAGCGAAGCTGATGCTGGAAACCGTCGAACATATTGCGAAGGCGCTTGATGTTCCGATCGGAGATATTCTCCTGCCGATCTGATTAGTTGGCCTGACTTTTGAGGCAGGCCCCGATAGTTTTGGGGCAGGATTTCGTTTTAAGGCAAAGCCCCCCTCACCCCTCCCTGTTGGCATCATGCTCCCCTATGTCGTCCAGTTCCACCGAATCGTCGGGGCCGGGATAGTTCAGCACGGCCAGTAGCACCCGGTCAAATTCCGGGTTGTCCACGATGATGCTGATCTGTTCCGCGTCGCTCAGACCAGCAATTTGCTTGCCACGTTGTAGTTTGGTTTGTCTCATGCCTTTGGTATCGGCAGATTCAGGCCACGGCTTTAATCCTTTTCGCAATTGGAGCGGATTGCATTAGTTCAATCATTTTATCAGCCGCTGATTTCCAGAATTTATTGCGTGCGGCGGCGGCGCCTACGTAGGCGGCGTAGGCGGCGGCGGCGTCGGCGTAGGCGGCGGCGTCGGCGGCGGCGGCGCCGACGCCGACGGCGGCGGCGTAGGCGGCGTAGGCGGCGTCGGCGGCGGCGGCGGCGGCGGCGTAGGCGGCGGCGGCGCCGACGCCGACGCCGGCGGCGTAGGCGGCGTAGGCGGCGTCGGCGGCGGCGTCGGCGGCGTCGGCGGCGTCGGCGGCGGCGTAGGCGGCGGCGTAGGCGGCGGCGGCGCCGACGCCGACGCCGACGGCGGCGGCGTAGGCGGCGTCGGCGGCGGCGTAGGCGGCGGCGGCGGCGGCGGCTCTCGCCCTCTCAAATTCCGGTCTCAGGGACGCTACGGACTCCCCGGCTATGACACGTTGCCACAATCCTGCTGTGGCCTTGATGGCATTCTTGGATTTCTCCGTCTTGGCGAACCGAATCACACCGTCCTTTTTATCGACAAGCAACCACACCGCGAACTTCGGCCAGACCAGATATAGGTCCGCTCCGACTTTGGGGGCCGACATAAACCGCTCAGGCCATTTTTTCGATACGCCGTTTTCGGTTCGCTCAAAAATAACATCTTCAAGTCGGGCGAGCGTGCGCGGGATTCCCAATTCCGTCTCGTATGCTCCGTGGTTTCCCGAGTGTATCGAACAGCCCACCGCGCATCCCTTCCCGTCTTGCCAGTAGGTGCCCTTGATGATCTGATCGGCCTTGGCGTGTTGGCGGACGCGGCCGAGGTAGAAGTCCTTGATCGCCTTGCTACCGTGAAACGCCTGCATCGGCCGCGGAGGATTAGCTTGGATTGATTTGATGTCGTCGGGGATCAACAGATAGCTCTTGAACGTTTTCATGATCTTCCTTTCAAATGCCGCGCCATCGCTCGGCTGTCGCATCCGGTTAAGGAATGGCCTTACGTCGGCGCGGCAAAGTTTGTTGTGAGAGAACGGATGCGACGGGGGAAAATATATCGAGTGGCTTGGAAATTTCAAGCAGTATTTTTTCTTGACCTCAGATTAGGGGGCTGGTATGGTGGCGGCACTGGCTGATTAGACCGACGATGAAACTTAATTTTAGCGACCTTGATGTGCGTTCTGTTCTGTACGGCCCTTCTTGCGCGGTCCGCAGGTAAGCCAGTACCGTCCAGCGCAGTACGCACACCACGGCCGCTCTACGGATGCACGGATGGCTAGGCCCGGGTTACGAAATCACCCCAAGTTCAGACGGTTGAAAAAACTTCTCAATTTGCCGGCGGTTTACGTCGAAGCCCACCTTGAGGCTATGTGGAAGGTGGGATACGAGAACGGCAACCCCGTCATTGGCGATGAGTCCGATGTAGAGCTCGCCGCGGAATGGGAAGACTCGGATAGGCCGCCTGGGGAATTTGTCGCGGCCGTTGTTGACTGTCGGTTGGTCGATAAACTGAAAGATGGCCGAATTCAGATACACGACCTTTTCGACCATGCCCCAGAATATGTTCAGGGAAGGGCAGCGCGAGAATTGGAGCGGTCCAAAGACAAGCCATGTCATTACTGCTCAAATACTTACCACTCTCCTGATTATCGTTCAATGTACTGCTCTGAACGATGCAAGGTTGCCTATCACAGAAACAAAATGAAACCGACTGTGACCGATGCGTCGGTTACTGTAACCGACTGTAACCGACAGTTACCGACTGTAACCGACAGTTACCGCTCTCCCGCACCCGCACCCGCACCCGCACCCGCACCCGTATTAAATACAATACAGCCGGTTTCGCCGCCCCCTTCTGGTGACGAAGAGGACGATCTGATAGCCGATCGGATGGGCAGCATCCACCGAAATGACACGCCCGGATTCGTGCGATTCTGGACAGCATGGCCCAGCCACTCTCGAAAGAAGGGTCGATCAAAATGTTCGGGGATTTGGAAGCGGAAGGGTCTCGAAACAATAGCCAATCACATAATCGAGTCACTCGAGCGCTGGAAGGTATCTCCGGCATGGGCAAAGCAGGACGGAGAATTTATGCCCGGGCCAGAGCCGTGGCTCAACGACGAGGGATGGGAAACACCGGCCGAAGCAATCTCCAAGGGCACAAATGGACACCCGAGGAATCCCGCGATTGTTGGATTGACCGAGCGACTTGAAAAAATGCAGGCCGAAAAGGCCGGAAATGGATCGCACAAATGAACGCACCAGAAGCCACAAAATGTATTTCGCTAATCAGCGAGATTTTTCCCCAATCCGGCATGACTCAGGCCGAGACGGATTTGATTGCCGGTGACCTGATGAAATTCGACTATCAGTGCGCCATCGACGCCATCAAAGAGCATCGGCTCGAAAGTTCATTCAACCGCCCGAAGTACGACACGATCAAAAACAAAATCAAGGACAAGATGTCGGCGAAGCGTGCCGGCCCTTCCGTTTTCAAGTCCCACAGCGAGATTCTAGCCGAGCAAATGCAATGCTCTCCGATTGAAGCGACTCTCCGATACTGGCGTGGTCAATGGTTCGCCTATGCCAAGCAGGCGCAGCGCAACGAGGCCACGATTCGCCAGAGCGTTCCCCCTGGCCCGTTGCTCGACGCTGCAATATCCCGATGGAGGATTCAACGCGATGGCGCGGAGCGGAAATGTCGCACGGGATGCCGATCCGGTCTCATCGACTGCCGAATTCCCGTCGTAGATTCCGAGCGGTGGGCGGCGATTATTTTCGCTGCGCCGCACGATTTCAAACTTACACTCGAAGATTTCCGAGAGAACGGAACAGACCTAACGCCGCCGGCCACCGAGAACCCCCGCGAGGAACTGGAAGGGACATTGCCAGTGTTTGCCGAGGGCGTTTCAGTTCCGGAGTTTTGATGACCTTGCTTCACGAAAAAATCTGGCAGTCACTTTCACCGCAGGAAATGAAACTGATGAAATCCCTCGGCCCGATCCCGGCGCATTGCCCCCGCGAAGTTCGGATGCGCATCATGTCGATGTCACGAATGGACGACAAGCGGCCTCCCGTCCGCGATGCGGTTAAGGCTGGGATGTGAAACCAAAGAAAGGACAAACAGATGAGCGAGAACGATTATCTAATACTCGAATTCGATTGGATTAAGCGACACAGGAAGGCCGGATCAAGGCGAATGTTTTTGTGGATGATCCCGCTTGTTTTCACGGCATTCATTCCGCATGGATGGTGGGTCGGTCCGGGGAAATTTTTGTGGGCGACGATTTATCTGGGCACTATGGCGCACGTCCTTATTTTCATGACGAAATTCGCATGGCGATCGGGTCGATATTGGAAAGTTTTTTGGCGGCACGTTGAGGGCCTGCCGGATGATTTGAAGACTAGGGCGACGAAATATTACGGGAATGGGACCGACGCATGGCTGGCGGCTATTGAATGCCACGAAGGGCATTTTCCTGGCGATTGTCCCCTGTGCGGTGCGCTTTGATCTCCAAATTCCGCACAACCCGCCAGAACACCTACTTGACTTCCATACGAATTGATTTATAAACACTCTCGAAATGTCGCAATGCTCACAACGAACCTGAAATCCTGAAACTGCCGATCGCCCAGCGGATTTGCACGCCTCGGCGTTGCGATATTTCAACCGATGGGCGGTTGGCATTGGAGCGACCAATGTTAGACGATTTTATCATCCCGACGATTCGGCTTGGATACGGTCCAGGGAAGCAGGGCAAGCAAGGTTGCTGGATGAGCGCGTTGTCCGTTCTTGTCGGGGAGAAGTGGACTGACAGGCTTGACTGCGTCGATTCGACGATCAATTCTCTTTGCGTCTGCATCAACGATTGCTTCGGACAAGGCAAAGAAGCCAACGAGGCGCGCAGCAGGATCATTCTTCCGCGTCTTTTCGACCCGATTGGGACGGCTGGCGATCCATTAGCTACGGAACGGCGTCGGAAGTTTTATGCCGATGCTGCAATTCGCAGGATGGTTCCGTGGATTTTGCGCGATACCGCTCAGTTGGCCAGCGATCCACACAAGGCAAATCTGCTTTGTGCTGCGGATAAATGCGAGCGCGAAGGCGCGCTCCAGTCCTTGGAGGAGGCGAAAAAAATCGCCAACACCATCGCCAACACCATCGCCAACGCTATCGTCAACGCCAACGCCAACGCCAACGCCAACGCCATCGTCTACGCCAACGCCTACGCCATCGCCATCGCCAACGCCGACGCCATCGCCATCGCCAACGCCAACGCCTACGCCATCGCCAACGCCGAAAAATTCGTCGTCGAAGTTCTGCTTCCAATCCTTGATGAAATGATCGACATGGGGCCGCACGCTAAGCGGGAGGAATTTGTCCCGGCATGTAAACCAAAAAAGTTCCTCGAATCGGTTGGAGCGAAATAGTCCATGAGCGCGCCGCCAAAGTTTTCGCTTTCGCGCCGGAACACCTACGCAGAGCGCAACAGCCGCCTGCGCTGCCTCGGCTTCCGCAGCTATCAGAAGTATTTGGTCAGTCCGTTGTGGCGTGGAATCAAAAAGCTCGTCCGCGCCGCCAAGGGCGACGAATGTTTTTGCGGACGACCGGCGACGGAGTACCACCACTCTCGATATCTGCTTTGTGATTTGGATGGGAGCTGCACAGACTTCATCTGGCCGATTTGCTCCGCCCACCACCGGGAGATTGAATTTGACGAGCGCGGGAACAAGCGGACGGCGGCGGAAGCGGGGGAGAGGTTTGAGGAGTTGAAGTCCAGAGCTTAACGAAAGGGAAAACATGGGCGAAAAATTACTTGATCCAGATGGCGACCTGAGCGATGCAGAAATTTATCGCCTGCAATCGCAGAGCATGGCTGCGGAGCTTTTCGATTTAGCTGTAGCTTCGGATGCTCCCCGCCTCCCCGCCGGCGAGGGAGAGATGGGGAGAGAGTGACTATTTCAGCAGATGAATTTATCGGCGCAATCGTCCCGTACTTCGGTAGCAAGCGAACGCTCGCCCCTACCATCGTGGAGGAGATGGGGAACCACCACACCTATTTCGAGCCATTCTGCGGCTCGTGCGCTGTCCTATTGGCAAAACCATGGGCGCGGATGGAAACCGTCAACGATCTCAATGGGGATTTGATTAACCTCGCCAGAACGATCAAGCACCCGATCGCGGGCCCGGTGTTTTATCGTCGATGCAGGCGCATGATTATGAGCGAATCTGAGCATCGCGCGGCGTCATCAAGATGGAAACAACGGGGACGAATTGCCGCACCGACCGAACCGGATATTGATTCAGCCGTCGATTATTTCTTTTCGAGCTGGGTTGGGCGGAACGGCGTGACGGGGGCCAGCGGCTACAATCAGGGATTCGCCGCCCGATATACACCAAATGGAGGCCACGGAGGAACTCGGTGGAAATCATCAACTGACAGCATTCCACAATGGCGGCGGCGCATGAGATGTGTGACCATTTTGAATCGAGATGGATTTGAGCTTCTGGAAAAACTGGAGGACTGCCAAGGGGTGGCGATCTATGCCGATCCCCCCTACATCGAAAAGGGCGCGGATTACATTCACGATTTTGAGACCGAGGACCACGCGAGGCTGGCAAAAATACTTGGAAGATTCACGCGGGCCCGGGTGGTGGTGAGCTATTACGACCATCCTTCGCTGGCCGAACTCTATCCCGGATGGACAATCAGGCAGACGCCCACGACAAAGGCGATGATGTGTGGCAACGGAAGGCGCGGAGAGATTGGCGCGGTTGTCGCGCCCGAAGTTTTAATAATTAACGGGCCGAGTTTTTCATCGGAATATCATCGGGGACTTTTTGGCGCTCCCGCCTAATTCCCCCTTGCCAATCCCCCACCAAGGGGTAGGATAAAGCGAAATGACCGGGCACAACGACTATCTGTTCTCCCCCTTGGCGCCGGGCCTCCCCCTCCCGGAGCTTTTTCAACTTTCCCCCGCCGATGCAGCCTTTCTGGGCCTTCGGCGAATCGCGGTCGTGTCCGAGAGCATGGCCGCGAATTTTTGAGATGATGCCATGAGCGCAATCCCCACCCAGCCGTCCGCAGCCTTCACGCTGGCCCTGGATAACGAGGTCAACATGGGAACGCCGCAGGCGGTGGTTGACGCTGCGGTCGTGAAGGCGTACACCCCCAAGCCGACAACAAACCCCGGATTCGCCTTCGGCTTCAACGGCACCCTCACAGGCGCGATCAATGATACCTCGGCCACGGTTTCTGAATTT